>Ga0208335_1000114_pt1 | contig 32751 bp, 30 predicted proteins | sample DeeseametaMP0759_FD_184202 | JGI IMG/M metagenome (GOLD analysis project Ga0208335, IMG submission 184202) | Marine microbial communities from the Deep Atlantic Ocean - MP0759 (SPAdes) | ecosystem: Environmental > Aquatic > Marine > Oceanic | place: West of Cape Town, South Africa, South...
CGTGATGCGACTTCTTTCCACCGTTCCAAAAAGGCTGGCTGCTCTCGATGAGCCGGAAGAGATGAATCCTGTACGGGCCGCATGGTTAGCTGATCAAGAACGATTAAAAGCTTCGGGTGCATCTGCGGAAAACGCTAAACGTCTGGCGGAGTTGCGTGTTTTCAGTTCCGGACCGGGCGCATACGGAACCGGACTTTTGCCTTTGATTGACGCAGGAAACTGGGAAACCCGCGGTGACTTGACGGAAGTATTTTTGAAATGGGGAAGCCATGCTTACGATTCCGACGGCACAAGTTCTGAGGAAATTAAATTGTTGCGTGAGCGTTTGCGTACCGTGGAAATCGTGCATCAAAATCAGGATAACCGGGAACATGATATTCTTGATTCGGATGACTATTTTCAGTTTCAAGGAGGACTTCAAGCGGCCATCACAGAAATCAAGGGAAGCGCGCCCGCAACTTATCACGGCGATTCGAGCAATCCGGAAAAAATAAAAATCCGTACACTCAAAGAGGAATTCAACCGTGTATTCCGGAGCCGTGTTCTAAATCCAAAATGGATTGAAGCCATGCGCGAACATGGTTACAAAGGTGCATTTGAAATGGCGGCCACTGTCGATTATCTGTTTGGTTATGATGCAACTTGCGATATTGTTGCCGATTATCAATACGAAGAAGTTGCCAACAAACTCTTGCTTGATCCGGAACAGCAAAAGTTCTTTCGGGAACACAACCCTCTTGCATTGAAAGATGCGTCTCAACGTCTGCTTGAAGCAAATGAACGAAACATGTGGGAAAACGCAAATCCGGAAACTTTGGAAGCGCTCGAATCGGCGATTTTGGAAATTCAGGGGGAGGTTGAATAAACTAAAATCATAATAAAATTGTTTACAAAAACCAATTTTCAATTTATCATGTATAATGCTTATTATTTCATGAACTATTCAAAAATCATAAACAGAGACATGTATGGCCAATTTGCAGGTTCGTTCAATTGACGATCAACTTTATATAGCATTAGGAAGACGCGCCAAGATGGAGAACCGCTCTATCAGTCAAGAAGTTATTTCTATCTTGAAAAAACACCTTTCCTCACCTGTTTCCCAACATGAAAAAAATACACAAAATTTCCTTGAATTGTGTGGAACATGGGAAAGCGAACAAAGCTCTGCACAGATTATAAAAGAAATTAAGCAAAGCCGCCGAACAGATGGACGGTTGAAAGTGGATTTCTAATGTATTTGCTGGATACAGACACGTTGATTTATTCTCTAAAGGGCCATAAAAATGTGGTTGAGAATTTCCGAATTTATGCTGATGCTCCGAAGGCAATCTCTGTGATCAGCTACGGTGAGTTAGTTTTTGGTGCAGAAAAATCCGTACAAATCGCACAAAATTTAGCTAAAGTTCATCGTCTGCGTGAAGTATTTCCGGTGATAGATCTGAGTTGTTCGATCATGGATACTTTCGGTAGCATAAAGGCAGAGCTGGAAAGAAAGGGTAAAACAGTTGATGATTTTGATTTATTGATTGGAGCCACAGCATTGACGCTGGGGTACTGTGTTGTCAGCAACAATGAAAAACATTTCAAAATGATTTCTGGTCTGAAACTGGATAATTGGACTTATCCGGTAGATTTTTCACCAACAAATTAGCAATTCGCCCCAAAGCAAATGAAAGAGAAATGTGGAAAAACGCAAATTCAGAAACTGTGGAAACGTTTGAATCCACGATTTTGGAAAATTCAGAGAATGGTCGAGTAGTAATTAAATACTGGTAATTTTCAATAATGACGGTTATAATAGCACTATCAATAGTACTATAAACAGTATGATTATGGAGTAAAATGCAAGTCATTACCGCAAATGAATTGAAAACAAAAGGTGTTAATTCTTTAGAGAAAGCACTTAATCAGGAAGATGAGGTCATTATCAGTATTCGTGGAAAACCTCGTTTTGTTGTAATGGAATTAGAGCAATACGACCGCTTGCGGGAGGCAGAAGTTTTTGTAGGATGGAAGGAAGCCAGTGCTGATTATGCAAAAGGAAATTTTGAAATTGTTGAAAATGTTGGAGACCACATAAAGCGTTTGAAAAAAGAACTTTCTAATGAAGCGGAGGTTTCATTGGAAGCCCCTAAATCGAATACTAATGTATGATTTACTGCTTCCGGAATCATACCGAAAACACGAACGACGCTTCCTGAAAAAACATCCTGATTTATTAAGACATTATCAAAAAACGCTGGAGTTGTTGCAAGCAAACCCACATCATCCTTCTTTACGCCTTCATGCCTTGCGAGGGACACTAACAGGACTCCATTCGGTTTCCATTTCCCTGCAATACAGAATTACTCTGGAATTGGAAATCAAAGAGAAACAGATTCTTTTGGTGAGCGTGGGGAGTCACAAGGAAGTCTTTTGAATTTAGTTTATTAAAAATACAGTCAACAAACATTACTTGCCGAAAAAGTTATTTCTTAACTATATCGTATTTATGACATTGCAATAAAATAAACATATGACATACACCATCTACCACAACCCCAAGTGCAGTAAATGCAGGGCGACGCTGGAGATTTTAAACAATAAAGGTGTTGAACCAAATATTATTGAGTATTTGAAGAATCCGCCTTCAAAAGAAGAACTTGCAGAGATAATTCAGAAATTGAATATTCAGCCGACAGAGTTAATACGATTCAAGGAGGAAAAAGCAAAAGAGTTGGGGATTTCCGCCACTGATGATTTGACTCTTGAAGAGTGGCTGACAATTCTGACAGAGAATCCGGTTTTAATTGAAAGACCGATTGTGCTTTCTGCTAAAGGCGCGGTGATCGGACGACCGCCTAAAAATGTGTTGGCTCTGTTTGGATAAATGCTAAAGCGTCAGGACGAAGGACAAGATTTGAAAAAGCACCACTGGATTTGGGTCAGCGTTTCGCTGAGTCCGGAATGACATATTTTAATTTCCGTGTTTTATTCCAGACGATTAAACATAGATTATTTCTTGGATTTTACAGTCTGAACTCATTTCGTAAGCAGCCGTTTTGCTTCCTGTTGATGTTGCGCCTGGAGTTGCTCTAAATCAAGTCCGGGAATCCGGCTGTTCTCTACAATCCATTTCCCGGCAACCATCACCCGATCTGCATGGTGAGCTCCGCAGATGACGAGTGCGGCCAGAGGATCTCCGTTTCCGGAAAAACGCAATTCGTCTAGTTTAAAAAGAGCCAAATCTGCCTGCATTCCTTCAGCTATTTTGCCCAGTTCCGGACGCCCCAAAACATTTGCTCCACCTTCTGTTGCCCAGCGTAATGCGTCCAAATGGGTGACATTAGAACCGTTATGCAGACGTTGAAGTAAAAATGCCTGCCTGACTTCCTGTATTAAATTTGAGCAGTCATTTGAGGCAGAACCGTCGACTCCAAGTCCAACCGCGACTCTGGCCTTTTCCAATTCCGAAACACGGCAGACTCCGGAAGAGAGCACCATGTTTGAAGAAGGACAATGTGAGATTCCGGTTTTTGCTACAGAGAGTTTCAGAATTTCTTCATTCGTAAAATGAATTCCGTGTGCCAGCCATGTTCGGTTATTTAACCAGCCGACCCTTTCCAAATAATCCAAAGGTCGGCAGCCGATGTTTTCCAGGCAAAAACGATTTTCATCTTCTGTTTCAGCAAGATGAGTGTGCAGTAGAACGTTATGCTTTTTTGCCAGCTTTGCGCTTTCACGCATTACTGTTTCCGAAACCGAAAACGGTGAACATGGAGCGAGTGCGATTTGAGTCATGGCCCCTTCCTCGGGATTATGATACAGGTGAATCAGGCGTTCGCTGTCTGCCAAGATTTCATCACATGTCTGCACGACTGAATCCGGCGGCAATCCTCCGTCTTTTTCTGAGCGATCCATGGAGCCTCGACAGAGCACCACGCGTATTCCCAAATTGTTTGCCTCTTCCACTTGCAGGTCTATGGCTTTTTCCAGTCCTGCGGGAAAAACATAATGCTGATCGGATGCAGTGGTACATCCGGAAAGCAGTAATTCAGCCAGCGCAAGGCGTGTGGCCATTCGCACTGCTTCCGGTGTCAATCCGGCCCAAAGCGGATAAAGCGTTTTGAGCCACGGGAATAATTTCTTGTTCAGTGCTTGTGGATAAACGCGAGTGAGAGTTTGGAAGAAATGGTGATGCAGGTTAATCAGTCCCGGAAGGATAACATGACTACCGGCATCAAAAACGGAATCATATTCAGCTGAAGGTTGTTTCCCTGAGGGAACCAGTTCAGCGATGCGTGTTCCTTCCAGTAGAATTCCACCTTCTGCATTTTCCGCAAGAATGCTGAGGGGGTTTTTGAGCCAAATTTTCATAACGTACCTTTCATTTTTTGTGGAAGCCGTATTTTCGTTTTATGTGAGTAGCAAAAGAATTTTATGCTTAGGTTTTTTCGGCAAAATTTCAAGTTTTACGCATTTAAATTGAGTAAAAAATCTACTCAATTCTGCTTGCTACGGGTTTACTCTAAGAATGAGATTGATTGATTGAGCAATAAATATATACTGAATACGTCTATAAAATTAACTTTTCGAAAGCTACTTATTTTGGCAGAAATTAACATGAATTCTTATTCAATTCCACCTTTATCAACAATAATTAATGACGAGTTGCAGCAAAAAATTGACACCAAAACAAAACCTCCAGGATCACTGGGAAAATTGGAATCTCTGGCTTTACAGGTGGGCCGAATTCAAAACACACTGTCTCCAGAACTTAGGAATCCGAGCATTTTAGTTTTTGCCGGAGACCACGGAATTACGGAAGAAGGAGTGAGTCCATTTCCTCAAGAAGTAACCGCGCAGATGGTACTCAATTTTCTTCAGGGCGGTGCGGCTATCAATGTTTTTTGCAGACAACACAGCATTAGTCTGCACGTGGTGGATGCAGGTGTAAAAGCAGATTTTCCGGAAAATCCGGACTTGGTTGCGGCAAAAATAGGACGTGGAACAAAAAACTTTGCTCAACAATCCGCAATGAGTAAAGCAGAATGTGAGCAAGCTTTTAGCAAAGGCGCGGAACTGAGTCGAACGCTTCCCGAGGCAGAATGTAACGTGATTGGTTTTGGCGAAATGGGAATCGGCAATACCTCCTCTGCGGCGGCGTTGATGCAGCGTTTAACAGGACTTCCACTTGAAGACTGTGTTGGAAAAGGAACAGGACTTGATGATTCCGGACTTGTACGCAAAAGGGAAATTCTTCAAAAAGCGCTTGATCTGCATAAGGAAATTGTGGAACCGCAGGAAGTATTGGCAACTTTTGGAGGTTTCGAAATTGCGATGATGGTCGGTGCAATGCTGGAATCGGCGGTTTTGGGGCGTATTTTACTGATAGACGGTTTTATCGCGACTTCTGCTTTTCTTGCTGCTTCCAGAATAGTTCCGGAAATTCAGCAATATGCTGTTTTTACCCATCAGTCTGATGAACGGGGACACGCGGCAATGTTGAAATATTTGGATGCAGAACCATTGATTTCGCTAGGAATGCGTTTGGGCGAAGGAACAGGTGCTGCAGTAGCGTATCCGCTTTTGCAGTCGGCAGTCGCGTTTCTGAATGAAATGGCATCCTTTGAATCCGCAGGTGTTAGTGACCGTTCTGATGGAGAATAAATTTGTCCGGGAAATGAGGTGTATCGCCGGAGCCATCATTTTTTATAGTAGGATTCCGTTACCATCGAGTTGGTTTTCAGCAGAGACTTCCCATTGCTCACGTTATTTTTCTCTTGTGGGCTGGTTTGTGGGAGGTGTTTGTGCGGGAGTTTGGCTGCTTGCGCAAATGCTTTTCTCTGATTTGTCATGGACGTTTCCGGAAGTGACTTTGCAGATTGCGGTTTTGCTGGGAATGATTGCCGCGGTTTTGCTGACAGGTGCCTTACACGAAGACGGATTTGCAGATACTTGCGACGGTCTCGGCGGCGGATGGACTCCGGAAGAAAGACTCCGGATCATGAAGGATTCCCGGATTGGAACATACGGCGCACTGGGTTTAGTGTTTTTGGTACTGTTGAAATTTTTTGCGCTTCTACAAATTGAAACGGAAATTTTACCCTGGGTTTGGTTGGCGGGTCATGCCTTGAGCCGCTTTGTTTCGATTTCACAGCTCCGTTTTGCAGACTATGTTCAGGTTGCGGCAAAAAGCAAATCCGGATCAATGACAGAACTATCCGGAGTTGATTTAATTGTAAATGGTGCTTTCGGCTTACTCCCACTGTTTTTTATCGGTATTCAAGTTTGGCCTGGATTGCTGGCGGTCGTGATTGTCTGGTGGGTTTTAATGATTTATTTCAAAAGAAAACTTGGCGGAGTCACCGGGGATTGCCTTGGTGCAACTCAGCAGTTGAGTGAAGTTGTTTTTTATCTTGGCCTGGCAGCAAATTTTGGAGTTTGATTTTGGTTGCAGTGTCTTCAGCATCAATCTAAGTGTGGGAAGTAAAAATGCTTAACATTCGAAAATCCGAAGAGCGCGGTCATGTGCAATTTAACTGGTTGGAAGCACGTCCCAGCTTTTCGTTTGGCAATTACTACGATCCAAGATTCATGGGCTTCCGTAACTTGCGAGTGATCAATGAAGACAAGATCGCTCCAGCCCGCGGTTTTCCGACTCACGGTCATCAAGACATGGAAATTATCACTTACATGATTTCCGGTGCGCTTGAGCACAAAGACAGCATGGGTAATCGCGACGTGATCCGTCCGGGTGAAATACAGCACATGAGCGCGGGAACCGGAATACAGCACAGTGAATATAACGCCTCAGATACAGAAGAAGCTCATGTGCTGCAGATTTGGATTGAACCGGAAAAAAACGGAATTGTGCCCGAGTACACGCAGAAATTTGTGCGTGATGTAGTTGAACCCGGAAAGTTGGGATTGCTGGCTGCGCCGGTAGGAAAAGGTGGCGCTCTAACAATGCACGCCGACGCACTGCTCTTTATGGGCATTTTAAATGACGATCAGGAAATTGAACACCCGCTGGAGTCAAGCAGACATGCGTGGTTGCAGATGGTGAAAGGTGAACTTCTACTGAACGGAATTGAAATGCAAGCCGGAGACGGCGTAGCTGTCAGTGAGGAAAGCGTCTTGAAGATTCGTGCCTCCAAGTCCAGTGAGTTTCTACTCTTTGAATTAAACTAAATCACTTCTGAAAAAATTTTATGGAAAAAACCGCAGTAACCGACATCCCTCTCATTGAATCAATTTACAAGCGTTGGAGTCCCCGAATCTTTGCTGAGACTCCTGTTTCAAATGAACATCTCCGTCAAATACTAGAAGCTGCCCGCTGGGCGCCTTCGTGTTTTAACGCTCAGCCGTGGTCATTCATTGTCGGGACGCAAGAAAATCCGGAAACTTTCGAAAAGCTTAGCGAATGCCTCATGCCCGGAAACAAAGATTGGGCTGCTAAAGCGTCCGTCCTGATACTTGCTTTTACGGAGCTCAATTTTTCCCATAACGGCAAGCCCAACAGACACGCCTCACACGATGTTGGACTGGCGCTCGGTAATCTGCTAAACCAGTCCACGATGCTCGGCTTGCAGGCGCACCTAATGGCGGGTTTCTCAGTTGAGTCGGCACGGGAACTTTTTGGAATTCCTGAAACTCATGCTCCAGTCACCATGCTGGCACTGGGGTATCAGGTTGATTTGGAAGCAATTCCGGAAGAATTACGAGAGAGAGAACTTGCTCCACGCACTCGCAAACCTCTAAGTGAAATCGTTTTTAGCGGTTCTAACAACGAACCATTCTTTACAAATTAAAACGTAAAGGAGATTAAAATGATGAGGAAGTAGAGCATCCCCATCAAACCTGCTTTTAATTTGGTGAGAGTGTAATTATTACTCCAGAAGAAATAGACGGCTAAGAAGGTGGCGCCAATCAGGCTCCAGATCAGTCCCAATTGCGGCAGATCAATACTGGTAGGTTCTCCATTTATGGCGAGTGCGAGTAATATAGGGATACTTAAACAAATGCAGATGTCGAAAATGTTACTGCCGAATACGTTTGAAATGGCGGCGTCGTATTGTCCTTTTTTAGCGCTGATTACCGAGAGGGCTGTATCCGGAACGGATGTGCCCGCGGCAATCACGACAAAGCCCATGATAACTCCGTCAATTCCCAACATGTCACCGAGAGCAAGTGAAGCTTCAACTAGCAGGTGAGATGCTCCACCCATCACAAACATCATGCCGGCAATCCACATCCACGCCTTTTTTTCGGAGGTTAAGTGCAGCTCATCATCATCTTCAGTCTTAATTTCCAATATATCAATTTCCTGTGCATCCGCTTTTTGTTTTTTTGCTTTTTTGAAATCCCGTTGAAGAAGAAAAACATAACCTACATAAGCCACCAAAAACAAGACAGCAACACCCGCACCCCACTCATTTGGAAACATCCAGAGCATCGCGCCTAGCAAAAGTACCACTCCAAGATAATAAATATTGTCACGCCAGACAACCTCACGACTGATAACCATTGGACTGGCAGCGACCAATCCAGCAGCCGCAGGAATAACAAGTACATTATAGAGTGCGGATCCTACAATAGTGGAAATTCCAACCTCGGCACGTCCAATCACAATCACAGCAATAATGGCAACGCAAAATTCTGGGAACGAACTCGCGATCGCGTCGATGACCGCAGCTTTAATCGATTGCGGGATATCGTGTTTATTCTGGATATAAGTCGCTGCCGGAGAGAAAAAATCACCTGCCCGCCAAATGATTAATGTGGCAATTAAAATAAGTGAAATCCACAACAAATAGCCGCCCCAGACAAATCCGCCGAGAGTTAAGAACCAGGCAATGATTGAAATTCCGGAAAAGAGGATTATGTGCCGGAACATATCTTTGCCAAAGAAAAACAAGAAAGGAGCGAGTGGATTCATGAATGGTGTTTTTGAAAGATTTTTCTCAGGATTTTTTAGTGGAACTCAACTGCCCTTCCTGTCCTTTTAGCAGCCGCTGAATATTTTCACGATGCTTGAAGATCAGCAGTGATGATAACAGAAGAAAAAGGAAAAACATAGCCCAAACAGGAGTTTCATTTTGTAACCAGGGCACGAGCAGAAATAACCATGGAAGGACTATCAGCATGGTGATTGCGGAAAGACTGGAGACGCGTTTCCAGAAAAACATGCCGGCCCAAACGAACGCCGCACAGATGCCGACATTTAATTCTAAAATTGCTAAAACGCCAAATAAGGTCGAAATTCCTTTGCCGCCTTTAAAGCGGAGAAACAAGGAAAAAACATGTCCGCAAACAACCACGACTCCAGCGATACTGAGAAAAATGAGCTGCGTTTCCGGCTCAATTTCGGATACAGGAAAAGCTGTTTGAGCCAGCAAGACAGCAAGGCTGCCTTTTCCGAAATCCAGCAAAAATGTCAAAATTCCGGGCAATTTTCCCCCAACCCGCATGACGTTTGTCATACCGATATTTCCACTTCCTTGCTGGCGAATGTCAATTTTCAGCCAGTAGCGGCTGATCAATAAACCGAAGGGGACGCTTCCCAGTAAAAAAATAAGGATGTAGAAGCCAATTTGAAACATGTCTTAGTGCATGAGCGATAAAGAGTTTACCAGTTTGGTGATTTTCGACTGGTTGCAGACTCAATCCCTTTTTCCTGAATTACCCGCAAAAGTTCACGGTCGTCTCGATGTTTGACCAGAGTTTGCGCGCCTTTTAGTTTTTCAACCACTTTAGTATCAAGAACATTGGTCTGAACCAAATACGAAATCCAATCTAATATTTCGCCGGTTGAGGGTTTGCGTGTCAAGTCAAGCTCACGCAGCTGATAGAATATTTCAATTGCTGCCGCAACTATTTTTTTATTTGCACCAGGATGATGCATCCGGATAATTTCCCGCATCCTTTCCGGAGGCGGAAACTCGATATACATGTAAATACAGCGTCGAATAAAAGGGGCCGGCAAATCTTGTTCGTGGTTGGATGTGATCACTATGATAGGCATTTCCCCGGGTTCACAGGCAATTGTTTGCTGTGTTTCCGGAACAACAATCCTTCGTTCGGAAAGTAAAAACAAGAGATTGTTAGGCAGTTCCCGCGGTGCCTTGTCGATTTCATCCATCAGCAAAACCGATCCAGGAGTTGAGAAGGCCTGTGCGAGTGGCCCCAAATGGACGTATTCTTCTAAATTATCTACTTTGCGCCCACCGGTATCAATCTGCATATCAATTCCGGCTTGCTTCATTTGCGCATTGGCTACCGCAGCTTGGGTGTCCATCAGGCGCTGAACTTCATCGAAGCGTGAAACGAGGAGAGAAACTTTGCTTTCTGAAGTTATCGGTACCTCAAATAAGGGACGGTTTTCTTGTTTTGCAAATTCCTGCGCAAGTTTTGTTTTGCCTGTTCCAGGCTCGCCTTCCAGCAACAGTGGTTTTTCCAGCAGGCGTGCAATGTGGAAAGCTTCACTTAATTTTGAATCCAGTAAATAAGTAGGTGTTCCTTTGAAAAGCTTTGAATTCATGTATCTTGATTAGTTTGAGAATGGTTTATTTTTATGAAAGTCCTGTGTGTTTTACTTCGTAAACTTTATCTTTCAATTTGTTGTAGATTTCATTAACTCCTAATTCAGGAATACTATCCCATTCCATGATCTTGAGGAAATGTTTCCGTAATTTTCCTCTGGAAAGGCCACGTTTTTGCCAGCCGTCATAAATTTCATCCTGGCTTGATTTCAGCGGTCGCCCGTCAAGTTCTTTACGCAACAGAAACTTGACGGCACTGTCCGGACTGGAAAGTATAAATGATCGGTGTGCCTTGTCGTTGATGCGTCCTGTGCCGTAAACCACGTCTGAATCATCATCATCTGAAACACTTGATAGTGCCGAGACTTCCTCTTCTTCTTCATCATAAGTTTCTATTTCCGGTTCCAGTTCAATTTCTAATGCCTCTTCATTTGGAACTGCCATTTCTTCTTCAGACTGGATTTCTTCTGCTGGAGTAGAAACTCCTGAAGGGCTTAGATATCCTGCGCCGGATGCACCCGCAAACTGTGAAGTCGCTAAGCGTTTTTGAATTTGCTCCTTACTTGGAAGCGTAATCACCGCAAGAAGCAGCAAAAAGGCAATCCCGAAAGTAATACTGTAAATCAACCCATTTAGATACAGGTCGTGGCGATTTTTATCAAGATAATAGGTTGTTAGTTCCACGCCTTGATAAACAAGATAACTTGTGTCCGAGATGCCGGAATAGCAGATCACAATTCCACCTATCGTTGCCGCAAGGCCGCCGAAGATGGCATATAAATATAAGTTAAGATAATTGACAGGCATTTGCACCTCATAGATTGATCAAGTTGAAAGTTAGGAATTGCTGTCAGCAACTAACTGAAATTTCCGTAAAACAGAAAGTCCAGCTGTGAAACGAGCTATTCCTCTTGATCATAAATATCGTCAGAAATGCAAAAAACTTGAACGTTAATTACCAGACTGTTTTGATTGCGCCACCATCAACGGCAAGGCTTAATCCGGTGAGGTAGCTTGCGGCATCAGAGAGTAAAAATGCTCCGCAACGTCCGAATTCTTCAATTGTTCCGTAACGACCCATCGGAATTTGGGCATAGCTTGCAGCTTGAATTTGCTCAATAGGGATCCCTTTTTTTTCTGAATTCAGGTTATCCAAACTGCGGATCCGATCTGTATTGATACGTCCTGGCATTAAATTGTTGAGGCGAATATTATCAGCTGCAAGCTGTGCCGAGAGGCTTTTCACCAGACTGGTAACTCCTGAACGCATGACATTGGAGAGAATCAGCACGTCAATCGGCTCTTTAACAGACATTGAAGTAACAGTTAAAATTGAGCCGCCACCACGTTCTCGCATCGATGGCAAGGCTGCCCGAATCATGCGCACCGCGCTAAAAAGATTGAGCTCAAAAGCCGCTTGCCAGTCGTCATCAGAAAAATCCTCGAATTTTCCTGCGGGCGGTCCACCGGCATTGACCACAAGTTTATCGACACCCCCAAATTCTTTGAGTGTCGCATCCGTCCAGTTTCGAATCGATTCCGGATTTGCCGAGTCCAGAACCGTAGCTAAAACCGGAACACCAGTTTCGTTCCGAAGTTTTTCGGCAGCGGCTTCAATATTTTTTTCTGTCCTGCTGCCAATTGAAAGTGTAGCTCCTTCCTGAGCCAATGCCTGTGCGATTCCATAACCAAGTCCTTTGCTTGAAGCCGCTACCATGGCAACTTTGCCTTTGAGTTTTAAATCCATTTTTTCTCCTTTAAGTTGAATGATTAACTTGAGTGTAGAAACTTATTGAAATATTTTTCCTCTGAAATGTGCCTGAATCCCCAGCATAAAAAATATAAACAAAAAACCACCCCAAACCCATTCTGCATATTCGCGGTAAAATGAAAATTGGGATTGTAGCAGAAGCGTTGAGCTTAGCGCACCTTCTTCAAAAAGTCCAAGTTGTTGGCTCATGTTTTTACCATTTGCGCCAATAACGACACTTTCACCGTTGTTGGAAGCAAAGACTACAGGTACCCGATTTTCGATAGCTCTCCAGCGTAAAACAGCGACCATATTATCCGATGCGGTGGTGCGCCCAAACCAGGCTAAATTGCTGAGATTTACCACCAGCTTTGAGCCATTACGTACCATTCCACGCAAAACCTCTGGATTGAATATGTCGAAGCAAATTGGAGCTGAAAGCTGATTTGTTTCTGACAAAGGAAAAACGGTGTATTCCTGCCCCTGAGCAAATTCAGACATATTGGCAATGTTTTTCCGGAGCCAGGAAGCAACTCCTGGAAACAAGCCCGAAAAAGGGATTGTCTCTCCAAAAGGAATTAGGAAAATTTTGTTGTAGCGTCCAAGCACTTTCCCGTCTGCACCAACCAAAACTGAGACTCCGTGAAATTTTGTGCCACTGTTTGTATGTTTCCAGTCCACTGTCGCCAGCAAAATGGATGTCTGATGTTTTCTTGCAAAAGCAGTTACTTTTTCGCGGGATTCCGCTACTTTGAAAAAAGGATCCGGATACACTGATTCCGGCCAAATCAACATCTTTTGAATAGCTGTATTTTGTGGTAGATTCGCAAGGGCTTTCCTTGAATCATTCAGCAGACTTTCCAAATTCTGCTGTCGTTTTGAATGAGCAAGTTCCGGATTGGAAGTCAAATCCTGGAGTGAAAAATTAGGCTGAATTACGAGTACAGTCAGGTATGAGCTTTGAGGATTTGGTTCCAAATCTTGAGTTTCCAGGTTGTAAAGTCGCCATGCACCATAACTCAATCCGAGGACCCATAAAAGCAAATAAATTGTTGTGGCTTTCAGAAGGGTTTTAAGCTGCATCTGTCTTGAAGTTTTCCAGCGCCACCAGCCAAGTAGCAGGAAAGCCAATCCGGCACTGTAAAGAATGAGTCCGGAAGATCCAATTAAATCCGCAAGTTGTTCAAGCAAAGGAAATTCGGAGAAAGTCAATGCTCCGTAATTCCAATGAATCAGCCGAGGGTACCAAGGGTCCAGTGCGAGTACGAATGCGAGCCGGAGTGGCAAATCCCAGTTATTGAGTTTCCGGATTACAAGTAGCGGAATTCCGAAATAAATAAAAAGCTGAAAACCTACTTCAAGACCGTAACCTATGCCGGTTAAAATCAAAGCCGCAAACCATGGTACATGCCCAAAAACGTGAATGCTGTTTGTGATCCAATATCCGCCAATTGACGCGGCAATTGCACCGGACAGCCAACAAATGCCGAAATACATCAGGGCTCGTTTCCGAATGGATAAGTCCTTTATGCCGTGGAACTCCTCCAAAGTGAAAACCAAAGGCAAAAATGAAATTAATCCCAGCCAGTGAGTGCCAAATCCAGGAGGGTTAAGACCAAGTAAGACTCCGGAAATAACACTTCCAATCCAAAAATATTTTGGCAATTTTATCTTTGAGATTTGTTTTTCGGAATTTATTTTCATCTTTTTTTGCGGTAGACTTGCAAACTATTTTCGTTAGTGTCTAAAATGGTTTTCACTGTTTTACTCTTAGAGAAACATTCCGTAGTTGATTGAAAAATTTTAGCAAGCCGATGATTAGTTTAACACCTTATTCTCAAGAGAAGCCTGTGGAAGTTTCCCAGGAAGAGTATGATAGGCTGGTACATCTGAGTGACAGAGGCTGGAGCCATTGTGATTCAAAAGAAGAGTTCCTGGCAAAATTGCATTACCTCCGTGCAGGATTTGCGAAGGGGAAAATTGCTGAAGGCGATTTCCATGAACGGGAAGAAAAAATGGTTGTCGGTTATTGGAATAGAGGAAGTTGACACTAAGATTTAGTTCCAGTTCCAATGTTTAAAACTTGTAAGTAATCAACGCAATAGTTTTACGAATTCATCTTTTCCACTTGCTTCCGCAAACGTCAATGCGCTTTTGCCGTCGGGTGTCAGTATATTACGGGATGCCCCCAATTCCAGCAAATTTTTTATGATTCTCACCTTTCCACGTTTTACTGCAATCATCAGTGCTGTTTCACCATCGTTGTTTAACGAGTCCAGCATAATCCCCCGCGAAATTAGTTCATGCATCAGCATTGGCGCATTTTCTTCTTTTTGCCCTGAATAGAAGGCGGTTTGACTGTTCTCAAATTCTACATCACTCATTGCCATCAAGTGCCAAATTCCGTTTCCGTTCGAGTCTGTTTGGTCTCCACTTTGCTCTGCATCTAAAATTCGAATCACAACAGACAGATGATTATTTGTTGCCGCAAGCAATAAGGCCGGCCTATTCGAAGTATTTCTCAAAGTGGAGTTTGCACCCGCATCGAGCAAAAACTCCACTGATTTTTCATGACCATTCAACGCTGCAACCATAAGAGCGGAGTGGTGAAACATCATCTCAGTTTCATCAATCTTGGCCCCCGCATTCAACAATGCAGGTAAAACTTTAGTATGCCCGTTTCTGGCAGCTTGAATCAAGGCCGTTCCGCCTTTGCCGCTTAAATCAAAAGTATTAACATGAAGATTTGCGCCTTTTGCAAGCAGCATTTCAACCACCGACAGATGTCCATTTTGTGCTGCTCTCAATAAGGCAGTCTTTTCATTTACATCCTCAGCACGAAAATCTGCTCCGGATTGTATCAGCAAACTGATAATTTTACGAAAACCTTTGGAAGCCGCAAGTATCAATGCGGTTTCTTTCCAGCGGTTTCGACTCTCAACTTTTGCGCCAAGCTCAAGTAAAAGTTCCATTATATCCAAATATCCGTGGACAGCGGATGTCATTAAAGGTGTATTCCCTAAAAAATCAGTAGTTTCCAACTCCGAAGTTTGCGGATCAAATGTTGCTTGCTTAAGCAGAAGTTTGACTAATTTTACTTTTCCGGTCAAAACGGCAGACATAAGCGGTGTCTGTCCCTGGGAATTTTTCAAGCTAGTATTTGCTCCATGCTCCAGAAGTATTTTTGCTGTTTCCCAATGTTTACCTTGTGAGGCAAGGATCAATGGAGTTTCGTTTAGTGCGGACAGATGGTCAATTTCCGCATTTTCTTCAAGCAAAAATTCAACCATTTCTATGTAACCACGTCGTGCCGCATATAGTAAATTCTGATTTAAATCCGCCCCATATTTGATCAAAATCTTTGCTGTTGAAAAATGCCCATGTAGTACTGCATGGGCAAGAGCGGTTTTACCGTGAAGATCTTTTAATTTTACATTTGCACCTTTAATCAATAAGGCTTCCACCACCTTTTCGTGACCTTTAGATGCAGCCCAAATAAGTGGTGTTGCACCATCAGATCCACGTTCATCAATACGTGCGCCTTTTTCAGCTAATAATTTCACAACATTTGTGTATCCGTTGAGAGCGGCCCAAGTCAGGGCCGTCCATTCGTCTTGATCTTTTGCTCTTAGATATGCACCTTTCATGATGAGAGTTTTTACTGTTTCAAGATGACCACCTCCTGCAGCCAGCATAAGGGGTGTCCATCCGGTTGCAGTGGAACTTGTTTCATTACTCCCGTTTATTTTTGCCCCACCTTTAAGCAGTAGTAACACTATTTTTGAATGTCCGTTATTAGCCGCCCACATCAAAGGAGTCCATCCTTGAGAATCCAGGACTTCTGTATTTGCCTGCATATCGATCAAAATTTTAACTACTTTCAGGTATCCATGTGAAACGGCAAAAAAGAGATTTTCTTGATTATCAATTTCTTTTTTGCTCAGAAAATTAACCATGGAAAGACGCTGTTGTTCTGCGGCAAAAGTCCAGGCAGTTCGACCATAGCTGTCGCGGAAATCAAGTCGACTTTTCTCTCTAAGCAGTAGTTTAACTATTTTAATATTTCCTTCACCGGCAGCAACCATCAAAGCAGTTTTTTCAGCAAAATCCCTGGCATTTACATCCGCTCCTTTTTGGAGCAGCAACTTTGTCAATTCCAAACTTCCTTGAGCAATGGCGGCCATCAAAGGAGTTCGTTTTTTTTGATCAGGAGTATTTACTTGTATCCCTAAAGTGATCAACAAATTCGCCGTTTTCAAATGATTGTTGCTTAAGGCCACTAATAAAGCATTTGCTCCTTGTTTGTCAACAGCCTTCATATCGGCTCCTGAAGACAATAATTTCTGGACAGTGGATTCTCTACCATACATTGCTGCCAACAACAAAGGTGATCTTTGAAACTCACTCTCCAACAAGTTTGTGTCTGCACCTGCCTCAAGCAGCAATTCAGCAATTTTTTCATGTCCTGATCTGATTGCCCAAATTAAAGCGGTTGATCCATTGAGAGAGGTTAAATCTACCTTGGCACCACGTTGAAGTAAGAACAGAACAATTTCGAAATGTCCATTTTGAGCTGCATACATAGTAGATGACATTCCCAATTCATTTTGGAAGTCAGCTCGTGCTCCATGTTTCAACAATACTTTTAGGACCTCAAACTGTCCTTTGTGTGCGGCAAACATTAAGGCAGTCCATTTTTGTTTTGTTTCAGCATTCGGATTTGCACCTTGCTGGAGTAAAAACCGGACGGTGTCGAGGTGTCCTTGATAAGCTGCCTGACTCAAAGCTGTTTTACCTTGTGTGTCTGTATCATTCAGACGAGCGCCTTTTCCTACAAGCAATTTTACTATTTCTTGCGCTCCAATTCCGGATGCAAACATAAGTGGTGTTACGCCGTGAAATTTCTCGGTGCCACGTATGTTTATGCTCACACCCTGGGCCAAAACTCGCTCAACTGCAGGCATGCTGTTAAGAATGGCCAACATCAGGCGAGTCCAGTCATCACGCCCTTCGGAGCTGATTATAAAATTTTCCAGGCGATGGCTTTCTTCAGGATTTGCTTGCCCACCGGAGCTTTGCGCAAAAGCCGGTACTGAAAAATAGATTCCGGAAGGTGCTTGAAATAAAGTTGATGTAGTAGAGGAAATAAGTGAAAAAAGCAGGAGCGTTCGCACAAAAGTTGCCAGAGTGGAAGTCCGGAACTTAAAAGACAGAAACTTCCGGAATGACCTAAATGGGAAAAAATTACTCATTGTTCGTGGTTTTGACACGAGAGGACAAATCATTTTCCAGCTTCACTTCTGTTGTACGCAGACTGCTACTGATATTGAGTAAAAGACCGGTTAAAAACATGGCGACTACAAGAGATGTGCCGCCGTAACTGATGAAAGGAAGGGGTATGCCTTTGGTAGGGAGAAGGCCTACGACGACAAAAAGATTGAGCAGGATTTGCAGGCTGATAATAGTTGTTGCACCAAAAGCCAAGTATTTTCCAAACGCATCTTGGGCATTCCAGGCAATCCAGTAACCACGCCAAATAAAAACCGTAAACAGAATAATCAACACGCAAATCCACAAAAATCCTAATTCTTCTCCAATGATGGCAAAAATAAAATCGGTGTGTGCGTCCGGCAGGAAAAGTCGTTTCTGCAGGCTCTCACCAAGACCTTTGCCAAGCCAACCTCCTGTTCCAAGTGCAATGAATGATTGAATAATTTGGAATCCGGAATTTTGTGGATCATCCCAAGGATTCAAAAAAGCCAGCATCCGCCTTACTCGGTAGGTATGTGAAGCAATCAGCAGCCCTCCTATAATTCCCACCCCTAGCAGACTGGTGGCAATATGTATCGGTCGTCCACCTCCAACGTAGAGCATCAGTAAGACAGTGGTTGCAATCAAAACCACTGTGCCAAAGTCCGGTTGCAGCAGAACTAGAAAAAGGTAAATTCCTGTGACAATGAAATTAGGTGTTAAGCCTCGGAAAAACGAAGCCAATAATTCTTGTTTTCGTTCCAGATAGGAAGCCACATAAATTATCAAAACGACTTTCAGTAATTCTGCAGGCTGCAAACTAAATGAACCTAGCCGAAGCCAACGTCTACCTCCTTTAACCTCGTGTCCTATTTCAGGAATCAAAACAAGGATTAGCAAAACCAACATGCCCAGCATGAACCAAATAGAATACTGCTGCCATTTGTGATAGTTAACTATCAGTGCAACTCCCATTACGGCAAGCCCAACCAGCATGTGTATCAGGTGCCTGTACAAAAAATACTGACCGTCATTGTATTGAAGATCCGCATAAACGCCGCCTGTGCTGTAGATCATTACTGTACCCCAGGAGAGCAAAAATAAGGTTGCTCCGATCAAGGGCAAGTCATAACGAGTCTGCATATATTTTTGGGAAACAAGTGTGTTTAGAACTTAAAAAGTAAAATTTAATTCTGAAATTATAAATTGAAAAATCGATCAAACAAATTTATTAACAAATGTTAAAGTATAACGTTGATCTTAAGAAGATTCAAATGCACATTTCATGAGTTTTTGACGTAAAGACTCAAGTTGTTGTGGATTTTTTGTGCGTTCCGTAAAAATTTCTATAACAGCAGATTTTTTTTCTTGAACAGCTTTTGTATAAAATTTTACAAAATCATTGATCGAATTTGGTCTAAAATAATTCAGGCCGAACATTTCAGCAACTGACCGGAAGTCAAAGTGGTGAGGCGTGCCGAAAAAAGGTTCAAAAATTTCAGTTTGCCTTACTATAGGCAGGAATGAAAAAACACCACCTCCGTGGTTATTGAGTAATACCAGTAAAATCGGTTCCGGAGAATCGGCAAGCAGTTTAAATGAATTTAGATCATGTAGAGCCGACAGGTCACCAATCAACAAGGTGACAGGACGATGCAGACCGCAAGAGTATCCGCAGGCGGAGGCGATGAGACCGTCAATTCCGCTTGCACCACGATTGAGAGCAATTGGGATATCAGCACCTTTTCCGGAACCAAGCATATCTACTGCCCGGACAGGAATGCTGTTTCCGATGAAGAATCCATAAGTTTCAGGAATTATTTCAGTCAGCCTGCGTGTTAAAGTAAAATCATCAATCTCCTTTTTTTCAGCATCTGCTTGAAAATGCTGCTCCAGCAACGATTCAACTTTTGCTGATGCCTGGAGCCATTTTTGCGTTTTTGCAGGAATAATTTTGGTTCTTTTTTCCAATTGTAATTCGGTTACAACTTGATCACAAAATTCTGAGATTTCAGCTTCAATTTTCCAGCGAAATTTGTGGGATTGATCGTGACGTTCAGCATGGTCTGAAATCCAGACCATTTGAGTTGCCGGATTTTTTTCCCAGCGTGTGAGCCAGCGTTTTGATGTTGGTGGAAAGCCGATGTGCCAAACTGCGTCAATTTCCCATTTTGCTGCTAGATCTTCGAGTAATAACTGATCATAGTAAGTAATCCGGTTTGGACAATTATTACCGAGACGAAGTCCGGACGTGACATCCGCAAACACCGGCCATGCTAACTCTTCCGCAAGTTTTCTGAGAGAATCGAGCGAGTCTGGCGGAACTCGTCCAATACTCAAAATTCCTGACTCAGGACAGTTTTTTAATAAATCTTTTATTTCTTGGTTTGGCAGGATTTTTCTGAAAGAAGTATTTCTGACGTATGTCTTTTTTTCCGTAATATGCTTAATTTCGAAATTTTTTTCGTTTGCAGCATTTTCGAAAAAAGGTTCCCGGAATGGCAAATTCAGGTGTACCGGTCCGTACAAAGGATGGCAAGTTTTGGAAATGGCATGGTCTATGGTGGAAAGTAAAGCTTCGGCTGTGAATTCTGCGCCGGGACATCCGGGATCAAAAAACCAGCGGACGTGTGTGCCAAAAAGGAAGGTTTGGTTTATGGCTTGATTTGCACCGGTGTCAAGAAGTTCCGGCGGTCGATCTGCTGTGAGCACCAGCAATGGAATTTGCTCGACTGAGGCTTCGATAACCGCGGGCAAATAATTTGCCGCGGCAGTTCCGGAGGTGCAAATCACGACTGCGGGACGTCCAGTCGCGCGAGCATGGCCGAGGGCGTAATAAGCAGCAGCACGTTCATCGTAAAAAATAACAGATTTTGCACGCGGATTTTTTGCGACTGCGACAGTAAGAGGTGTTGAGCGCGATCCCGGAGAAATGCAAAAACATTCCGTATTATGCCGCACTAATTCCTCAACAATCAATTCTCCCCAACGCTCATTCCAGTTCACGTTCTCCCCAATAAATATTGCCAACTTTGAAGTTTGTCTTCAATCTCTCTCCATTCTTCTTCAGGAACCGAGCCATCTACAATTCCCGCTCCGGTGTAGATTCTTAAAGTGCGCCCGCACAATAATCCGGATCGAATTCCAACGGCAAATTCTGCCTGACTACTGCTGATCCAGCCAACGGGTCCGGCATACCATCCACGGTCAAATGGTTCAAGTTTCCGGATAAGGGCCCGTGCTTCCGGATCAGGTGTTCCTGAAACAGCAGGTGTCGGGTGAAAAGACGGCAACAAATCTGAATCACTGATATCCGCTTGTAATATCCCCTGCACCCTACTCTGCAAATGTTGGACATGTTTTAAACCTAGGAGTTCCAAATAGCTTAAGCGTTCAGTTTTACGGCAAAATTGCTGAAGTAACCGTTCCATTCGCTCCAGAACCATTAAGTGTTCGCGTTGCTCTTTTTCACTTTCACGCAGTTCCGCGGCCAATCGTTCATCTTCCTCATGCGTTTGTCCACGAGGACGGGTGCTGGCAATCGCTTCACTTTCAATTTTTCTTCCGGATCGTCTGTAAAGTAATTCCGGTGTTATTCCTAAAAATGCTTGATGTGGTGCAAGCTGAAAACAAAAATGAAAAGCTTGCGGCGCCTGACGCCGTAATTGAAGCAAAAGTTCGGTTGGATCATAGTCACGCGCCAAACTGAAAACAGCTGATCGAGCCAAGACAACTTTGTTTAATTTTCCTGAAGAAATGTTTTTGAGCCCTTGTTCAACCAAGTCGCACCATTGACGATATTCCGGAAGGTCATGACGTTCCAGTCGAATCAAAGGACTGTCTGGAATGGAGATGTCTTCAACTCGTACAGACTCCAGCATTGTTTGCAGGATTTCCAGTTTTGCCTGAGTATCCTTTCCTATAATAATATGGCAGGCCAGAGTTGGAGTTTGATCGACAAGGCTTAATTCGATCATCGGCAAAGTAAAATGTGCCGTACCCCAATCCTGCCATTCTGGCGAAGTTACTGCTTTTGAGTCAAAGCGCATTCCTCCGAAAAAGCGAACGGTTTTCGGTGATTTCCGCAAATACTCAGTTACAGTCAGTAAAATTTTTTCGTAACCGTCTTTGCCATCCTTTACCTCAAGTGCGGTACCAATTCCCGCATACTGTTCTTTTTGACTACGATTTCCCCAAAATATTTTGCGCGGACAATCCTGAAGAGTTAACCATTCCAGTGGATGAGCTTTTTCTAAAACTACTTCCAGCCGTACTATTTTTAACTTTTCCTTATCGTACTTCTGCTTGGACGCAACAAATTTTTTGACCTGTTTTAAGAGTACACAACGGGCTTCTTCAAGCGATTTGTATATTTTAGGTTTCACTGCTAGCCGTTTAGCTCAAATGTTAGCTTTTTTGTATGCAACATGGACAGTGGAAGCCCCAAAAACAAAATCGTGAATTTCAGCCTGCTTGAATCCTATCTCAAGCATCATACGTTTCAGTAATTCCTGATTCGGATATTCAACAGAAGAATGCGGCAGATACTGAAACATTTCCTGTCCCGGCATCAGCATATTTCCAATCAAAGGCACAATACGAAAAAAATAAAAGTTATTAAGTTCAGCAATTATTGGCAAACGAACTTTCCCAACGTCAAGGCTGACCAAAACTCCGCCGGGTTTTAGTACACGCAATATCTCCTGCAGACAACCGTTGAGTTCCGGAACATTACGCAGGCCATATCCAATTGTAACTGCATCAAAATTTGCATCCGGAAACGGAATATTCATGGCGTCACCCTGCAAATACTGAATGCGGGAATTTGGTTTGTTTTTGGATTCAGCGATTTTAAGCATTTCTGCGGAAAAATCGAGTCCGGTCACTTTGCATTCCGGATGCTGGCGCAATACTTCACGCGAAATGTCTCCTGTTCCGCAGCATAAATCCAAACATTCTTCATCTGGTCTAAGTCCAGCTTGCCGTACAACGAACCTTTTCCAGTAGCGGTGCATACCAAATGTGATGACATCATTAAATCGATCATATTTTTGTGCGATTTCATCAAACTTTGCTTCAACATAGCTGGATTTTTCTTCTGTTGATGGAAGTGTGTAGGTCATGTTTATTGTTGAGGATTTATCTCTGAAGACAAAAGAGACAGATATTTCTGAGAAAGTTCTTTTAGATCCAGTCGATAATAACTTCCCAAACAACGCAGTTTGCGAATTTCTTTCTCAATTAACTTAACCGCGGAATCCATGGAAGGAGCACATGCATTAACATCCGCAATTCGGTGTCCCATTTCAAAATTCTTGTGATTTGCCATATAAAGCTGACCGCTCTCTTCATCAACTTCATTCCACCATAAATCACACTCAAGCGGCGCTGAAACTTCTACCGGTAATTTTGGTACAGAAGGCACCACGTATGGATATCCGTAGCCTGCCAAAGTTAGTGTGCAGCCAAATTTTTTTTCCGGATGCCATTCAAGAACTGGCGTTTTATTTTCGACTACGTCCAAAAGGACGTCAACCGGATTTTTTAACATCCTCAATAGAAGCGCGTTAGTAGTTACTCCCAAACGAATGTTATATTCAATCGCGTGCCAGACTCCGTCTCTACGAATTGCTGTGACTTGGAGGGGTCCGGTATAACCGGTTTTTTCAAACCACGGTTTGAGCGGATGAATCAGTTCTCGTGCTAAACCATATTTATCATGCGGATCCTGTTCAACAATTCCGGCCAGCGGGGCGCCGGCGAGCGGACCCATATCGCCTGTAAAAGCACGTTTGAATTCCTGATTTGTTACTAAACTGCTGATTTCACCGCCACTGATAAAAACGAAATGTCCGGCTTCTTCTGTTCCAAGATACTCCTGTAAAAACAAACCTTCCGCATAATCCACGCGCTCGATCCACCCAAGCGTATCGGTCTCACTTTCACAGATAATGGCGTGGATTGGACTGAACGGCGAGCAGATCGGATTTTTCAAAACGTAAGGCCGCGGGTCATTCCGCATAAGTTTACGGGCTTCCAGTCGATTCTGCACATGGTGAAAAACTGGCACAGGAATTCCGTATTGTCTGCACAATTCGGAAGACTCCTGCCGTGAGATTTCGATACGCATGGCATCACTAACAGGACTAAAAATTGGCCAACCTTGCTTGACCAAATCGGCAGCCCAGGGTTGTTCCGCCCAGGCTACTGCTTGCGGAATTATCAAATCTGGTTGAAATTTCTCAATCAAAGGCAAAGGAGAAGGATGTTTTTCAGAACTCCATGTCTGGCCTAGAACGGAGGGACCGTAGTGTCCATACGGCCGTGTCAGATAGCAGGAAGTTTCAGCGCCATCTTCTTGCAGAATGGCCTGTACCGAATGTGCAAAAGCACCCACTCCCATTACCATCACACGAGAAGTCATATTAACTTTAGGAATCCAAAATGTAGAAAAAATGCCGATGTCAAAGGAAATGATCCGGGCAAATTAGGATAATCCGCCCTTTTTATTAAAAGCAAAAAAAGCTAATTTGCAATGATTTATGCTAACATACAAAATGACATTCTCCAAGCAGTCTCTTATTGCTAAAACATTAAATTTCAGCAAAATATCCCGTACGGCTTTGAAATCAAATTGTTGCTGTCTATCTTTGAATGAGCTTTGAGGAAGCATAAAATTGAAATAAAAATAATGCAAAAACAGTAAATTGCATTCTTAAAATGGGGCTAATTTTACCAGAATAAAATAAAAGATTAATATTCGATTTTTATGCATGAAAAATTTTATTGGATTACGGCACGTAAAAACCCGATCGGTGGGTTGCCCTTCGACTTGAATAACATTTCAAACTCGGTCAGAATATTGTTTTCGTTGTAACTGCTCTGGTGCAGATCGGTGGTGTGTTCAACAATCGAGTAGGTTTTAAGTTTCTTGAGGATTTCCGTAACGCTTTCAAAATATTCGAGATGATCCGTTTTAAAACGCAGTTCACCCTTGGAACGGAAAAACGGATGCATTTTGTTTAGAAAATCGGCGCTGAGGATTCGATGCTTGCGTCGTGCTTTTTTGGACCATGGGTCAGGAAAATTAATGTGCAAACAATCGATACTGTTGTGCTGAAAATATTCTGCCAAGAATTCGCCACGTTCGCGCATCAAAAGGATATTTTGCAGGTTTTGCTGTTTCATTTTTTTGGCCGCGAGTACAAGTCGTTTGTAGCGCAATTCAAGGCCGATGAAAGAGTCGTGTGGATTTTCCAGTGCCCATTCGATCAGGTAACGACCGGAGCCGCAGCCAATTTCCAGATGGACTTTTCCGGAGGGTAAAGGACAACCATTTTTTTTACTGTCCCAGAGTTGCTGAAAATTTTCAGGATTAGGATGCGGAATTAGCAGTTCAGGATAATCGTAAACACGAGCCACGTACGGATTGGTTTTTACCAGTTGCGTAAAAACTTCCGGATTTTCGTCACGGTGGTTTCGTGGGCGGAATCGCATGGAGACAGGAAATATTGGAGTTAGTTGAAAATCAAAATTATGTGAGTGTAGAAGCTGCTCATTTTTCTTATGACGGCACAGTGACACTTAAGTTGAGTGATAAGCGAGAGCTGAAATTGGCTGCTGAAATATGGACCGGTTTGGGGCAGCCAAAAGATAAAGCGCTCACGGACGAACAGCTGGAATTATTAGAGCAAGAAGCCTGCTACACAACAATCCGAAACAAAATGCTAAGTTTCCTCGCGGTGCGCGAGCATTCCGCTTTTGAATTACGCAGAAAGTTGCAACAACGTTTTTATAAATCAGTTACAAGTGATGTCCCTCCTCTGATTGAGCGTTGTTTGCTGGAAATGCAGAAGCGTGATTTTCAAAGTGACGAGCGTTTTACCAATCGTTTTGTGGAATCAAAACTCGCGAACAATCCACAGGGCCCTTTCAGGATTTTACAGGATCTTCAAATTCGCGGCATCTCACGCGAACTGTCTCAGACAATTTTGAGCAAACTTGCTAGTCATGAACTATGGCTGAAAAAAGCAGTCTTGTGCCTGGAACAGTTGCATAAAAACGGAAAAAAACAAACACCTGCGGCATTAAGCAAAAAACTGTACCAGCGTGGTTTCTCATGGGAAACGATTGAACAAGCATTGGCAGAGTATGCTACCATCAACAATCAACTGGAGTCCGGAGAATCATCTGCCGAACCGGAAACATTCACAACCGAAAATCCATGAACCTTAATTGTCGCAATGCATAGACAAGATTTGCAAACTAATTCCGCTTCAGCAGAAACAGAATCGCCCCATCAATCCGGACTAAATTCTGGAGAAGAAGCCGTTTACGAAACAGATCCGCGTTTTCCGGAAAGACTGAGCAAGGAACACATCAGGACTCTGCCGATTATGGCATTTGAAGGTGAAATCAAGTTAATCACTGAAAGCAAAGATGTAAATGCCGCAATTAAAATTTTACGTCGTGAGTCAGTTTTGGGCTTTGATACAGAAACACGACCGACCTTCAAAAAAGGCGAGCAGCACACTGTTTCACTTTTGCAGTTATCAACACCAAAAAAAGCGTTTTTGTTTCGTTTAAATTATCTGGGATTTCAGGCGGAATTGGTTTCTTTGTTGGCAGATCCGGATATTTTAAAAGTTGGAGTTGCTATTTTGGATGATATTAGAGCACTCCGAAAATTGCGTAAATTTGATGCGGAAGGTTTTGTCGAATTGTCGAACATCGGGAGTGACCTGGGGATTGTGACTTGCGGCTTAAGGAATCTCGCGGCTATATTCTTCGGTGTCAGGATTTCTAAAAAAGAACAATTAACTAATTGGGAGCGTTCGGATTTTAACTCAAGTCAATGTCTTTATGCCGCTACTGATGCCTGGATTTGCTTGAAGATGTACAATTATCTCGAAAGTGAAAAAGTGCTTCCGGAAAAAATAGTTTGGAAAATGCCTGAACCTCAACCTCCAAAGCCAACACGCGGTTTCAAAAAAAAGAAACGGGAGCAGAAAAATTGATGTTGCCACAAAAACAATGGTATGACTCATCAACAGCTGATCCTGAGCAGGTAAAACAATTGTGCAGCGAATGGAAAACAAATCCGCTGGTGGCAGAAATTCTTTTACGCAGAGGATACAAAACGCATGAAGAAATTAAATCTTTTTTAATGCCGAGTCTCAGTAATCTCCGTGATCCTTATGAACTTCGGCAGATGCGGGAAGCGGTGATTCTTTTGCAGGAGACGATTGCAAAAAATCGGCGCATTGTAATTTTAGGCGATTATGACGTAGACGGAATCACAGCAACTGCTTTGATGCTGGAGTTTTTAAACAAATGCGGGAAGCTGGATTTAGACTTTTTTATTCCGAACCGGATAAAACACGGCTATGGTTTGACGGAAGCAAGTACAGATATTTTGCTGGAAATGCGTCCGGAACTGGTCATTACTGTGGACAACGGGATTACGGCCGCACGGGAAGTTCAGCGACTGAATGAAGAAGGAATTAAAACAATAGTAACAGATCACCATTTGGCGGATGCGAGTTTGCTGCCTTCCGGAATCGTGGTCAATCCAAATCATCCGGAATGTAATTATCCTTTCAAGAAAATTTCCGGCTGCGGTGTGGCACTCAAGTTGATCATGGCGTTACGCAAATCCCTGCGTGATTCCGGATGGTGGACTGCTGAAAGACCGGAACCAAATTTGCGCGACATTCTAGATTTAGCTGCTTTAGGCACGGTGGCGGACGTCATGCCGCTCGTGGATGAAAATCGAATTTTGACACATCACGGACTGCGGGTGATGAATGAAAAACCGAGGCTCGCGATTCGGGTTCTTCAGAAATTGAAAAATGTTAAATCCATAACTTCACGTACTCTTGGTTTTCAATTTGCACCTTTGCTGAATGCAGCCGGACGATTGGAAGATGCTGATATTGCCGTCAAATTTTTGCTCTCAAATGACCTTCAAGAAGCAGAAAAAATGGCAAAAAAACTTGATGCTACAAATATTGAAAGACGTGAAAAAGAAGAAGAAATGCTGGAAACAGCTCTTACTCTTGCTGAAACACAAAAGCATTTGCCGGCTTTGATTTTGACTTCTCCGGAATTTCACGAGGGTATAAACGGAATTGTTGCAACTCGTTTGGTGGAACGTTTTTACAAGCCGGTACTGATTCTCAGCGAGCGCGAAGAAAAGTTGAAAGGTTCCGGACGTTCCATTCCGGAATTGCATTTGAAGGATGCACTTTCGGAATGTGCGGATTTGCTGGAACGTTTCGGGGGACACGCCGCCGCCGCTGGTTGCAGATTGATTCCGGAAAATCTAGACGCATTCCGGGAGCGGTTTTTTGCTTTTTGCCGTGAAAATATTCCTGAATCAATTGAGCCTAAACTACAACTTGACGGCTACCTGGAGTTTCCAAAATTAACCAACATGTTTGTTGATCAGTTGGAGCGTCTCCAGCCTTTTGGTGAAGGAAATCAGGAACCGCTCTTTTCGATAGAAACTCCGGAATTACCATTCACAAGGCTCAAGGAAAAACATGTCAAGTGGCAAGTAAACGGAAATGTTGAAATTATAGGCTGGAATTGCGCAGAAAAATATGCGGAAAAACTACCGTCACAACTCGCAGTTAATTTGGGTTTTAACGATTTCCGTGGCCGACGTAAAATTCAACTTACTATCCAGGATTCGCAGGAATGAAAATTTCGATCATCATACCTTGGTACAATGAAGAAGAAGTTCTGCCGCTGACATTTGAAAGACTGAATTCTCTCTGTGTAGATTTGCTTTCAAACGAAGATTGTGATGATGTTGAGTTTGTCATGGTTGATGATGGATCACAGGATCGTACCGCTGAATTGTTGGCAGAAGCCTCAAATGTAAATAAAAGATTTAAGTTAATACGCTTTTCCAGAAATTTTGGACATCAAGCGGCTTTACTGGCAGGTTATGAGTTTGCCAAAGGTGATGTGATTGTTTCACTTGACGCAGATTTACAGGATCCTCCGGAATTAATTAAGACAATGCTGGAAAAAATAAAGGAAGGTAATGACGTCGTCTATGCGGCTCGTCAATCAAGGAAAAATGATTCCTGGTTTAAGTGTAAGACGGCGGATCTTTTTTATTGGTTAATGAAAAAATTTGGTGCTGACATAATACCTAATCACGCAGATTTTCGTATGGTGACACGACGTGCCCTCAATGCGTTTTTGCAATTCCATGAAAATAATTTATTCATCAGAGCTACTTTCCCAATTGTTGGTTTTCCTTCATGTGTTGTTTATTACGACAGGCCGGAGCGACTTGCAGGAAAAACTAAATATCCTTTTCGCAAGATGCTTGAATTTGCTATTGATGGTTTGACATCTTTTAGTGTGGTCCCTTTACGAATATGTTCGATAGTGGGACTTTTTGTTTCTTTGTTGGCGCTACTCATGTTGTTCTGGAGTATAGTTGTCAAAATTTTTGGAGGTGCAATACCAGGTTGGACTTCCACAGTTGCTCCGTTGTATTTACTCGGTGGGGTTCAGTTGCTTTTTTTGGGTATTATAGGAGAATATATCGGGAAAATATATATTGAAGTCAAACATCGCCCTCGCTACATTGTCCAAGAAACGATTAATCTTGGTGAGAAAAATGTTGCCCGCTGATTTGTCATTAAAATACCTCAAAAAATTGTCTTGGACAACCAGCCTTTTTTGGTTGGGGATCAGTCTCATCGTCTGGATGCTTGGAATTGGAGGTTCAGATTTATATGCTCTGCCTGCACTGATAGGGCTGATATTTTTGTTTCGAGAAATTATTATAAATGATAGCCCACTACCGTTTTTTTCACTATCAGTTAATCACACGTTAGTTAAAATACTGTACTTTTTGCTGATACTGATTGTTTTAGCAAAAACTTTGCTAAGCCTTTATTCTTTTCGTTGGAATATTTTTGATGTCGGCAGTTACAGTAGTGTAGTTTTTAATTTTTCCAAGGGATTAAATTACAATTCTTTCCTTCAAATACCTGCAACCGCAGATCACTTTACACCATCATTAGCTCTATTTGCTCCGCTGTACTGGATTGTAGCAACCGTACACTGGTTGACTTTTGCCAAAGCGTTGTCTTATTTATCTGTTCCTCTGGTTGTCTATTATTGGCTGAAAGATAAAACAGAAAACAATTTACAGTTTGCTCTCAGTTGTCTGTTTGGGATCTGGATGCTCATGCTTTACAAACCTGCAGTCAGGAGTAGCTTTTTCGAGTTTTCACCTTCAGCTTTAGCACCACCATTCATTATTTTGAGTTTTTTATTGATGGAAAAAAGGCGATGGCTATTATTTTCATTAACCATGTTTTTTCTAATTGGTTTGAAAGAACATATGGGTGTTATTTTAATAGGTTTTGGTCTGTTTGGAATAGCTCAAAGAAATTATCGTTCAGGTTTTATTTTAGCTGGGGTTGGTTTATTAGTAACTTATTTGATGATTTTTCAGGTCATGCCATACTTTCGTGATTATCAAGCCTTTGGCAATACGCAAATAGCACCATTGCATGATATTTCTGGCAAAGCAATTTATCTTGTAAAACTGTTATGGCCGTTGGGTTTTCTACCACTATTATTTTGGAGGTATGGAATATTGGCAATACCGGCTATCGGAGTAAATTTACTTTCGGGTAGGCCAGGAATGTATAGTACTGTATCCCATTATGATGATGTTTCTTCGACCCTTCTTCTAATGACGTGCTCACTAATTATAATTAAAAAACGTACAATAATAGTTAGTTGGTTTGTGGGGAAATGGATGAAAATAGTCTTTATTATTTGGTTGGTTGGGATCATGACTCTATTACCTGCTAGTCCAATTAGAAAACTCAGATATGCGTTACCAAAATCTTCACATTTGAATTTGCTTAAAGACATATGGGATTTTGATAAGAAATGGCCAAATGCCGCCCTTGCGGTACAGTCTACTATAGGGCCTCATCTTCATAGAAATGCTATTACCATCATGACTCAACAGAACTCTGGAGAATGTAGAGCCCCACATGTAAATTATTTGCCGGTACAATTTATTTTGCTATCTCAAAATGTTGGTCACTACTTAATAAATAATATTGAGACTTGCATTCAATCTCTTGAAGACAATCCCAGCTATAACCGCGTAAACACATTTCAGCATCTTGTAGTTTATGAACGCACAATCAACTAATCCTATGCTGAAGAAGATCTATATTTTCATTTTTCGATTTGTTGTTATTCCTGTCATTTTATGGGCATTTTTATCTTTGCCGACGCTGTATTATGCTTCCAACTATTCAGAGTATTGGAAGGTATTCGATACTGCTTATGTAAATCTTAATTTTAATTTTGTTGTTTTGATTATTGGCGTATTTGCCTGGATGTATTTATTCTTTCAAAAGACATCTCGATTTATATTCCCTGTCATTATTTTGTTTTTATTCTTGATTAGATTTACTGACATTGGTCTAAAAACAACTTTTGGAATCAGTTTTTCTCCTATCGTTTTTCGTAGTACCAGTTTTGACTCATTTTTGATCGCTCTAAATTTGTATGGTAAGGAACTGGCGATAATTGCCTTACTTGGAATTTTAGGAAGTATAGGAGTAAGCTTTCTCATGGCACATAGCTTCCACAAATCAAGGACCTCTATTATTACAGTAGTCTTTTTCCTACTCCTTGCATTTCGCTCGTCTTATTTGCTCTACAATGAGCGATATTATGCATTTGAGAAAATACCATCATATTTGTTGGTCAAAGAACTCCTTGAATTTCAGGATATTTTAAAACAATATCTTATTTCATTGAGCGATGTTGAGATTCAAAATTTGAAAAATTCCGGAATATATCCACAACAACCAGATTTGTCTAAACTAGATGCTGTTCAAAAGAGAAACATAGTCATTTTGTATCTTGAATCTTTTAATACTAACTACACGCAAAAAGGTGGCTCTCATTTTGAAAACTTGACACCAAACATTGATTTGTTTTTGAAAAAATCTGTCCTTTTTACAAATTATATTAATGCAGTTTCACCAACTCATAACAGTATATTTTCCAGTTGGTGTGGAATTTTTCCTGAATTGAATGACAATTATGTTAGAGAAAATAAGGGTTATACAAAAGGACTGACTTGTTTTTCTGATATTTTGAATAGTTTGGGATACACCCAAAAGTTCTTTTTCGGGCATGGATCATGGTATGGTGGAATTACCCTGTTTCTAAATAATCATTCTTATGACAGAGTTGCTGAACTTTCAGATATTGAAAGAGAATTTCCTGAATGGAAAAAAGATAAACACACTTGGGGTATTCAGGATACCGACTTGTCACGTTATGTAATCAAACAACTTGATGAATTGGAAGCACAACAACCTTTCAATCTGGGAGTATTTTATATAAACACTCATCCTCCGTTCTACACGGCGCCGGATTGTCCAAAATATGCTTCAGATAATCAGCATTTACAGGCCATTCATTGTGTTGATCATGCTGTCGGTATGGTATTAAGAGCTCTTAAAAAAAGAGGGTTGATGAAAAATACTATCGTCGTCTTGGTTGGAGACACGCCGGGGCAAGATCATGAAAAAGGACAATTTTTATCTTACAACGAAACTTTGTTGGCAATTTCCTCACCAAATTTGAAACCAGGAATCAATGAAACTGTTTCATATTCGCCAGACCTCGGCCCCACCATGTTGGAAGCAATGGGAATACCAGTTTCTCAGATACAATCTGGACATTCGATTTTGTCATCTCGAACGAATTTCTCTACCTTGGTTGCACCTGAATTTTCAGTTGTGGATGGTGAATTTAGAATGGGAGGGAGATGTGATTTTGAAGAGATGGAAATACAAAAAATTGGAATTATTCAGGCATCTGTAACAGATTGTGAAAGACGGAGAATTTTTCATTATCTTAGCCAGTGGTTACTAAACCGAGATTCTGAACGAAATTTGACAATGACTGCAGAGAAGATCGATCAATAATTGAACTGTCATACAAAAGAATTATTACCTTTATTAATACCCTTTTGAGGGGATAATGTTGAGACAGTGCGTGCCACAATTATTCAAGAATAAATCAATTTCTACCCATTGAACAAAATTCCAGATGATTGCAAAAACATTTTCTGCCACCGTTTTAGGAATCGATGCTCATTTGATTGAGGTAGAGGTAGATGTTTCTTATGGGCTGAGCTTTTTCAATATT
>Ga0208335_1000119_pt1 | contig 31170 bp, 23 predicted proteins | sample DeeseametaMP0759_FD_184202 | JGI IMG/M metagenome (GOLD analysis project Ga0208335, IMG submission 184202) | Marine microbial communities from the Deep Atlantic Ocean - MP0759 (SPAdes) | ecosystem: Environmental > Aquatic > Marine > Oceanic | place: West of Cape Town, South Africa, South...
CGGACAGGTAGACGGTGGTCGGCCCGCCGTCATGGGAGAGGAGCCGAACGCCGATTTCCACGTCGGGGACCACCATGGGCGTGGTGCCGCCGTAGTAGTGGTCGAGGATCTGGTCGCGCCCCCAGCCCTCGTCGATGGCGTATCCCAACGCCCCGTACTGGCCCATCCCCCGGCCGTGTCCCCAACCCCGGCCCTCGACGACGACCGGCCCGTAGTCGATCGAGTAGACGGGCGGGGCGAATCGGCCGGGAATCCGGAGCTCCTGGCCGATGGACAGGAGGTTCGGGTTGGTGATCCCGTTGGCGTCCATCAGCGCCGAGACCGACACGCCCTGGGCGGCGGCGATCTTCGAGAGGCTGTCACCGGACACCACGGTGACGATGAGCGGCGGCAGCGTGGAAGCCGGTGGCATCGAACCGGGGATCGTGAGCTGCTGGCCGACCGAGAGCCGGTCGGGGTCCGTGATCGAGTTCTGGATCATCAGGGCCGAGACCGACACGCCGTGCTCGGCGGCGATCTTCGAGAGGCTGTCGCCTGACCGCACGGTGACGATGACGGGACCGGTGGGGGTGATCGGACGTGTCGCTCCCGGCACCAGGAGTTCCTGGCCCACGTGGACAGTGTTCGGATCGGTGATGTTGTTGGCCTCGATCAGCGCCGAGAGCGTGACCCCGTACTCGACAGCGATGGCCGAGAGGCTGTCGCCGCGCTGGACCACCACGACCATCGTGGGCAGGGTGGTGGGCGTGGCCCCGGCCCCGGGGATGACCAGTCGCTGGCCCATGTAGACCCGGTCCGGATCTGTGATCTGGTTGGCCGCCATGAGGGCGTTGACCGTGGTCCCGTGCTCCACGGCGATGGCCGAGAGGCTGTCGCCCGCCTCGACGGTGACGACCGTCTGGGCACCGGCCGGCGCTGCTGTGACCAGCAGCGTCGCCACGAGGGCCACCGCCAGGAGGACCGACCTGATGGCATCGGCGCGCAACGACGGCATGCGGCGGCGCGTTCCACTGCTCGGTTTAGGGTCCAATTTGATTCCGTCCAAGGACTCGACGGACGTGCCGGAAGGCCCCGCTCCGCCCGCCGGTCAGTGTAGGAGTCCGGGCCGCCTGGCGAGGAGCACCGCCATTGCAACCATGGCGGTGACCACCGTGGCCAGCAGCGCCAGCTCCACACGCAGGAAGAGGTCGCCGCCGAAGGCCAGCACGACCGGGAAGGCGCAGAGGCCGGCAAGCCAGGCGAGGGCCATCCGACCCTGACAACGCTGGGCGATGAGCGCCTGGGCGAGGGACAGGACGATCATCAGGACAGCGCTGGAGGCCGCCAGGAGCACCATGTCGCGACGTCCGACGGCGAACTCGGCGCCGAAGGCCATCTCGACCACCAGGTGGCCGGCCACGGCGCACGCCGCGACGGCCACCACGCCCAACGCCGCGACGAGGGCCAGCAACCGGCCGAGGACCTGGCGGAACTCCTCCAGGTGCCCGTCGGCGGCCAGGGAAGAGAGCTTGGGTAGCAGCGAGGCCTGCACCGCCTGGAAGAAGAACAGGGGCACCCGGGCGATGAGCAGAGCGTTCAGGAACCGTCCGGCCTCCTCACGCTGCGTCGGCCCGGCCAGGAGCTCCACGGCCAGCGGGCTGACGTTCAACACGATCGCCGTGGACACCGACGCCACCAGCAGGAACCCCATGGCCGGGGCCAGCGCGGCCAGCTCGGAGCGACGACCCGGCGCGACGATGCCCGGCTCCGGCTGGGACGCCTCCGACCCACGGGCCGCGGAGCGCCGGCCGGTCAGGGCGGCGGCCACCCCCAGGAACGGTGCGCCGCCCACGGCCAGCCCGTACACAGCCACATCGTCGGTGAGCACCAACGAGCCGATCCCGACGAGCAGCAGGCGACCGATGCCGTCACCGATGAAGTAGCGGGCGTAGCCGCCGAAGTGACCCAGGCCGGCCAGCACCCCGCGCACGAGGTGCCCGGTCCCCAACCCGACCAGGACCAGGAGCAGTGCGACGAACAGGATGCCCTGGCCTGCGAAGAGGCTGTCCACGATCCACGGTGCGGCCACCACGGCGACCACCGCCAGGGCCAGGGCCAGGGAACCACCCAGGATGGCCGCCGGACGGATCACGGACCGCAGCCCGTTGGCGGGCCTCCCGGCGATGACACGTGCCGTCTCCTGCTCCAGCGGCTGGAAGAACCCGGGCCCGAGTAGGAAGCTGAGCGCCCAGAGCAGGCCGACGGGCGTGTAGGCCTCGGCACCGAGGTCCCGGGAAGCAAGCGTGATGAACGTGTAGGCGGCCAGGCCGTTGACAACCAGGCCGCCGCCGACAGCGACCGTGCCCTCGGGCAACCTGTCCAGGATCCTCATCAGCATCTGTCGGGAACCTTCGTCATCCGGTCGGGCGGTCAGCGACCGATGCCCACGAAAGCCACGCCCAGGTCGCGCCAGGGGCCCGGGTCCAGCAGGTTCCGGGCGTCGACCACCGCACGACCGGCCATGACGGCAACAGCGTCGGACGGAACCACCTCGGTGTACTCGGGCCACTCCGTCAGGACCAGCAGGACGTCGGCCCCGGCGCAGGCGTCCAACGGGCCTTCAGCCACCACCAGCTCCGCGGGCATGGGAGCACGACGGACCTGGACCGTCGGGTCGTGTGCGGTGACCGATGCCCCGGCAGCCAGGAGGCGATCCACGATCTCGAGTGCGGGGGAGTCCCGCAGGTCATCGGTTCCGGCCTTGAAGGTGAGACCCCAGACGGCCACCGACCGACCGGCCAGGTCACCCCCGACCGCCCGCCGGACCTTCTCGACTATCCGGTCGAACTGCTGGCGGTTCACCTTGATGGCGCTGTCCAGGAACTCGAAGTCGTACCCGGCCTGTCCCGCCTGGTGGATGAGCGCCCGGGAGTCCTTCGGGAAGCAGCTCCCGCCCCAGCCCGGACCCGGCCGGAGATGGCTGGCACCGATGCGAGGGTCGTAGCCGAGGGCCAGCACGACGTCGTCGATGTCGGCGCCGACGCTCTCGCAGACGGCGGCTATGGCGTTGGCGAACGAGAGCTTGGTCACCAGGAAGGCGTTGGCGGCGTACTTGATGGTCTCGGCGGACGCCGGGTCGGTGAGGACCATGGGGGCGTCGATCCCGTCGTAGACGGCCCGCACCACGTCACGCGCCCGCTCATCATCGCTGCCGATGACGATCCGGTCGGGTGCCAGGAAGTCGCCCACCGCGGTGCCCTCCCGTAGGAACTCAGGGTTCGACGCCACGGACACGTCGTCGCGACCGATGATCCCGGACACCACCGCGGTGGTTCCGACCGGCACCGTGGACTTGTTCACGACGACGGCCCCTGCAGCCAGCGACGCACCAATGGATGCGGCGGCGGCCTCCACGTACGAGAGGTCCACGGAACCGTCCGGGGCATGCGGGGTGGGCAGGCACAGGAACACAACCTGGCGGTCGACGACCGAACCGGCCACGTCGACCGTGAACCCCAGTCGGTCGGCGGCCAGGCCCTCGGCCACGAGCTCGGGCAGGCCGGCCTCCACTATCGGCACCTCGCCCGCCTTGAGGCGTTCCACCTTGTCCACGTCCACGTCGGCGCAGAGCACGTCGTGGCCCAGGTGGGCCAGGCAGGCGCCGGTGGTCAGGCCGACGTAGCCGGTACCGATTATCGCCAGTCGGGCCATGGTGGCGAGTCTCGCATGGTGCGACGCAATCCCCGATGCCGCAGAGTCAGCCGATCGGGCGACCCACCGGTCACAGCCGGGTCAACCCTCAGGCGGTGCGGTCACCTTCGGCATGCAGAGACCGTCCAACTCGACGATCTCTATGCGGTCGCGGTTCTCCCACGTCACCTCCAGCGACGGGTCACGCTGCAACCGGTACTCGCGGAACGACATGTCCATGGCGTCGAATGCCACGAGGCGGCCCGAGAGGCCGTCGCCCAGGCCCAGGATGAGCTTGATCGCCTCCAAGGCCTGGATGGAGCCCACGATCCCGGGCAGCACGCCCAGCACGCCGGCCTCGGCGCAACTGGGTGCGAACTCGGCGGGGGGCGCCTCCGGGAGCATGTCCCGGTAGGTGACGCCGTTGCGGGGGTCGAACACCGTGACCTGGCCCTCGAACCGGAAGATCGAGCCGTGGACCACGGGGATGCCCAACTTCACCGTTGCGTCGTTGAGCAGGTAGCGGCTGGGGAAGTTGTCGGCGCCGTCCACCACGACGTCGTACCCGTCCAGGATCTCCATGATGTTGTCGGCGCCCAGTCGGACGTCGTAGGTGACGACGTCCACGTCCGGGTTCAGGGCGGTGAGGGTCTTCTTGGCCGAGTCGACCTTCCGGTCGCCAATGCGATCCAGGTTGTGGAGGATCTGGCGCTGCAGGTTCGACTCGTCCACGACGTCCATGTCGACGATGCCCAGCTTGCCGACACCGGCGGCGGCCAGGTACATGGCGGCGGGCGAACCGAGGCCACCGGCACCCAGCAGGAGGACGCTGGCGTCCAGCAGCTTGAGCTGGCCCTCCTCCCCCACCTCGGGGAGGAGCAGGTGGCGCTGGTAGCGGTTGCGCTGCTCGGCGGTGAGGGTGCGCGGCGTACGCCACTCACGGCCCTCGTCCTTCCAGCGGTTGAAGCCGCCGTCCATGGACACCACGTTGGAGTAGCCGAGCTGCTGGAGCGTGTCCGCGGCAAAGGCCGAACGGACGCCACCTGCGCACATCACGACGATGGCGCGATCGCGGTCGGTCACCCGGTTCTCGATGCCGGACTCCAGGTTGCCCCGGGGAATGTGCATCGAGTCGGGAATCGCCCCCTGCTCGAACTCGTCCGGCTCGCGGACGTCGAGGAGGAGGTGGCCGTCGGCCAGCAGGGCCTCGGCCCCGGCCGGGTCGGTCTCGGTGATGCGCGCACGGGCATCGGCCAGGAGGTCTCTGAATGTAGCCATACGGGAAAGCCTACCAAGTAGGTCGGGATTCATCCACCGCTTCCGGGTGTCGGCCGACTATCCGTGGCAGGACCTCGCTTATCGACCCCCGTACGTTGACGGTGGCCAGGTGGTCCATCTCGGTCGGCGAGCCGTTCACCACCACGATGGCCGCCCCGTGGTCGACCGCCTCCGGGACCATCAGGGCCACCGGGTAGACGCCCAGCGTGGAGCCCACGGCGAGCAGGACGTCACATTCCCGGGCCGCCGCCAGGGAGCGTTCCATGTCCCCCTCGAACAGGTCCTGGCCGAAGCTCACGGTGGCCGACTTGAGGAGGCCGCCACAGGCGTCGCAGTGGGGGTCCAGGTCACCAGAGCGCACCCGGTCCAGGACGACGTCGATCCCGGCACGCCAGTCACAGCCGAGGCACATCGCCCGGCGGACCGTGCCGTGGACCTCCACGACGAGGGCGGGGTCGGTTCCGGCCATGACGTGCAGGCCGTCCACGTTCTGGGTCACCAGGGTGTGCAGGCGGCCGCCGACCTCCAGCGGCCGCAGGGCCCTGTGCCCATCATTGGGTTCGACACCGTCCCACATTCCGCTATGGGCGAGGACCTCCCAACGGGCCCGACGAACAGCCGGATCGGTCATGAAGTACCGGATGTCTGAGGCCTTCTCGGCCTCGGGATTCTTCGTCCAGACCCCCTCGGGCCCACGGAAGTCCGGGATCCCACTGTCGGTCGAGATGCCCGCCCCGGTCAGCACCGTGACAGAGGCCGCACCGGCCACCAGGTCCGCCGCTGCGAGGACCGCCGCCTCGAGCGTCCCGGCCGGTGGCGTCCCCAGATCCTCCATCGCCGGAGCCTCGCAGCACACGGCTCATGGCGCCACAGCGGAAAATCGGACCTATAGGGGTTGACAGGTACTGAAAGTCCCTGTCAATATCCACCACGACTTCCCCGGGTCCACAGGCCATGGCCACGAAACCCAGACCAGGAGGAGCCACCGTGCCCACCCAACCCGCCTTCCCGACCAGCCAACTCCGCATCGAGGCGTGGGACGATCCCATCATCGATCGGCTCGGACACGACCCCCGATCCACCTACGTGGAGACCTACTGGCTGGGCATCCTCGGTCCCAGCGCCTGCTGGCTGCTGCGCCGCATGGCCGACGGCCTCGACGCCGACCCCGACGGCTTCGACATGGACCTCTCGGATACCGCTGCCGCCATCGGCCTCCGGTTGAACGGCGGTCGCCACGCGCCGTTCCTGAGGACCCTCGGCAGGCTCTGCCAGTTCCGGATGGCCCGGCAGTGCGGGCCGGAGGTCCTGGAGGTTCGCCGCAAGTTGCCGCCACTCACCCTCGCCCAGGTGGACCGCCTGCCCGCCGAGCTGCGGGACCGCCACCGTGCCCGCGTCGCCGAGCAGGGCCAGCGGACGATCACCAGCGACGACCCGACACGTCGGATCCGGCGCCTGGCCCTGACCCTGGTGCAGCTCGGCGAGGACCGTGACGCAACGGCCAGGCAGCTCCGGGAATGGCGGTTCGACACCGGGCTGTGCGATACCGCCGCCGGCTGGGCGTGGAACATCCGACACCGCCTCGCCGCCCCGCCACCGGGCACGAGCAGGCCACCGGGCACGAGCGGGCCACCGGCCAACCGGAGCCCGGAGGAACGCCCCGCACTGGACGGCGCCGCCTGAGCCCAGGCTCGCCGCGACCAGTTACCGGCCCCCCTCCGGGAACTGGTCCGACGGCAGCGCCCGGACCGACACCCGACCCCTCTCTCGGGCCGACCACCGGGCGGCACGATGCCGACGCCTACGGGCGTCGGCATCGTCGCGTCAACGCGTTGATCAGCCCCCGGGAGTGAAGGAGCAGACCAGGTCCACCAGGAGGCGGACGCCGAAGCCCGTACCGCCCCGGGTGACCTCGCAGTCGTCGCCGTCGGCGAAGGCCGGACCGGCGATGTCCAGGTGGGCCCACGGGATCCCGTCGGCCACGAACTCACCGAGGATCAGGCCGGCCGTGATGGCCCCGCCGTGGGGGCCACCGATGTTCTTCATGTCGGCGACCGGCGAATCCACCATGCGTCGGTAGTCGGCGGGCAATGGCAGGCGCCAGACGCGCTCGCCGGTACGGGCCGAGGCGCCCTCCACCTGGGCCAGGAAGCCGTCGTCACGACCCATGAGGCCTGCGATCCGTGGACCCAGGGCCACCATGCAGGCGCCGGTGAGGGTGGCCAGGTCCACAATGGCGTCCGGCTTCGCCTCGGATGCCAGCGACAGGGCGTCTGCCAGCACCAGGCGACCCTCGGCGTCGGTGTTCAGGACCTCGATGGTCTTCCCGTTGCGGATCGTGAGCACGTCACCGGGGCGGGTGGCGTCGCCGCCGAGCATGTTGTCGGTCATGGGCAGGTAGGCCCGCACCCGACACCGTGGCGCCAGCACCGGCAGCACCGACATGGCCCCCACCACGGCAGCAGCTCCACCCATGTCCATCTTCATGTCCATCATGCCCACGCCGGACTTGATGGACAGGCCGCCGGAATCGAAGGTGAGCCCCTTGCCCACGAGCGCAATGGTGCCCTTCGGGCGCCCCTTCGGCGTCCAGGTGAGCTCCACGAAGCGGGGCGGCTGGGTGGAGCCACGGCTGACGCCCAGCAGGCCACCCAGGCGGGCCCGCCTGATCGCCGCCTCGTCCATGACCTTCACCGTGAGGCCGCTGTCGCGCGCCATCCGGCGCACCCGGTTGGCGAACTTCGGCGGTGTCAGGCTGCCGCCCGGTTCGTTCACCAGGTCCCGGGCCAGCTTCACGCCCTCGACCACCGCCGTCGCATGCTCCACGGCGGTACGGATCCCGGCCGCCGTGCTCCCCACCAGGGTCACCTTCCCAAGGCGGTCCTCGTCCTTCGCGGACTTGTATCCGAACCTGTAGAGCGCCAGGGCCGTGCCCTCCACCACCGCCCGGGCCGCCTCGGGTCCGGGAACCGCGTCCGTCGCCGAGGCCAGGTCCAGGGCCAGCGAACGCCGCCCCCTGACCGCCCGGGCCAGGCAGGCCGATGCCCGCCTGAGGCCATCCGGGTCGACCCCGTCGGCCGGACCCAGGCCCACGGCCACCACCAGGCGGCCCTCAGCGGGAACCACCTGCACCTGTTCCACCTTGGCCGTGAACCCCAGGCGACCCAGGTCACCGCGGTCCAGGCCCGCCGGCAGCGGCCCGTCGCCGGCCAGGACCTCGGTGGTGAGACCGTGGGCCACGACCTCGGCACGGGCCGGGGCCCTACGGGCGGTGGAGAACTGGATTGGCATACGGGTTCCTCCCAGAGCGATCTGTCACGGTCCTACGGGCAATCGGCCCGGTCATACCCGGTCGGGGGTCGACCCGTCCGGCACCGAACGGGTAGCCAGCGAGACCCCCTCGCGCCAGCGCGCCAACGTCCACACCAGGTCCGAGAGCCGGTTCAGGTACGGCACGACGGAGGATCCCTCGGCGGCGACCGACAGGGAGGAACGTTCCGCCCGTCGACACACCGTGCGGGCCACGTCCAGGCGGGCCGCCACCTCGTCCTCCCCGGGAACCACGAACTCCGTCGGCGGCTCGAACCGACCTGACACGTCGTCTATGAGGCCCTCCAGGCGCACCACCATCTCGGGCGTGGAGAGCGAGCCAGACTCGGCCAGCAGGTCCAGCCGGTCGGGATTGCAGGCCAGCTCGGCCATGACCAGCCAGAGGTCGCGTTCCAGACCCACGAGGATCTCGGCCAGCTCGCCGGTGGCGGCCGCACGGGCCAGGCCCAGGAATGCCTGGAGCTCGTCCACGTCGCCGTAGGCGGTCGGTCGTGGGGAGTCCTTCGCCACCCGTCCGCCGTGGAACAGCCCCGTCGTGCCGTCGTCACCCTTGCGTGTGTACACCTTCATCGCCGCTCCGAGCCCTCCGTCAGACGGCGGATCCTACCCGTGGGTGGTCCCACAGGCCCGACCCCGGAGGACGGAGGGCCGGCTCTCAAGCCAGTGCCGCCCTGGCCACGAGGTCCATTCCGAAGGCGGTCAGGATGGCCAGGTACAACAGGCCGGTGGCAGCCATCACCGCCGAGTACTGCCGTTCCCTGAGCGCCGCCCGGGTGGCGATCACGAGCACCAGGGTGGACACGGTGCAGGCCACCCAGAACCAACCCAGCAGGCCGTTGTAGCCATCGGGGATGGACCCGTCCAGCACCGAGAGCATCCCCGTCGGCCAGAGCAGGACGAGCAACTCGAACGGCCAGACCAGGCCCGTCCAGGCCACCAACTCCAGGAGGGGCCCACGGGCCAGCCCCGGCTGCACCAGGTACCAGTGCCCGAGCAGCATGGCGCTGGTCACCGCTCCCAGGAACAGGGATCCGACCAGTGTCCGGGCCACGGCCAGCAGCGCCGGGTCGCCTGCGGCCATTCCGCCGGCCACCAGGCCGATGAGGCCCACGACGGGCGCTACGAGGTCCAGCCACGGAGGGAACTCGGGCACGGCGTCGTCGTAGTCGACCCGGTCGCGGTCGATGCCGGTCATGGCCGCCACCCTCGCCGTCCGGCGCTCCTCCACCCCACGCTGGCCTGCCACCCCGGCCCGGCGGCGCAGGACCGAGACGACCATTGCGACGACCGTGGCGACCACCACGGCCAGAGCCGAGGCGTCCCTGACGGGAACCGGGTCGAAGAGCAGGCCCACGACCACGCCACCGACGGCCATGAGGCCGAAGGTGATCCGGATCGTCCAGCCGTAGCCGATGCCGACCTCGCGGCGCCGACCCGTAAGCCACATGAAGAACAGCCCCCCGACCGCCCACTGGAGCAGGAAGGTGGCAGCGTCGAGGTCGATCACGCCTGGCCCGGAGGCATCCGGATGCTCAACCGTCGACCACGGCGAGGCCATGGTCGATCCGGTTCATGGCGTCGGGCCCGTCGACGGTGGCCACCACGATGTCCTCCAGCCGGGCGCCCCAGGAATCCGGCACGTAGATGCCCGGCTCGACCGAGAAGGCATGACCGGCCACCAGCGGCAGGTCGTTGCCGGCCACGATGTTGGGGTGCTCATGGGCCTCCACGCCGATGCCGTGACCCGTCCGGTGCACGAAGTACTCCCCGTAGCCGGCGTCCTGGATGACCCGCCGGGCCGCAGCGTCCACGTCCTCGCACGGCGTGCCCACCGTGGCCGCCGCCACGCCGGCCGCATGCGAGTCGTGCAGCACCGAGTAGAGATCGGCGAAGCCGGCCGGGGGCTCGCCGACGTGCACGCAGCGCGTTATGTCCGAGCAGTAGCCGACGTCGTCCGGCCCGGCCATGGTGCCGCCGATGTCGAACAGCACGCCCTCGCCCGCACGGATGACGCGCCCACCGGGCTCGTGGTGGGGGCTGGCCGCATTCGGTCCTGAGGCCACGATCACGAAGTTCACCCTGTGGTGGCCCTCGTCCAGGATCCGCCGGCCGATCTGGGCCGCCACATCGGCCTCCGTCCTCCCGACCAGGGCCACGTTGCCGGCCTGGACGTCGGCCAGGATGCGGTCCACCGCCGCACCCGCCCGGCGCAGCGCCTCCACCTCGGCGTCGTCCTTCACCATCCGGATCGGCGCCGTCACCTCGGACGCCCGGCGAAATCCCAGTCCCGGGCAGGCCGCCACCAGGTCCACCACGAAACCGGCCCAGGTCTGGTCCCCGATGGCCGCCGTGGTCGAGGCACCCACCAGGTCAGCCACCAGGGCGATCGGGTCCTCGCCGTCGCGCCACGTGACCATCTCGAACACCTCGGGGCGTTCGACGACCCGGGGCGCCTCCAGGTGTGGAACCACCAGGTGGACGTCGCCGTCACGTGGCACGACCAGCATGGTGAGGCGCTCCAACGGCATGGCCTCGTAGCCGCAGAAGTAGGGCAGGTCAGCGCCCAGCGAGAGGAGGAGGACGTCGACCCCGAGGTCGGCCATGGATTCCCGGGCTCTCTGGATGCGCTGGCTGAACACGGCGACAGGCTATGGGGGCGGAAGGCGGCGGGGGACGACGGGCCGGTCAGGCCGGACGGGCCGAGAGGGCCACCTGCACCGACCGGTCCACCACCGGTGCGACACCCACGGCGTCGGCGGCCTGGCTTGCGTGGTAGCTGGACCTCGTGAGCGGTCCGGCCTCCACGTGGCCGATCCCCAGCGCCAGACCGAGCGCCGCCCAACGGTCGAACGTGGCAGGTTCCACCCAGCGATCCACCTCCAGGTGGCTGGTGGTGGGCCGCAGGTACTGGCCGATCGTGACGATGTCGCAGCCGACGGCGGCCAGGTCGGCCAGACAGCCATCCACCTCGTCATCGGTCTCCCCGAGGCCCACGATGATCGACGACTTCGTGGTCAGGCCCGCAGACCCGGCCCGGGCCAGCACCGAGAGGCTGCGTGCGTAGGAGGCCGACGGGCGGACCCTGCGTTGCAGGCGGGCCACCGTCTCGATGTTGTGGTTCAACACCTCCGGTCGGGCATCGAACACGAGCTGGAGGGCGTCGGGATCCCCCTTGCAGTCGGGGATGAGCACCTCCACGGCGGTCCCGGGGTTCCGCTCCCGGATGGCGGCGATGGTCGCCACGAAGGCGGCCGCACCGCCATCAGGCAGGTCATCACGGGCCACCGCCGTGACCACGGCATGGCGCAGGCCCATGTCGGCCACGGCCTCGGCCACCCGCCGGGGCTCGTCCAGGTCGAGGCCGTCAGGGCGCCGGGTGTCGACCAGGCAGAAGCCGCAGGCCCGGGTGCACCGCTCGCCGTTGATCATGAAGGTGGCCGTGCCGTCGTTCCAGCAGTCGAACACGTTCGGGCACCCCGCCTCCTCGCAGACCGTGGTGAGACGCTTCGAGCGCATCGTCGACTTCAGGCGCAGGTACTCCGGACCGGTCTCCAGCGGCACCCGCATCCACTCCGGCTTGCGACCCACCGGCGGCCGGGCCCCCGCCCCCGCTCCACGGCTGAAGGCACTCAGGTCCCCGGTGCGGTGCGCCCAGGCGACATCGGCCCGCTCCACCGGACCGTCGGCCCAGCGCTCGGCCGCATGCCCGGCCACCAGGTCGACAACCTGGCGCATGGTGGCGTCGACCCCCTCGGCCGCCAGCGAGGTGACGCCGTAGCCGGTGATCCCGCAAGGCACCATCCGGTCGAAGAAAGCCATGTCGGGGTCCACGTTGAGGGCGAAGCCGTGCATGGTGTGACTCCGGGTGAGCTTCACCCCGATGGCCGCCACCTTCCGGGGCCGGGGCCCATCGGGTTCCACCCACACGCCCGGGAACTGCCGTAGGCGCCCCACGTCAACGAGGCCCAGGTCGCGGCACACGTCCATGACGAGGTCCTCCACGGAGCGCACGTAGGCCACCGTGTCGGCCATGCCGCCGCCCCTCTTGCCGGGCAGGTGGAGCAGCGGGTAGCCGACCAGCTGCCCGGGACCGTGGAAGGTGATGTCGCCGCCGCGATCCGCACGCACGAGGTCGGCTCCCACCTCGTCGGGTGACAGCAGCAGGTTGTCCATCGAGGCCCTCACCCCGAGCGTGTACACCGCATGGTGCTCGAGCAGCAGCAGGTGGTCCTGGGGTTCGGAAACCGACCCGGCGTGGGCGTGCATGCGTTGCTGCAACGCCAGGGCGTCGCGGTACCGGACGCGTCCCAGCCACCTGGTCCGGAACGGCCGGGAGCCACCACCCGGGGTCACGCCCCGTCGGCCTCGTCGGCCCAGCGCCCGACCCAGTCGGTGGTCTCCAGGATCCGCTTCAGCTCCTGCAGGAAGGCCGCCGCGTACGCCCCGTCGAAGGCCCGATGGTCCCAGGCGAGGGCCAGGATGCCCAGGGGCCGGACCCCGATGGTCTCGACACCGTCTGCATCGACGACCACTGCCGGCTTCCGGGCGATTCCGTCGGTGGACAGGATCGCCACCTGCGGCTGGTTGATGATCGGGAACTGGAACAGCGTGCCGTACTGGCCCGGGTTGGTGACGGTGAAGGTCCCACCGGAGAGGTCGTCGGGGACGAGCCTGCGATCCCGGGCACGACCGGCCACCTCGTGGATGGACCTGGCCAGGTCCCGGATCGACAGGTCCCCCACCTTGCGGACGACCGGCGCCACCAGGCCCTCGAACCCGAGGTCGACCGCGACGGCCAGGTTCACGTCACCATGCACGATCAGCTCGTCGTCGCCGACGCTGGCGTTGAGGCGGGGGAAGGCGGCCAGGGCCTCGGCCAGGGCGGCGACGATGAACGGCAGGTAGGTGAGGCTGGATCCCTCGGCGTCCCGCCAGGCGTCCTTCTCCGCATACCGCAGGCGGTCCACGGCATCGAAGTCGACCTCCATGGCGGTCAGCACGTGCGGGGAGGTGGCCTTGGACCCGACCATGTGCCTGGCCGTGGCCTTCCGGATGCGGTTGAACGGCTCGGCCCGCTCGGGGTTGTCGCGCAGGAACTGCTCCACGTCACCACGCGTCAGGCGACCACCCAGGCCGGTCCCACGAACCCTCGCCGGGTCCAGGCCATTCTCAGCCAACAGTCGCCTCACCACCGGAGACAACAGACGCACCCCGGCTCGTCCTCCATGCTCCACACCGGATCCCTGTTCGGATGTGGACAAGCCCGTGCCACCGGCTCCGGCGCCGGCTCGCGATTCGGGGTCGGCCTGGACGCCGCTGCCCCCAGCCGTCGTCGGCGACGTGCCGGCCGACGACGTAGCGCCAGCTGCGTCGGAGGGTGCGACGCCGGCGACGGCGGAAGGAGTAGGCAGAGGAGAGGTAGAGGAGGGGTCGTCGGGGTCGATGCGGCAGAGGAGGGCTCCGACGGGGATGGTGGCCCCTTCGGAGGCGATGATCTCGACCAGCACCCCACCCAGGGGTGACGGCACCTCGGAGTCGACCTTCTCGGTCGAGACCTCGTAGAGCGGGGCGTCTGCCGGAACCGTCTCGCCGATGCCGAAGAACCAGCGTGTGATGGTGCCCTCGGTGACCGTCTCGCCTAGCTGGGGGAGGAGGACGTCGGCCATCGGATCAGCCGTGGAGCGCTCGGCCGGTGAGCGCCATGACCGTCTCGCCGAACAGCTCGCTGAGCGTCGGGTGGGGTTGGATGAACTCGGCCACCTCGTCCACCGTGGCCTCCCAGTTGACGGCCAGGTAGGCCTGCCCGAGCTGTTCGGTGACCCACGGTCCGACCATGTGGACGCCCAGGATGCGACCCGCCCGCCCATCGGCGTCCCTGGCGGCGACGACCTTCACCAGACCATCCACGTCGCCGATGATCATGGCCCTGCCGTTGCCGGCGAACCGGTGGCTGCTGACCACCACGTCGTGGCCGGCCTCGATGGCCGCGGCCTCCGTAAGCCCGGCGAAGGCCACCTCGGGGTGGCTGTAGATGCACCACGGCACGGTCGTCGGGTCGATCGGCCTCGGCGACTCGCCCAGCAGGTCCTTCACCACGAACATCCCCTCGGCGAAGCCGACATGGGCCAGCTGCGGGGTGGCCACGACGTCGCCCACCGCGTAGACGCCCGGCTCGCCGGTCCGGAGGCGGTCGTCGACCTGGATGAAGCCCCTCTCGTCGACCACCACGCGGGTCCCGACCAGGCCGGCCGAGTCGCCCCGGGGGCGACGTCCGACGGCAACCACCACGAGGTCCACCTCGACCGTGGAGTCATCGCCGAACCTGACCGTCGTGGCTGCATCGGAGGGATCGTGGCCGTGGACCGGCACCCCTGAGTGGACGTCGATGCGGCGTCGCCTGAAGGAACGCCGGACGGTCTTGGCCACGTCGATGTCACACCCCGGGAGGATCTCCGCGGCGGCCTCCAGCAGGGTGACCGCCGATCCGTAGTCGGCCAGCATGGATGCGAACTCGCATCCGATGGCTCCGCCCCCGATGACCGCGACACGGTCGGGAACCTCGGTGATGGACAGCAACTCGTCGCTGGTGACCACCAGGGAGCCGTCGACCTCGAAGCCCGGAATGGTCCGCGGCGTGGAGCCGGTGGCCAGCACCACGTGGTCGGCCGCAACCACGACCGGACCATCCGGCCCGTCGACGGTCACCACGTGGTCGACCCCGAGGCGTCCCGTTCCGTCGTAGACGGTGACGTCACGCCCCGCCAGCAGCGAGCCGAGTCCCTTGACCAGGCCGTCGATGACCTTCTGCTTGCGTACCTGGCTGACGGCCAGGTCCACGGTCGGCTCGACGCCGCCGGTCGCCACGCCGAACTCGGCGGCCCCGCGCACGGTGCGCAGCACCGAGGCGGTCTCCAGGAGTTCCTTGGCCGGTATGCAACCCACGTGCAGGCAGGTGCCGCCGAGGCTGCGCTCCTCGACGAGGCCGACGTCCAGGCCGGCGGCCGCCCCGTAGAGGGCCGCCGCGTAGCCGGCCGGGCCACCACCGACCACGACCAGGTCGTGCCGGACGGTCACGGAGCCATCACCACCTGGACGGTGAAGGCCACCAGTAGGCCCATCCCGCAGGCCAGTGCCGAAAGGATCAACATGCGCGTGCTCACGTCGCCGACGGTACCGCGGCTGGCATCGGGGGGGTGGGCCCGTATCCTGACCGGACACCGATTCCCACTAGGAGCCCCGATGCCCGGGAAGACCCTGAGCCAGAAGGTCTGGGACCGCCACTTGGTGCGGTCGGCCGACGGTGAGCCCGACCTGCTGTTCATAGACCTGCACCTGGTCCACGAGGTCACCTCCCCGCAGGCCTTCGACGGCCTCCGCATGGCCGGTAGGACGGTCCGCCACCCCGAGCTGACGGTGGCCACCGAGGACCACAACGTGCCGACCGTGGACATCGACCAGCCCATCGCCGATCCCGTCAGCCGCATCCAGATCGAGACGCTGAGGTCCAACTGCGACGAGTTCGGCGTGCGCCTCTACCCGATGGGCGATCCGGGCCAGGGAATCGTGCACGTCATCGGCCCGGAGAAGGGCCTCACCCTGCCCGGCATGACCGTCGTGTGCGGCGACAGCCACACCAGCACCCACGGTGCGTTCGGCGCCCTGGCCTTCGGCATCGGCACCAGCGAGGTGGAACACGTGCTGGCCACCCAGTCCCTCCCCCAGCAGCGACCCGGCACCCTGGCGGTGACGGTGAACGGCACCCTGCCGGAGGGCTCCACGGCCAAGGACGTGATCCTGGCGATCATCGGGCGACTGGGCACCGGCGGCGGGATCGGCTCGGTCATCGAGTACCGCGGCGAGGTGATCCGGAACCTCTCCATGGAGGGCCGGATGACCGTATGCAACATGTCCATCGAGGCCGGAGCCAAGGCCGGGCTGATCGCACCGGACGAGACCACCTTCGAGTACCTGTCGGGTCGGGACCACGCCCCGACGGGCGACGACTGGGAGGCGGCGGTGGCCGACTGGCGGACGCTGGCCACCGACGAGGACGCCGTGTTCGACGCCGAGATCGTGCTGGACGGTGCCGACATCGTCCCCCACGTGTCATGGGGTACCAACCCCGGCCAGGTGATGCGGATGGACTCCACGATCCCCGACCCCGGCTCCTTCGACGAGCCCAGCCAGCGCGAGGCCGCATGGCGGGCACTGGACTACATGGGCCTGACCGCCGGCACCGCCATCCGCGACGTGGCCGTCGACACCGTCTTCATCGGTTCGTGCACCAACGGTCGCATAGAGGACCTCCGGGCCGTGGCCGAGGTGGCCAGCGGGCGGCACGTCGCCGAGGGCATTCGCACCCTGATCGTTCCCGGGTCGCGGGCCGTCAAGACCCAGGCCGAAGCCGAGGGCCTGCCAGAGGTGTTCGCCGCTGCCGGGTTCGACTGGCGGGAACCCGGCTGCTCCATGTGCCTGGCCATGAACCCGGACAAGCTCACCACCGGCGAGCGGTGCGCCAGCACCAGCAACCGGAACTTCGAGGGCCGCCAGGGCCGGGGTGGACGCACCCACCTCGTCTCGCCCGCCGTGGCAGCCGCCACAGCCATCGCCGGCAGGTTCGCCACGCCGGCCGACCTGGACTGAGGAGGGACCGTGGAAGCAGTACAGATCGTCTCCGGCACAGCGGTGCCGCTGCGTCGCTCGGACGTGGACACCGACCAGATCATCCCCAGCGACTGGCTGAAGCGCGTGGAACGCACCGGCTTCGAGAAGGGCCTCTTCTCGGAATGGCGCGACGACCGCGACTTCGTCCTGAACGACGAGCGCTACTCCGACGCCGTGGTGCTGGTGGCCGGCCCCAACTTCGGCACCGGTTCGTCACGCGAGCACGCCGTGTGGGCGATCCAGCAGTACGGGTTCGGTGCGGTGGTGTCCCCCCGCTTCGCCGACATCTTCAGGAACAACTGCACCAAGAACGGCCTGGTACCGGTGGAGGTCACCCCCGAGGTGGGAGAGGCACTGCTGGACGCCGTGGAGGCCGACCCCGACCTGGTGATCACCGTGGACGTGGCCAACCTGACGCTGGAGGCTCCCGACGCCGGAATCTCATGCTCCTTCCCGATGGACCCCGCCACCCGTGAGCGATACCTGCAGGGACTTGACGACATCGGGATCTCGCTGCGACACGAGGACGACATCGCGGTATTCGAGACCACCCGGCCGGAATGGATGCCGACCACGGCATGAGGCACGGCCGCCGCATGACCGCTCCGCCACACATGCCCCTCGGCCGCCTGGCCGCAGCGGTGCTGGCAGCCCTCGCGGTCCTGGCCTCCGGGTGCGGCACGGACGCCGAGGGGCCCGGCCTCTCCGGCCGGCCGCCGGTGGTGTCCACGACCGGGCCACCGTCCACCACCGGCCGGGTGGACGTGTCGGGAACCCAGCTGGTGGCCGGCCTCGTCGCCTTCACCGAGTGCGACGAGCTGCTCCTCCACCTGCGGACCGAGGCCGTGGAACGCGTCGGCCCGTACGGCCTGGGGGGTGGCTGGTTCGGAGGACCCGTCATGCTCGAGATGGACTTTGCGACGACCGACGTCGCCATGGCAGCCCCGGCGGCCGGCATGGCCAGGTCCATGGAAGAGGGCGTCGACTTCTCGGGCACCAACGTGCAGGAGCTGGGCATCGACGAGCCGGACATCCTCAAGACAGACGGTCACCGCATCCTGGTCATCGAGGACGACCGGCTGCACCTGGTGGACGTCACAGGCCCGACAGCGGTGCTGACCGGCACGCTGCGCCTGGAGGGCCACTGGAGCCGCGACCTGTTGCTGGCCGGCGATCGGGCCTTCCTCATCGCCGACACCTACCCGGACGAGGGTCACGGAATCGAGCCGTATGGCGACGACGGGGGCCAGCCGGAGGGCGAAGGCACATCACCAGCGCTGGCCATACTGTCGCCACCCGGGACGTGGAGCCCCCTCACCAGCGTGATCGAGGTGGACCTGTCTGACCCGACGGACCTCCGGGTCGCCAACGTGCTGACAGTGCAGGGCCGGCACGTCTCCAGTCGGGTGGTGGGCGGTTCGGCCCGCATCGTCGTGGCCACCACGCCCAGCGAGCTGCCGTTCGTCTACCCGGTGAGCCCGGCCGGCGAGGAACGGGCCGAGCGGTTCAACCGCGAGGTGGTGGCCGAGACCGTGCTCTCCGACTGGATGCCCGACTTCGTCCTGGAGTCCGGCGGCGAGGTCCTGGCCGAAGGCCAGCTGAACGCCTGCACCGACGTGTCCCGACCGGTGGAGTTCGCCGGCTTCTCGACCCTGACGGTCCTGACCATGCCGCTGGACCGGCCGCTGGCCGCACCAGCCACCACCGCTGTGCTGGCCGAGGGCTCGACCGTCTACGCGGGCCACGAGAACCTGTACGTGACGACCAACGCATGGGTGGACCCCGAGGAGATGGCCGACGAGTCGCGCGTGGCCTGGTGGAACGACAGATGGGACACGGCCGTCCACCAGTTCGACGTGACCGACCCGGCCGCCACCACCTACCTGGCCTCCGGCGTCGTGCCGGGGCACCTCCTGAACCAGTTCTCCCTGTCCGAGCACGAGGGCCACCTGCGAGTGGCCACCACCACGGGCGGCCCGTGGCGCTTCGACGAGGACGCCCAATCGATGGTGACCGTGCTGGCCCGCAACGAGGCAACCCTGGACGTGGTCGGCCAGGTTGGCGACATGGGACGGGGCGAGCGGATATTCGCCGTTCGCTACGTGGGCGACGTGGCCTATGTGGTGACGTTCCGCCAGACCGATCCCTTCTACACCGTGGACCTGTCGGACCCGACCGATCCACGGGTGCGCGGCGAGCTGAAGATCACCGGGTACAGCGGCTACCTGCATCCGGTGGGCGACGGCCTGGTGCTCGGCATCGGCCAGGACGCCACCGATACCGGGCGCACCACCGGCGCCAAGGCGACGCTCTTCGACGTCTCCGACCTGGACGCTCCGACGGCGCTCGGCACGTGGTCGGCGGGCGGTGGCAGCACCTCGGTCGAGTGGGACCACCGGGCGTTCCTCTGGTGGGCCCCCGAGCAGCTGGCAGTGCTGCCGTTCACTGACTGGCGGTCCGACACCAACGCCGCCGTCGTCCTGCGCATCGCCGACGGCACGATCATCGAGGTGGGCCGCATCGACCACACACCCGACGACACCGGTGGACCCGTCGTGTTCCCGTGTCCCCTGATCGACCCGGCCGAGGGAGCCGACATGCTGCCCCGGCCGCCCGGTGGCATGACGCTCATGCTCTGTACCGACGGCGGCCACCCCCAGGTACGCGACCACTGGTGCGAGTACATGAACGCCGAGGAGGTCCGCAGGTACGGAATGGAGTTCGGGGTCACCGGCATCGAGGTTCCCGAGGGCGCCATGGTCGCAGCCTGCTTCCCCGACGACCAGGGCTGGGTGCCCCCGATCGAGCGGACCCTCGTCATCGGCGACGACCTGTGGTCATACAGCCGCAACCGGGTGCAGGCCAACGACATGGCCACGTTGACGAGGCTGCAGGTGGTGGGCCTGGGCTGACGCAGACGCTGCCCGCTCAGCCCACGTCTTCGGCCAACGACTCCCAGGCCGCATACCCGCCGACCAGGTCGGACACGTCCCCGAAGCCCTCAGAACGCAGCATGCTCGCCACCACCGAAGACCTGTAGCCGCCGGCGCAGTACACGACGGTCGGCCGACCGGGCGACAGTTCGCCCATGCGGGCGCGGACGACCGGGACGGGCAGGTTGACCGATCCCTGGATCACCCCACTGGTGCCGCACTCTCCCGGGCTGCGCACGTCGACCAGTTGAAGGTCGTCGACGTCGGAGAGTCGATCGGCCAGCATGTCGGCCGTCAGCCTGGATGCGGTGGCCACACGTCCCGGCCGGGCCTGCATGACCGCGTACGGGTCGACCAGGTTGCCGACCACCCTGTCCAGGCCGATCCGGGCCAGCCGGTTCTTGGCCTCCAACTCGGATCCCGGGTCGACTACCAGGACGATGTCCGCGTCGACGGGCAGGATCGAGCCGGCGAACTCGGCGTAGCGGCCGTTCAGCCCGATGTTGATCGAACCCACAACGTGGCCCCTGGCGAACTCCTCGGGATCGCGCCCGTCGACCACCACCGCGCCACCCTGGACTGCCGCGTCCAGGTCGGCGAGTAGCAGGCCCGCGGGTGGCTCATACTCGTCCAGCAGGGCGTGATCGCTCCTGTTGAGCACGGCGTCGTGGGAGAAGTACTCGGGCGCCGTGGGCTGTCCCTCGGTGATCAGGCCGATGAACGTCTCCTTGTCGGGTAACTTCACGGCGTAGTTGGTGCGACGCTGGTCACCGATCGTCGACGAGGTCTCGGTCGAGAGGTTCTTGCCGCACGCCGATCCGGCCCCGTGTCCGGGAAAGACCCGTGTGGCGTCGGGAAGGCTCATGAGACGGTTGTGGAGGCTGTCGTAGAGGCTGCCGGCGAGGTCCTCCCGGGAATGGCCGAACGACGACAGCAGGTCCGGGCGGCCCACATCGCCGATGAACAGGGTGTCGCCCGTGAGTACGGCGTATGGCTCCGGGTCCTCGGCGCGCTCCCAGACCACGATGCTCATGGACTCGGGCGTGTGGCCCGGCGTGTGCCTGAACTCCAGCACCACCTCACCCAGGTCAAGGCGCTCACCGTCACCGAGTGGCCGGAACGGGAAGTCGGTCGTGGCGACTGACGAGTAGCCGATCTCCGCCCCGGTGGCCGCCGCCATCTCCAGGTGTCCCGAGAGGAAGTCGGCGTGGAAGTGCGTCTCGACCACCAACTCGATGGTGAGACCCTGTGCCCCGGCATCGGCCAGGTACTCGCCCACATCCCTGCGGGGGTCGACGACGACAGCCCGGCCCGTCGACTCGTCGCCGACGAGGTAGGAGGCCTGCGAAAGGCAGTCCAGGTAGTACTGGGTGAGTATCACGCGCCTGCCCGCCGCCGTCAGCCGATGTGGCCGGGTCGGTCCACGGCGTTGGGATTCTCGCCTGAGGCCCGGATCCGGGCGATCTTGTTGAGCGCCCCTATGAAGGCCCGGGCAGAAGCCTCGACCACGTCGGTGGACAGGCCCCGACCGGACACCTTCACTCCATCGGCGTCCTCGAAGGTGAGCGCCACGTCGGCCAGGGCGTCGACGCCACCGGTCACCGAGGTGACGTTGTAGTCGGTCATCCGACCCTCTGCGCCTGTGGCCAACTTGACGGCCGAGCAGGAGGCGTCGACCATCCCGTCGCCCTCGCAGGTGACCGCCACCTCCTCGCCCTCCACCCTCATCACCAGGTCGGCCGTCGGGGTGCTGGCGGTGCCGCCCCTCACCTCGAGGCTCACGAACTCGTAGGCGTGGTGGACGCTGCCGCCGATCTCCTCGATGGCCAGGGCCTCGAGGTCCGCGTCGTTGAGCTGCACCTTGCGGTCGGCCAGCTCCTTGAACCTGGTGAAGGCCGCGTTGAGGGCGTCGCCGTGGATGTCGTGGCCCAGCTTCTGGAGGGCGTCGCGGAACGCCGCCCGGCCCGAGTGCTTGCCCAGCACCAGCTTGCTCTCGCCCTGCCCGACGGCCGCCGGGTCCATGATCTCGTAGGTGGTGCGCTCGTTCAGCATGCCGTGCTGGTGGATACCGGCCTCGTGGGCGAAGGCGTTGCGGCCCACGACGGCCTTGTTGTACTGGACCGGGTAGCCGGTGAGACGGCTCACGATCCGGCTGGACTTCGCCAGCTCCTGGGTCCGGATGTCCACCCTGAGGCCCACGTACGTGTCTGGCCGGGTGTTGATGGCCATGACGATCTCCTCCATGGCCGCGTTGCCCGCCCGCTCGCCGATGCCGTTGATGGTGCACTCCACCTGGCGGGCGCCCGCCTGCACGGCGGCCAGGGAGTTGGCCACGGCGAGGCCCAGGTCGTTGTGGCAGTGCGTGGAGATCACATAGTCGCCGCTCACCCGCTCCCTGATCGACCGGATGCGCTCGGCCCACTCGACCGGGGTGGCGAAACCCACGGTGTCCGGGATGTTGAGCGTGCCGGCGCCGTTGTCGATGGCCGCCTGGAGCACGTCGCACATGAAGTCGAAGTCCGAGCGGGAGGCGTCCTCGGGGCTGAACTCGACGTCGTCGGTGTACTCCCGTGCCCGCGCCACCGCCGATGCGGCCTCGGCCAGTACCTGCTCCGGGCTCATCTTGAGCTTGAACTGCATGTGCGTCGGGCTGGTGGCGATGAACGTGTGGATGCGTGGACTGGCGGCAGGCTCAATGGCCTCCCAGCACCGGTCGATGTCCTTGTGGGCGGTGCGCGACAGCCCGCAGATGGTGGGACCCTCGATTGTCTGGGCGATGGCGTGGACGGCCTCGAAGTCGCCCTGGCTGGCGATCGGGAACCCGGCCTCTATGTAGTCCACGCCCAGGCGTGCCAGCTGCTCGGCGATCTCCAACTTCTCCCCCACGTCCAGGGAGATTCCCGGTGACTGCTCACCGTCGCGGAGGGTGGTGTCGAAGATGATCACCCGATCGGTCTTCGTCTGCTCGCTCATGGCTGGTTCCGTTCTGGGTCTGGTCTTGCCTGGTCTTGTCTGGTCGGTGCGATGGTGCCCTGCCCCGGCCGTCGGCTGCGGTCCACCTCGTGCGGACCGTTCCCGAAAACCAGAGAACCTCCTGGCCCGGAGAGGGCAGGAGGTTCGGGCGAACGCGTATGTGGAGCGTTCGCCCTAGGTCAGCAGCTCGAGGTTGAGATCCGGTCGCATCACCATCCAGTGTAGACACCGACGCCCGGCCGGGAGCAACTCCAATTCCGGATCAGACCAGATCCAGGGCGCGGACCGAGATGATTCCCGGTCGCCGCCTCAGGTCGTCCAGCACCTCCACCGACACCGGGCCGCCGGTGGAGAGCACCATTATCGCCGAATGCCCGTCGCCGACATGGCCCACCGCCATGTCTGCCACGTTGACGCCGGCATCACCCAGCGCCGTACCCACTACGCCGATCATCCCGGGTCGATCCTCGTTGCGGACGACCACCATGTGGTCCGAGGGAGGCAGGTCGATGGCGTGGTCGTCGACCATCACGATCCGCGGCTCGGACCGGATCCCGACCAGCGTGCCGGCCAGGGCGTGCCCACCGGAACGCAGCGTGATGAGGTTCAGGAAGTCGGAGGATTCCACGGTCGAGATGGTCCGCACCTCCATGCCGCGCTCCGTGGCCATGTCACCCGCGTTCACGTAGGTGACCGCCTCGGCCACCACCCGGTCCAGCAGTCCCTTGACCACCGCCAGGGTGGCCAGCCGGTCGTCCACCCCTCCGATGGCACCGCGGAACTCGACGTCCAGGCGTTCGGGGAGGCTCTCGACCAGCGCACCGAAGATGGCGCCCAACTGCTCGGCCAGCGGCACGAACGGCCTGATCTCGTCCGGGGCCTCACCCACGTCGACGTTCACGGCGAACGGTACGTAGTCACCCGCCAGCGCCAGCTCCACCTGCTCGGCGATGGTGATGCCCGCCTTGTCCTGGGCTTCCACGGTGCTGGCCCCCAGGTGCGGGGTGACGATCACGCCGGGCAACCCGAAGAGCGGCGACACGGTGGTGGGCTCCTCGGCGAACACGTCGATGGCGGCACCGGCCACGATGCCGGCCCGGACCGCTTCGGCCAACGCCTCCTCGTCCACGATCCCGCCCCGGGCCACGTTCACCAACCGGAGGCCGGGCTTGGATCGCTTCAGCATCTCGGCGTCCAGCAGGCCGATGGTCTCCGGGGTGCGCGCCAGGTGCAGGGTCACGAAGTCGGACTCGGCCATGAGGTCCTCCAGGGACCGCATCTCGACGCCGACCCGCAGCGCGCTCTCCTCGGCTACGAACGGATCGTGGGCTATGCAGCGCATGCCGAACGCCGCGGCACGCTTGGCGACCATTCGCCCGATGCGTCCCAGGCCGATGATGCCGAGGGTCTTGTCCGCCAGCTCCACGCCCGCCCACTGCGAACGGTTCCACCGGCCGGCCACCAGGTCGGCGTGGGCCTGCGGGATGTTGCGGGCCTGGGCCAGCAGTAGGGCCATGGTGTGCTCAGCGGCCGACACCGAGTTGGAGAGCGGGGCATTGACCACCATCACGCCGTTGCGGGTGGCGGCCCGGACATCCACGTTGTCGAGGCCGATTCCGGCCCGGCCGACCACCAGCAGGCCGTCGACTGCGTCCAGGACCTCGGCGGTGACCCGGGTGGCCGACCTGATGATCAGGGCCGCTGCGCCCTGCAGGGCGTCCAGGAGCCCTTCGTCGTCCAGCCCCAGGCGGATGTCCACCTCATGGCCGGCCGCCCGTAGCCGCCCGAGGCCAGCCTCGGCGATCTCCTCGGTGACCAGTATCCGTGCCATGCCCCCATGGTGGCCTGCCGACCGGCGTGCTCAAAGCCGGTTGCGTGTGACATCTGACGTGACCCGTGCCGATACGACGGCCAGCGTGTCGCCAGTTCGGTCAGCGCCGGATGGCCAGCGGCGGGAGTTCGTCGGCGGGTTGGAAGCCGAACCGGTCGGAGAAGAACGACAGCTCGGCCTCGAGTGCCCGGATCACGTTGGCGGCCCTGCGGAACCCGTGGCCCTCGTCCGGAAATTCGATGAGGGCGAACGGTACGCCCCGGCTCTGCAGGGCATCGGCCATGAGGTGCGCCTGGGCCGGTGGCACCACTGCGTCCTCGGAACCCTGGAGCAACAGGATCGGCGTGGACAGCCTGTCCACGTGGTGGATGGGCGACCGCTCCCGGTAGACGGCCTCGTCCTCCGGCCAGCGACCGACCAGGCGGTCCAGGTAGCGGGCCTCGAACTTGTGGGTGTCAGCCGCCAGGGCAGCCAGGTCTGCCACGCCGTAGCGACTGGCACCGGCGGTGAAGACGTCGTGGAAGGTCAACGCGGCCAGGACCGTGAAGCCACCGGCGCTGCCACCCTTGATGGCCAGGCGCTCGGAGTCGACCCGGCCGGCGTCCACCAGGTGATTGGCGACGGCTACGCAGTCGTCCACGTCGAGAACCCCCCAACCGCCCCGCAGGCGGTGGCGGTAGGGACGGCCGTACCCGGTGGATCCCCTGTAGTCGACGTCGGCCACGGCGAAGCCACGGCTGGTCCAGTAGGCGATGGAGAGCTGGAGCTGGGTCCGGACCGAGCCGGTCGGACCACCGTGGACGAGCACCAGCAACGGCGGCAGCTCGCCGTCCGGCCCCTCGTGGTCGGGGCTGGTGGGCGGGTGGACGACGGCATACGCCACCTCACCACCGGACGTGGGGAAGGTGAGCGCCTCGGGCTGCGGGAACCAGCCGGCGTCAAGCCCGAGGTCCCGCGGCCGGCGCAGGATCCGGACACCGGAGGCATCGACTGCCACCACGGCAGGCTCGGAGGTCCAACCGGCGGCCACGGCGACGATCCCCCCACCCATCGCCACCACCGATCCGATGGAGGTGGCCGGCCCACCCCCGAGGGGAAGGGGAACCTGGTGCAGCGATCCGTCAGCCCACCGCACGGCAAGGTGGTCCACGCCCGCCTCGCGGCGTGCGAACCAGATGTCGTCCCCGACGAAGGCATAGCGGGACAGGCCGAACACCCACTGCGGCGTGGCCACCTCGAACTCACCGGAGGTCAACGGATGCAGGGCCCCGGTACCGGTGTCGACCCGGTGGAGGTGCCACCAGCCGCCCCGGTCGGTGACCACGTGCAGCACGCCGTCGGGCCGCCATTCGGGCTGGAAGAACGACTCGCCCTCGGCGGCCACGCACCGCCGGCCGGACAGGGCGCACCCGTCCGGTCCGATGGTCAGGTCGGCCACCCAGAGTTCGGTGTCGTCCCAGGGCAGCTCCGGGTGGTCCCACTGGATCCAGGCCAGCCGCAGCCCATCAGACGAGATCCGCGGGGCCGCCACGAAGTCGGGACCGGTGACCAGCACGTCTACCTGCATTGAGCCGTCCATGGCGACGGCTACCAGCTCGTTGGAAGGTTCGGCGTGTTCCCCTCCGGTGGCGTGCGCCTCCCGGACGCACACGTACCACCGGCCGTCAGGGGTGGTCCTGCCGTCGGCGTACCGCAGGGCCCGTGGGCCACCCGGGGCCGGGGTGAGCACGACGGGGACTCCATCGGCGTCGCGTCGGTAGAGGCGCTCGTCGGCCCGGTCGGAGTGGACCAGCACCCCTCCGGCCACCCACCAGGCGCCCCCGCCGTACTCATGGACGCCGGTCCGCACGTCGACCCCCGACGGCACCATGTCCACCACGGTGCCGTCGGGCGAAAGTCGCACCACCACCGTGCGTCCTCCCTCGTCGGGCCGGGACTCGGCCCACCAGACGTCGTCGCCGTCGACGACCACCTCGCCCAGGCCGGCTGCGCCCGCCACCACCACCTCCGCGGTGATTGGCGACGACCAGCTCCCGTAGGGGCTGGCCCGACGGTCGGAGGTGCCTATGACTTCCACCCGGGGACGGCGCCACGCCGACCGGTACCCACCTGTCCCATCGACCGCAGACGGGGTTCCTCACCTGCCATGGACCTGACCTCTGGTCGACGCTGTCACCACCACCCGTTCGAGCGGGGTCGCCCGGGCAGTGGTCGGGGCGATCATAGGGTCGGTCCTGAGTGCCGTGGAATGACGGTCGCCGAGGCGCTCGGACCGTCCGAACGGGAACCGGTCGGGCCGACGCCGTCAGCCGGTCAGCAGTTCGCCGATGCGGGTCAGGCCCTCACCCAGGTCGTCGTCGCCCAGGGCGAACGAGAGGCGGGCGTAGCCGGGAGCGCCGAACGCCTCGCCGGGCACTATGGCCACATTGGCCTCCTCCAGGATGATCGTGGCCAGCTCCGAGGTCGTGGAGGCCACCCGGCCGGCGACCTTCCGACCCAGGAAGGCCGTGAGGTCCGGGAAGGCGTAGAAGGCGCCCTGCGGCGTGAGCAGGTCCACGCCCTCGATGGCCCTGAGCATCTCGACCATGCGTCGACGACGACGATCGAACGAGGCGCGCATGTCGGCGACGTCCGTCAGGTCGCCGGACACGGCGGCCAGGGCGGCCCGCTGCGAGACGTTCGCCACGTTGCTGGTGCCGTGGGACTGGAGGTTGCCGGCAGCCCGGATCAGGTCGTCCGGGCCGATCATCCAACCGATCCTCCAGCCGGTCATGGCGTACGTCTTGGCCACGCCGTTGACCGCCACGAAGTGGTCGGCGATCTCCGGCACCAGGGCACGCATCGAGTGGTGGACGTTGTCGTCGTAGGTGAGGTGCTCGTAGATCTCGTCGGCGATGACCCAGATGCCGTGCTCGACGGCCCAGCGGCCGATGGCGGTGATCTCGTCGGCCGGATAGACGGCCCCGGTCGGGTTGGATGGCGACACGAACATGAGCGCCTTGGTGTTCGGAGTGCGGGCCGCCTCCAGCTGCTCGACGGTCACACGGAAGCCGGAGGCCGTGTCGGTCGCCAGGACGACGGTGGATCCTCCCGCCAGGGCGATGGACTCCGGGTAGGTGGTCCAGTACGGGGCGGGCAGCAGGACCTCGTCACCGGGGTTCAGCAGCGCCGCAAAGGTGTTGTAGACGGCGTGCTTGCCACCGTTGGTAACCAGCACCTGGGACACCTCAGGCCGCCAGCCGGAATCCCTCTGGGTCTTGACGACCAGCGCCTCCTTCAGGGCCGGGAGGCCGCCGGCCGGCGTGTACTTGTGGTTGGCCGGGTCGATGCATGCCGCCACCGCCGCCTCGACGATGTGGCGCGGGGTGGCGAAGTCGGGCTCGCCGGCACCGAAGCCGATGATCGGATGGCCGGCCGCCTTGAGGGCCTTGGCCCTGGCGTCGACGGCCATGGTGGCCGACTCGGCGATGGCGCAGATTCGACGGGAGAGGCGTTCGGTGGACAACGTGGGGCTCCATCTGGTGGGCTCTGGGCTACCCGGCAGCCTGCCACCGTCGGAGCCGATCAGCGACCGGAATCCGGAGTGCCGCAGGTCCGGCGAACCGGCACCGCTGGGAGTCAGGGCGTGATGCCCACCCGGGCGGCCGGCAGAGGAGCCGCCTGACGGCGGGAGAGGCCGCGCGACAGGGCCGCCAGCAGCACATCCCGGAGGTCCCGCGGATCGATCACCTCGTCGAATCCGAGACGACCCGCTGATCGGTAGACGGCCCCCGCCTCGGCCTGGCGTAGCGCCTCGGCGGTCCCGGCGTCGGCACCCACGGCGTCAGCGGCCCCGCGGGAACCCATGGCACCGAGCGTCACGCCCGGGAGGGCGTAGGAGGCCGTCTGGCGATCGAACGACACCATCGACATGGCCAGCGACCCGAAGCCGTACGCCTTGCGCAACGCCACCTGGAGCTTGACCGTCCGGGCCTGGGTCTGGGCGGCGAACATCCGGGCGCCGGCCCGCAGGATTCCGGCCTGTTCCGAGGCCGTTCCGGCGAGCATCCCGGGATTGTCGGTCAGGAAGACCAGCGGAAGGTGGAACGAATCGGCCACCGTCACGAAGTGGGCGGCCTTCTCGGCCGCATCGGCGTCGATCGCCCCCGCCATGACCTGTGGCTGGTTGGCCACGACGGCCACCGGCTCTCCCCCGAGGTGGGCAAGGGCGCAGACCATCGAGGACCCGAAGTCGGGCTGGACCTGGAAGAACCGACCCTCGTCCACCAGCATGCTGACGACCAGCCTGACGTCGTACGGCGTCGAGGAGTCACGGGGCACGACGCCCAGGATGTCGTCCAACCTGCGCGGCCCCGTGTCGCCTCCGTCGCGCCGCGGCGGGTGGGACCAGGCGCTGCTCGGGAAGTACGACAGGTAGGTCCGGATGTCATCCAGTACCGCCCGATCGTCGGCCGCCACGTTGTGGACGAGGCCGCTGGCCACGGCCACCCCGGGACCACCCAGGTCCTGCTTCGACACGTCCTCGCCCAACGAGGCCTTCACCACCGGTGGCCCAGCGGCGAAGATGCTGGCGTCAAGGGTCATCACCGAGAAGTCCGAGATGGGTGCCACGAGCGCCCCGTGCCCGGCCGAGGCCCCGAGCACGCCGGTCACCAACGGCACCCTTCCGGAGAGCCGGGCCTGCTGGATCAGGTCGGTGGGGGCACGACCCGGAGCCGGCTCGTCGGGCAGGGGCGGACGGTGACCGGCACCCTCCAGCAGCATCACCAGCGGGATGCGGTCCAACTCGGCCAGCTCGCTGATGCGGAACCGCTTGGCAGAACTACCGGCACCGATGGACCCGCCCAGGACCGTGAAGTCCTCCGCTCCGACCATCACGTGTCGACCCTGGATGGTCCCGGACCCGGCCACGAGGCCATCGGCCGGCACCGAACCCACGAGGGTTCCGATCTCCACGAAGGAACCGGGGTCCAGCAGGTGCGCGATGCGTGCCCGGGCGTCGAGGCCACCCTCGTCGCGGCGACGGGCGAGCTTCTCGGGGCCGCCCATGGCCCGGGCGGCCCGCCGACGGTCCTCGAGGTCGTCCAACAGGGGCTCCCAGCCGGCCTCTCCCCCGGGCACCGATCCATCGACCATGTAGGCCAGTATCCCGTACGGCCCGACGATCCGGCTCCTCGGGGGTCAGTCGCAGGCTGCGAAGTAGGGCGCCAGGTAGGACCGTGCGACGTCGCTCCGGGCGAGGTGCGCCAGGCCCTGATAGGCGGTGCAGGCCAGGCTGGCCAGCTCGTCCTCGCCACAGCCCAGCTCGACGGCCCGCGAGGCGAACACGTCAGGCCTCAGGAGCGGGTCCAGCCCACCGAACGGCTCGGACGGATCCTCGGCCTCAAACTCCGCCAGTGTCCGGTCGCCCAGACGAGCCAGGACCTTCTCGGCGGTGGCCCGCCCCGCATCCACCAGCTCGATGCACGTGGTGGCCCGCGCCGGGTCGGTCACCCGGTCGGCACCACAGCCGGCTCCCAGCAGGGCAACCGTCACCACCACGCAGGCCACCGGTCGCCACTCCCACCGAGGGAGAATGCTGGGCCGACCGATCACGGGACCGACCGTACCGCCGTCGCCCCGGCCGCCCCGGTCAGACCACGACGATGGCGACCACGACGAAGTGGACGGCCACCGCAGTGGTCACGAACGTGTGCCAGACCTCGTGGTACCCGAAGAGCCGTGGCGACGGGTCGGGCCACCTAGCGCCCAGCATCAGGGCGCCCCCGCTGTAGAGGAGGCCCTCCACCACCACCAGGAGGATCGCCACCGGTTCCAACGCCCGGAAGAGGTCCGGCGCGACCACTATCGGCACCCAGCCGAGGCCCAGGAACAGCGAGTTCATCAACCCCTTCGGGGGGTGGAACGGCAGCAGGCGGAGTGCGATGCCGATGGCCGCCCCGATCCACACCGCCCAGAGCAGCAAGGTGGCGGACCGACCGCTGAGCGCGCTGATGCCTACGGGGGTGGCACTGGTGGCAATGAGCAGGAAGATCGCCGCGTGGTCGAAGCGGAAGAGCGCCTCGAAGACCGGTACCGACCAGCGCCTCAGGTGGACGAGGCTGCTGGCCACGAACATGAGGAGCGCTCCGCAGGCGAAGATGGCGGCTCCCAGCCTGTCGGCTCCAGCCGGAGCCCGGGCCACCAGCCAGATGCCCGCCACGACGGTGGAGGGAACGGCCACCCGGTGCATCACCCCGCGCCACCGGGGCCTTGGCAGGAGCAGGGACCTCCTGACCGAGGCCGACACGCCAGCCAGGTCCGGGGCTGCGTCCGGTGGTGGTTCGGCCCGTGTCACGACCCGAACCTAGATGGGCCACGCCGTTCCCGAGGAGACGGGCGGCTCCGTCGCATCCGGTTGACGGTCCGACCTCAGGCCAGCAGGCGGACCAGTGCGGTGGCCGCCATGGCCACGAGCACGACGACGACGAACGGGGCGCGTCTCCAGACGGC
>Ga0208335_1000120_pt1 | contig 31038 bp, 35 predicted proteins | sample DeeseametaMP0759_FD_184202 | JGI IMG/M metagenome (GOLD analysis project Ga0208335, IMG submission 184202) | Marine microbial communities from the Deep Atlantic Ocean - MP0759 (SPAdes) | ecosystem: Environmental > Aquatic > Marine > Oceanic | place: West of Cape Town, South Africa, South...
TTTTTCATAAATAAAGAGAAGTAGAAGAGTGTGTAGGGGCGTTCTGTTGCCAGGTGCCCCGGACCCCGTAACTTAATTAATAAATTAATTAAGCTGCAAGTGCGTAACTTTCGTTAGCATTTATAATTTAGCCCGTTACGGCGGAACAATACCGAACGAAAGAATAACCTTTAGACATCCGTCGATCCTAGTTCACCCCCCTAAGTTGTAATTGGTGGAGGTGGTGGGTACTGCCCCCACGTCCGCAATGCTTATTACGAAATTCGTTTATCGTCGTAGTTGGAAAACCAACAGCTTTAATATAAAACGTTAATTCAAAGATTCAATAATTATTAATGAAATTAACTAAAGAACAAGCTCAAGAAATTAAAGATCAGCAATTACAGGAAAATAAAACCAAAAGAGTAACTGCGCCTGAGCTTGAAACAATATTATATGAGGCAATTCCAGTATTAGATCATGGCTTTATCAGAGTAGTTGATTACATGGGTGATGATAGTTCTATTGTTCAAGCTGCGAGGGTTTCTTATGGGAAAGGTACAAAAAAGGTTTCAACAGACGCAGGTTTAATTAAATATTTGATGAGACATTGGCACAGCACACCTTTTGAAATGTGCGAAATAAAATATCATGTAAAACTTCCAATATTTATTGCACGTCAATGGATAAGACATAGAACTGCAAATGTTAATGAATATTCAGCAAGATATTCAATACTTGATAAAGAATTTTATTTACCAGCACCTGAAAATTTAGCAACTCAATCTCAAAATAACAGACAGGGAAGAGGAGATGTTCTTGAAGGCGAACAAGCTAAACAAGTTTTAGAAATATTAAAAAAAGATGCCGAACAAACTTACAATAACTATGAATTAATGTTGAATGAAAGATACGATGGATCAATAATTGATAAAAATCAAACTGGTTTAGCAAGAGAGCTTGCTAGAATGAATTTAACATTAAATACCTATACCCAGTGGTATTGGAAAACAGATTTACTTAATTTAATGAATTTTTTAAGACTTAGAGCAGATGATCATGCCCAATATGAAATAAGAACATATGCTGATACAATGTTGGATACACTTAAGAAATGGGTTCCAATTACTTATGAAGCTTTTATGGATTATAGAGTTGGAGGAACCGAAGTGTCAGCAAAAGGAAAAGCAGTTTTACAAAAATTAATTAAAGGTGAAAGTGTGTCAATGGAAAAATCTGGCTTATCTAAAAGAGAATGGAATGAATTAATGATTGCTTTTGAACTTAAAGATAAGTTGATTTAATTTTTTCAGCAAAATTTAAATATATTTTTGAAATTTCATGATCTGGTTGACTCTCAACTATTGGTGTTCCAAGATCACCTTGCTTTCCAACTTCAGGATTAATTGGTATTTCACCCAAAAATTCTTTATTAAATTCTTCTGCGGTCCTTTTTACTCCGCCTTCTCCAAATATAGGATATTTTTTTCCATCATCACCAATAAAATGGCTCATGTTGTCAATTAAACCAATTATTTTAACACCAAGTTTATCAAACATTTTTATTCCTCTCTTTACATCTTGAAGAGCTAACTCTTGTGGAGTTGAAACAATAATTACTCCATCCATTTTAATTTCTTGAGAAAATGTTAATTGGGTATCACCTGTTCCAGGTGGCATATCCACAATAATAAAATCTAAATCTTTCCATGCAACCTTTTGAGCAAAAGTTTTAATTGCACTTGTTACCATAGGTCCACGCCAAATCATTGGAGTTTGTTCCTCAGTTAAAAAACCAATAGACATGCATTGTATGTCATATTTTGTAATAGGAGTTAATTTTTTTCCATCACTTTGAGGTTTTACATTTATAGAAAATAATTTAGGAAGTGATGGTCCATAAATGTCTGCGTCAAGAAGTCCAACTTTGCAGCCAATTGTTTTTAGAGCTAACGCAATGTTTGTCGCAAATGTCGATTTGCCCACACCACCTTTGGCACTTGATATTGCGATTGTAAATTTTGTTCCTAGAATAGGGTTTTTTTCAAAGGTTTTTCCACCTATTTTTTTTTTCATTGCCTCACTTAGTTCTGGCTTTTCTTTTGGCATTTAGTCATCTTAACTTGTTTTTCTCCACAAAGACATTATATAGGTTGTCATGGTTGATGATTTTAAAGGAAGAGGCGGAAGTCCTTGGGGAACTTCTCCCGGAGGAGGCAATGGATCTGGTAGAGGACCAGTTCCACCAAACATCGATGAAATAATCAGAAATATTCAAGAAAAAATAAAAAGATTTTTACCGAGCGGAAGCACAGGAGGAAACAAACCATTATTATTTGGTCTAATCATTATAGCAATTATATGGGCATTAAGTGGTTTATACAGAGTCTTACCTGATGAACAGGGAATTGTTTTAAGGTTTGGTAAATTTGTCTCAACAACTCAACCAGGTTTAAACTATCATTTTCCTTATCCAATCGAAACTGTACTAACACCTAAAGTTACAAAAGTTAATAGAATAGACATTGGATTTAGATCTGGAAGCGATACCGGTTTTTCTTCAGCTGGAGTTGCCGATGTTCCAGAAGAAAGCTTAATGCTAACAGGAGATGAAAATATTGTTAATATCGATTTTTCTGTTTTTTGGGTAATCAAAGATGCAGGAAAATTTTTATTCAAAATCCAAGATCCAGCAGCTACTGTAAAAGCTGCAGCAGAAACAGCCATGAGAGAAGTCATAGCAAAAAGTAAACTTCAATCAATATTAACCGAAGGTAGATCTATAATTGAAATTGAAACACAAGAAATTGCCCAGGGTCTTTTAGATGAGTATGAATCTGGGATACAGATCACACAAGTACAAACTCAAAAAGCTGACCCACCAGATCAAGTAATTGATGCATTTCGTGATGTGCAAGCAGCAAGAGCAGATATGGAACGTGCAAAAAATGAAGCTCAAGCTTATCAGAACGATGTCATACCAAGGGCGCGAGGAGAAGCAGCAAAAATTTTACAGCAGGCCGAAGCATACAAAAAACAAGTTGTTGCAAAAGCCGAAGGAGAAGCAAGTAGATTTCTTGCAATTTATAAAGAATACAGCAATGCAAAACGAGTTACTAAAGAGAGAATGTATCTTGAGACAATGGAAAAAGTTTTAGCAGCCGTTGATAAAGTAATTATAGAGAAAAATGCAAGCACAGGAGTAGTACCATATTTAGCATTGCCAGAAATTAAAAAGAAGGCAAAGGTAACAGAATAATGAAAGTTGGAAAAATTTTATTAGCAATTATAATCGCTATCGGAGCATTGGCTTTCTTTTCAATATTTTTTGTAAAAGAAATAAACCAAGCAATTGTTTTACAATTTGGTGACCCAAAAAGAATAATCACTACACCGGGTCTTCAATTTAAAATTCCTTTTGTTCAGAATGTTGTGTTTTTAGATCGAAGAATATTAAGTTTAGATCCTGCGCCAGAAGAAGTTATTGCATCTGACCAAAAACGTTTAATTGTTGATGCATTTGCAAGATTTAAAATTGTAGATCCTTTAAAGTTTTATATTTCAGTTGGTAATGAAAGAGTTGCAAGATCAAGATTGGCTACTATTATAAATTCGAGATTAAGAAACGTTTTAGGTAAACAAAGTCTTGCAACTTTGTTATCTGAAGATAGGGCTAAACAAATGGCTTTAATTCAAGAAGGCGTAAATACCGAAGCAGAAAAATTTGGTATAGAAATTATTGATGTAAGAATTAAAAGAGCCGATCTTCCCCAAGCAAATAGTGAAGCAATCTTTAGAAGAATGCAAACAGAAAGAGAAAGAGAAGCAAAAGAATTTAGAGCAAGAGGCGCTGAGATGGCAGTTACAATTACTTCAACTGCTGATAAAGAAGTAACTGTAATTTTAGCAAATGCAGATAAACAATCTGAGATTATGAAGGGAGAGGGGGACGGTCTGAGAAATAAAATATTCGCAGATGCCTTCGGTCAAGATCCTGATTTTTTTGCATTCTATAGAGCAATGCAAGCTTATGAAACAGCTCTAATTGGTGGTGAGACGTCTTTAATAATGTCTCCAGATAATGAATTTTTTAAATTTTTTGGTAATATAAAAATTAATACAAATCAATAAATTTGGCTCATGAGAGAACTGATCCTAGCGCTTGGTCTTTTCTTTTTTATTGAGGGTGTTTTATATGCCTTATTTCCATCAAAAATGAAAAATATGTTAGAAAAAATTAAAACTATAAATGAAAGCCAATTAAGAATAGGTGGATTAGTTTTTACAGTAATTGGATTTTTAATAATTTGGTACATGAAAAGATATGGGATCTAGAGTTTTAAAATTAATAACAGTTATTTTCATATTCACAAATTTTTCCATATTTAGTAATGCAAAAGACGTACCATCCTCTTTTGCAGATTTAGCTGAAAAACTAATGCCTTCAGTTGTTAATATTTCAACAACTCAAACAGTGACAACCAATAAAAACCCATTTCCATTCCAATTTCCTCCAGGATCACGTTTAGAGGATATGTTTAAAGAATTTGGAGTTCCAGAGACAAGAAAAGCCATGGCACTTGGATCTGGATTTATTATTGATGCAAAAGGTATTGTTGTGACTAACAATCATGTCATTAAAGGCGCAGAAGATATATTGGTTAGAGTTAATGGAGATAAAGAATATAAAGTAACCATCATTGGCAGTGATCCACTTTCAGATATTGCAGTATTAAAGATGGAGACAAAAAATAAATTCATTCCTGTAAAATTTGGAGACTCTGATAAAGCAAGAATTGGGGATTGGGTTATTGCAATCGGCAATCCTTTTGGTTTAGGTGGAACCGTTACATCTGGAATTATTTCAGCAAGAAACAGAAGCATTGGTCTTTCTAGATATGAAGATTTCATTCAAACTGACGCGTCAATCAACCAAGGAAATTCTGGCGGACCATTGTTTAATATGGATGGAGATGTAATTGGAATCAATACTGCAATACTTAGTCCGACTGGAGCAAGTAGTGGGATTGGTTTTGCAATTCCATCAAATAGTGCAAAAAGAGTAATTGATCAATTAATTGAATTTGGTGAAACAAAAAGAGGTTGGTTAGGCGTTAGAATCCAATTTGTAACAAAAGAAATTGCAGATGCTGAAAAATTAGATAAGCCGAAAGGTGCGCTTGTTTCTAGTGTTGCAGAAGGAAGCCCATCAGATAAAGCTGGAATTTTACCAGGAGATATAATTTTAGAATTTAAAGGAACTTTAATTAATAAGATGCAAGAATTACCTTTAATTGTTGCCCAAACAGATGTTGGCGAAACTGTAGAAGTTAAAGTGTGGCGCAATAGTAAAGAATTAATAAAAAAAATTACACTTGGTAGACTTGAAACATCAGAAGATTTTAAAGCAGAAAAGAAACTTGAAAAACCTAAAACCTTAGAAATTGTAGGATTAAAAATTACTGTTAGAGCTTTAACTAATGAGGATATTCAAAATAGAAAATTACCTAGTGATACAACCGGTGTGGTTATTATAGATATTGAAAATGATAGTCCAGTAAATTATTTAAATATTAACAATATAATTATAGAAGCGCAGAAAAAGAAAATAAAAACAATTGGTGATTTACAAAAAATTGTAAAAACTGCTTTAAGAAGTTCAGAAAAAACAATTTTAGTTGTAATTTACAATAATCAAAACCAAAGACGATATATTGGTGTTAAATTAGACTAGTTAATGGACCTTAAGTCCAAAATAATCTTAATTGCAGGTCCATCAGCTTCTGGAAAATCAGAATTTGCAATTAAAGTAGCAAAAAAAATTAATGGGGAAATTATTAACGCTGATAGCATGCAGGTTTATAAGCAGCTTCAAATTTTAACTGCTAGGCCCAACAAAATAGATCAAAAAAAAATTAAACACCATCTTTACGGTTTTCAAAGTGTAACAAAAAAATTTTCAACTGGAGCATGGTTAAAGCTTGCTGTAAAAAAAATAAAAGAAATAGAAAAAAAAAACAAAACACCAATCCTAGTAGGTGGAACTGGTTTGTATTTTAAAGCTCTCACTGATGGGCTAGTTAAAATGCCAAATATTCCATTAAAGATAAGAAACGAGATAAGAACACTTCAAAAAAAACTAGGACAAAAAAATTTTTATAATAAATTAATAAAGTTAGATCCATTGATTAAGAATCTTATAGATTCAAATGATTCTCAACGAACAATTAGAGCATATGAAATTATAAAATATACTAAAATTTCTATGACCAAATGGTTTCAAAGAACAAAAATTTTATTTGATCAAGATAGATTTATAAAATTTTATATTGATTTTCCTCGAACAGAATTAATTGAAAGAATTAATAAAAGAGTACATCAAATGTTTGAAAGAGGAGCAATTAAAGAGGTTAAGAAATTTAATAGATTAAAAATCAAAAAAGAAAACAGCTCTAATAAAATTATAGGTATTATGGAAATAACCAATTACTTACATGGTAAGAGCAGTTTGAACGAAACAAAAGAGCAAATAGTGGTAAAAACAAGACAATACGCCAAAAGACAAACCACTTGGGCTAGAGGCCAGATGATGTCTTGGCAAAAAATTGAACATAAAAATCAAATTTTAGCTTTAAAAAAAATTTGAATTATCTTCAGTAAAACTTGACCTATTAATACAATTTCAGCTAAATTGCTTAAATGTCAAAATTGTACTCAGGCGCTGAAATTGTTTTTAAATGTTTAGAAGACCAAGGAGTGAAAATTGTATTTGGTTATCCAGGTGGAGCAGTTTTACCAATATATGATGAACTAAAAAATCATAAATCTGTAAAGCATATCTTAGTTCGACACGAACAGGGGGCAGGACATGCAGCCGAAGGTTATGCAAGATCGACAGGCAAACCTGGAGTACTTCTTGTTACATCGGGCCCGGGTGCAACAAATGCTGTAACAGCTTTAACAGATGCATACATGGATTCAATTCCTTTAGTTTGTATAACTGGACAAGTTCCTACACATTTAATTGGAACTGATGCTTTTCAAGAATGCGATACAACTGGAATAACAAGACCGTGTACAAAACATAATTGGTTAGTAAAAAATATTAAAGATTTAGGAAAAACGATTCATAAAGCCTTCGAAATTGCAACAACAGGAAGACCCGGTCCTGTCTTGGTGGATATTCCTAAAGATGTTCAATTTCAAAAAACAAGTTACACAAAATACAAAAAACAAAAAAAATTAAATGGAAAAAAACATAACCATTTTTCACAAAAAGATATTGATGAATTAATAAAATTAATGAGCAAATCATCAAAACCAATTTTCTATACAGGAGGCGGTGTTATAAATTCTGGTCCAAAAGCAAGCGCGCTTTTAAGAGAACTTGTTAACACAACGGGTTTTCCAATTACATCCACATTGCAAGGACTTGGAGCTTATCCAGGTGAAGATAATCAATTTTTGGGCATGCTTGGTATGCACGGATCTTATGAAGCAAACAATGCAATGCATGACTGTGATTTGATGATTAATATTGGTGCTCGGTTTGACGATAGAATAACGGGAAAGATTGATGAGTTTTCACCAAAATCAAAGAAAGTTCATATTGATATTGATCCCTCTTCAATAAATAAAATTGTTAAAGTTAATTTAGCAATCGTAGGTGATGTTGCAGAAGTTATAACTTCTACAATTAAGACTATAAAAAAAGTAAAACCTAACTTTGCGAAATCAAACAAACAAAAAATTTCTAAATGGTGGGAAAAAATTGAAAAATGGCGATCTATAAAGTCTTTTGACTTTGTTAATAGTACAGAGTTAATAAAACCTCAGTATGCTGTTCAAAGACTTTACGAACTAACAAAAAATAAAGATACATACATAACAACTGAAGTTGGTCAGCATCAAATGTGGGCTGCCCAACATTACAAGTTTGATAAACCTAATCGATGGATGACATCTGGTGGTTTGGGTACCATGGGTTATGGTTTGCCGGCTGCGGTTGGAGTTCAGGTAGCGCACCCAAATAAATTAGTTATTGATATTGCTGGCGAAGCATCCGTATTAATGACTATGCAAGAAATGTCTACGGCTGTTCAATATAGTTTGCCGATCAAAATATTTATTTTAAATAATGAATACATGGGAATGGTGCGACAATGGCAAGAATTACTTCATGATAAAAATTATTCTGAAAGTTATACAGCAGCATTACCTGATTTTGTTAAGTTAGCAGAAGCTTATGGATGTGTTGGAATAAGAGCCACCAAACCTGAAGAATTAGATGATAAAATTATTGAAATGATTAACACAGATAGACCAGTAATTTTTGATTGTGTGGTTGATAAAAAAGAAAATTGTTTTCCTATGATTCCATCAGGAAAGCCACATAATCAAATGCTTTTAGGACCAAAAGATCAAAAAGAAAATAAAATAACTAAGAAAGGGAAAACTTTAGTTTAATGACTAAATCAAGATCAGCTTATAGTGTTCCAGGTAAACAAGGAAAATTTGATACTCATATAATTGTGGTGTGGGTAGATAATGAAGCGGGAGTTTTGGCTAGAGTAGCAGGTTTATTCTCAAGCAGAGGATATAGCATTGAATCTTTGGCGGTAGCTGAAGTTGATCCAAAATTAAATATATCTAGAATTACAATTGTAACTACCGGAACGCCTCAAGTTATAGAACAAATTAAGCTACAATTAAAAAAACTTGTACCAGTTCACAAAGTTGCAGATTTTAAAAGAGAAGATAAAAATGTAATTTTTAAAGAAATGGCCTTATTTAAATTAGTAGGAAACAATTCAAAAAGAGAAAAGGCTTTAAAAGCTTGTAAAAAGTATAATGGTGTAATATTGGACAAAACAAATAAATCTGTTGTAATTCAAATTACTGCTTTAAGAAGAGAAATAGATGCGATGTCCAAGAATTTAAAAAAGTACGGCCTTGTGAGTATATCAAGAACAGGAGCTGTTGCTATGACAAGAGGATCAGAAGTATTTAAATAAAAGGAGAAAAATATGAAAATGTTTTATGAAAAAGATGCTGATGTAAATTTAATTAAGGAAAAAAAAGTAGCGATATTTGGTTACGGCAGTCAAGGACATGCCCATGCTTTAAATTTAAAAGATAGCGGTGTTAAAGAAGTTGTTGTTGCTTTAAGAGATGGATCTCAAAATAAAGCAAAAGCTGAATCAAAAGGATTAAAAGTTATGAACTTATCTGATGCAGCAGAGTGGGCAGATGTTGCAATGATTTTAACACCTGACGAGATGCAAGCAACAATATACAAAAATCATATCGAACAAAGAATTAAAGAAGGAACATCTTTAGCTTTTGCTCATGGATTAAATATTCATTATAAATTGATCGAAGCTAGAAAAGATTTAGATGTTTTTATGGTAGCACCAAAAGGCCCTGGACATTTAGTTAGAAGCGAATATGAAAAAGGAGGCGGTGTTCCTTGTTTGATAGCAATACATCAAAATGGCTCAGGTAAAGCCAGAGAATTAGCTTTATCTTATGCTTCTAATATTGGTGGAGGAAAATCTGGAATTTTTGAAACAACATTTAAAGATGAATGTGAAACTGATTTGTTTGGAGAACAATCGGTTCTTTGTGGAGGATTAGTTGAGCTAATAAAAAACGGATACGAAACTTTAGTAGAAGCAGGATATGATCCAGAAATGGCTTACTTTGAATGCTTACACGAAGTAAAATTAATTGTAGATTTGATTTATGAAGGTGGAATTGCAAACATGAACTATTCTATTTCAAATACAGCTGAGTATGGTGAATATGTATCGGGCAAAAGAATAATTAAAAAGGAAGAAACTAAAAAAAGAATGAAAGAAATTTTAGATGATATCCAATCTGGAAAATTCACTAAAGAATGGATGGACGAATGCAAAAATGGTCAAAAAAACTTAATAAAAATGAGAAAAGAATTAGCAGATCACTCGATTGAGCAAGTTGGAACTAAACTTAGAGCTATGATGCCATGGATTGGCAAGAAGAGGTTAATTGATAGCGATAAGAATTAGATCTATTTGTTAATTTTGAGTTAAAATTAGTATTTATTTTGCAATCTCAACGAGAGGCTGTATGATGAGCGGCAAAAAATTTACTGCAATGGCTGATAAAAGTAGAGTTTATATATTTGATACTACTATGCGTGATGGTGAACAATCACCAGGCGCATCTATGAGTTTAGAAGAAAAAATTGAAATATCTAGAGTGTTTGATGAACTTGGAATTGATATTATCGAAGCAGGATTTCCAATTGCATCCCCAGGAGATTTTGAAGCAGTAAGCGAAATAAGTAAAATATTAAAAAAATCTATTCCCGCAGGTTTATCAAGGCATTCAAAAAAAGATATTGATAGATGTTATGAAGCTTTAAAATCAGCGCCAAGATTTAGAATTCACACTTTCATTTCAACTAGTCCACTTCATATGAAACATAAATTAAATATGTCACCAGAACAAGTGTATGAATCAGTTAAAGAACACGTAACTTATGCAAGAAAATTTACTGATGATGTTGAGTGGTCATGCGAAGACGGAACCAGAACTGATATGGATTTTATGTGTAAGACCGTTGAACTCGCAATTAAATGTGGAGCCAAAACAATAAATATTCCAGATACAGTTGGTTATACGGTACCAACTGAGTTTACAAAAATAATTCAAACTTTGCTAAATAAAGTTCCAAATATTGATAAAGCAATTTTATCTACACACTGTCATAACGATCTAGGATTAGCAGTAGCAAATTCATTGGCCGGAGTACAAGCGGGAGCGAGACAAATAGAATGTACAATTAATGGAATTGGTGAAAGAGCAGGTAACGCAGCTTTAGAAGAAGTTGTGATGGCAATGAAAACAAGAAATGATCTAATGCCATATTCAACAGGTATAAATACAACATTATTAAGTAAAGCGTCAAAAGTAGTTTCAAATGCAACAGGTTTTCCTGTTCAATTCAACAAAGCAATTGTGGGAAAAAATGCTTTTGCTCATGAAGCTGGAATACATCAAGATGGAATGCTTAAAAATAGAAATACTTATGAAATCATGACACCAGAAAGTGTTGGAGTTAAACAAACATCACTAGTTATGGGCAAACACTCTGGAAGACATGCATTTAAAGATAAATTAAACAGTCTTGGATATGTAGATGTAACAGACGATGTAATAGAAAATGCTTTTGGTAAATTTAAAGTTTTAGCAGATAAGAAAAAACATATCTATGATGAAGATATTGTTGCTTTAGTTGATGATAGTTTAATTAAAGAAGATAATGTGATTATTCTTAAATCTTTAAAAGTTTTTGCTGGAACAGGAGAACCGCAAAGAGCCGAAATGACTTTGGAAGTTTATGGAGAAATTAAAAAAGCATCAGAAACGGGAGATGGACCTGTAGATGCAACATTTAAATGTATCAAAAAGTTGTATCCACATGAAGTTAAGTTACAGCTTTATCAGGTTCATGCAGTAACAGAAGGGACCGATGCACAGGCAACAGTGAGCGTTAGAATTGAAGAAGAGGGAAAAACTACTGTTGGTCAAGCAGCTGATACTGATACTTTGGTTGCTTCAGCAAATGCCTACATTAATGCATTGAATAAAATGATTATAAAAAGAAAGAGAAATTTTGCACCTGATATCAAAGAAACAAAACAAAATTTTAAAAATGAAAAAATGAAAGGAATATAAAATGGGAATATTTGAAAAGATTACTAAAATTTGGTCACAAGATATGGCGATTGATCTTGGAACAGCAAATACACTTATTGTGCTTAAGGGACAAGGAGTAGTTTTAAATGAACCATCTGTAGTTGCAGTTGTTGAAGAAAAAGGAAAAAAATCTGTTCTTGCAATTGGGGACGAAGCAAAAACAATGCTTGGAAGAACCCCAGGAAACATACAGGCAATAAGGCCTTTAAGAGATGGAGTGATTGCAGATTTCATTGTAACCGAAGAAATGATCAAGCATTTCATAAAAAAAGTTCATAAAAGAACATTGGCAAATCCAAGAATTTTAATAAGCGTTCCAACAGGCTCTACTCCTGTTGAGAGAAAATCAATTCAAGATAGTGCATTAGCGGCAGGAGCAAGAAAAGTTCAATTGATCGAAGAACCAATCGCTGCCGCAATTGGTGCTGGATTACCAATTTCTGAAGCAACAGGTTCAATGGTTGTAGATATCGGTGGTGGCACTACAGAAGTAGCTATTATGTCTTTAGGAGGGGTTGTTTATTCCAATTCTCTTAGAACTGCAGGAAATGCAATGGATCAAGCATTACAGGATTATATGAGATCAGAATATAATCTATTGATCGGAGATAGTACAGCAGAAAAAATTAAAAAAGAAATTGGAACTGCAATTCCAGCCAGCAATAATACTTATGCAGTTAAGGGAAGAGATATTAGATCAGGAACTCCAAAGGAAGTTAATATTTCTGAAAACGATACTGCTGAAGCTTTAAATCCTATTATAAAACAATTAGTTAAAGGTATTAAGGATGCGTTAGAAAATACTCCACCTGAATTGTCTGCCGATCTGGTAGATATGGGTATGACTTTATCTGGTGGCGGAGCACTTTTAAAAAATATAGACAAAAGATTTTCCAAGGAAACAGGACTACCAGTGAATATTGCAGACGATCCTTTAGCTTGTGTTGCAATTGGAACTGGTAAAGCTTTAGAACAAAGAGAAACATTTGCTCATATGTTATCCGAGTATTAATAAAAAATAATGTCTGCGAGTAGAGACGATTTTGTAATTGCTATTCGTTCAGCCTTTTTAAAAAAAGGCAACAGACAAAAGTTTTCACTCTTTACATTATTAGTAATTTCTTGCCTAATACTCTCTTTAGAGTATTTTAAGTCAGGTCCGATTGATAAATTTAGATCAGTTACTAAAGATATAATTTACAGAGGATCCCACGTTGTCTCGCTTCCTTTCAAATTAACGAGTGATGTCTATGTAAAAATTCAAGATCACATGAATATGTTTAACGACTACAAATTATTAAAAGAAAAAGAATATAATATTTCTTCCTTAGAAAATGATTTGAAATTTTATAAATCTGAAAATAAAAAATTAAAAAAATTTATAAATGAAGAACCTTTGTTAGAAGGCGAATATGTAATTGCAAAAGTTTTAATTGATAAAGAGAGTCCTTATATAAAATCACTTATTATTAATAAAGGATTTGAGTCAGGTATCGAAAAAGGAATGGCTGCTCTAGATAGATCATATATGATTGGCAAAGTAGTAGAGACGAATTATTTGTCATCACGAATTTTGTTGATCAATGACTTAAATAGTAAAATACCAGTAATTGTTGAACCCGATAATATAAAAGCTATTTTAAATGGCTCAGGATCAGATTATGGCCTACTCGAATATTTGCCAAAAAATGACACGGTTGATAATGGAAACATTGTTTATACTTCTGGATCCGATGGTGTTTTTTTGCCAGGTATTCCAATTGGCAAGGTGGAAGTAGTAAATGGTATAAAAAATGTTAAGTTTTTTTCAGACTTAACTCAGCTAGATTTTGTAAAAATTAGATACATAAAGCGAGGCCAAAATTAAATGCCAGATAAAAGTAAAAAATTTTACAAATATATTTTAAATAGTTTTCCAGTCTTTTTGTTGTTTATTTTAGTTTTTACAGGTTTTGATTTATCGATAATTTACTACAATTTAAATATTTCATTTAACTTTGTTTATATATTGATTTTTTTCTGGGTTTTAAAAAAACCAGAAATAATAGGTTTTGGTTTAATTTTTCTATCAGGAATAATTAATGACGTTATTTTGAATTTTCCTATTGGTTTATCATCTATTAGCTATTTAATATTGTGTGTAATGGCCTCATTGTTAAGAAATAGAACCTTAATACCCAATTTGCTATATGATTGGGTATTTTTTTTCTTATCAATTTTAATAGTAAATTCTACAAATTATATTCTGCAAACTCTAATTTTTAGCTCAGATATTAGTTATGAATCTTTAATGTCCAATACTATTTATACCTCTTTAGTTTACCCAATTTTTGCAAAAATATTTAATAAAATTAACATTTACAACTTAAGAGAAGAAAATGCTTAGTCAAAAAGAGATTCGTTCATCCTTTAGCAAGAATCAAATAATTAATCGAAGAGTATTTTTACTTGCTGCTGCTAAAATTGTTTTATTTGGAGGAATGACTTACAGATTATTCAATTTACAAATTTCTGATAGAGAAAAGTATCTCCTCTTATCTGATAAAAATAGATTACGAGAATGGAAAACTCCTCCTCAAAGAGGAATAATTACGGATTATTTTAATAATGTGATTGCAGAAAATGATCGGGTTTTTCAATTACATGTCAATTTAGAAGAAGTAAAAGATTTTAATAACTTGATTGTAAGATTAAAAACTATTTTAAACTTAAATAATAATAATTTACGCTATATTTATAAAAAAGTAAGCAAACTTAAACCGTGGGATACTCTTGTTGTTTCAGATAATTTAACATGGAAACAATTTTCAAGATTAAACTTGTATTTACATGAGCTTCAAGGAGCTGAACCAGTTTTATCGAGCGCTCGAAATTATCCATATGATAAAGATTTAGTTCATGTTGTTGGATACGTTGGGGAAGCAAGCGCAAAAGACATTATGTCAAATGAAAAAATTCAATCAAATTATGTTCCTGGCTTAAAGGTAGGAAAATCAGGACTTGAAAAATCTTTAGAAGGAGATCTAATTGGTCGCTATGGCATCAAAAGATATGAAGTTAATGCTTATGGAAAAAGGATAAGTCAGATAAATCAAGTTGAGAGTATTAAAGGAAAAAAAGTAACAACTACTATTGATGTTGAGTGTCAACAACTTGCCCAAAATCTTTTAAAAGGTCAAAGTGGATCAATTTGTGCAATGGATATTTATACCGGAGAAATCATAGCAATGGCATCATCACCAACATATGACCCAAACAAATTCACTCATGGAATAAATATCAAAGATTGGAACGAAATAAAAAATAATCCTCTAAAACCATTAATAAATAAATCTTTGGCTGGGTTATATTCTCCAGGATCTATCATAAAACCATTAGTTGCTCTCGCAGCTTTAGAGTTCGATATTATAAAACCTAATATGACAGTTAAATGTGAAGAAGTTATCGAGTTATATGGTCAAAAATATCATTGTTGGAAAAAAAAAGGACATGGATTTATGCGTCTTAGAAATGCAATTAAGCAGTCTTGTGACATATATTTTTATGAAGTTGCAAGACTACTTGGAGTAGATCGACTTTCTATTTTAGCTAAGAGATATGGTCTTGGGTCAAAAGTATTAGGGGATTTATATATTGATGAAAAGATCGGAATTGTTCCATCCACAAAATGGAAATTAGAAAACTTAGAGCTTCCTTGGTACTTAGGAGAAACTATTATTACTGGTATTGGGCAAGGCTATATTCAGTCTACACCTCTACAACTGTGTTTAATGACAGCTCAACTTGCAAATGGTGGTTATAAAATAAAACCTCAAATTATATTAGATGATGAATTAAATTATGAAGATATTCGATCAATGATAAAATTAGATCTTGAAAAGTATAATCTTTCTTCAAATCCAAAAAAATTAATTGAGTTGAATAAAGGTATTTTACAAGAACAAAATATTGAACTTTACAAACCTATGTACAGAAATCCTGAAAATGTGAAATTTGTTCTAGAAGCAATGTTTGCTTCTACGAATGAGCTTTATGGTACATCCTTTAACTCAAGGCATGAAGATGAAAAATATCAATTTGCTGGAAAAACAGGAACTTCGCAAGTAAGAAGAATTACCGAAGCTGAAAGGGAAGCTGATTTAAAAATAAGTGAAATTGAATACAAAAATCGAGATCATGCTTTATATGTTGCTTTTGCTCCATATAAAGATCCAAGATATGCCATAAGCGTTTTAATTGAACACGGTGGTTCAGGAAGTAAAGTGGCAGCTCCTATTGCAAACAAATTTATTAAAAAAATAATTGATCGTCATAAATTTAGAGAATTTAAAAGAATAAAGGTTAATGATTTAGCGTAATGCTTAGACAAAGGTTATATACTTCTCAATATTCATTTTTTGATAAATTAAAATCAATAGATTACTTTCTTGTATTTTTAATTTTAATTCTTGCCGCAATCAGTTTTATGGTCATGTATTCTATTGATGGTGGAAAAATTGCTTATTACACAAAAAATCATTTCATAAGATTTTCAGTTTTTTTTGTATTATTTTTATTTCTATCTTTCGTACGCATAAGATTTTGGTTTATATCTTCCTACATTTTTTATTTAATAATTTTAGCTATGTTGGTCATGGTCTTTTATTTTGGAGTAACTGCATCAGGATCTCAAAGATGGATAAACCTTTACTTTATAAATATTCAACCTTCAGAGTTAATGAAAATTGCAATTATAATTTGTTTTGCTCGATACTATCATCGTATGCAAAGTGCCGATCTTCAAAATTTCAAGAATATTTTTCTACCCTTGGTACTATTAACTATTCCTTGCATTTTTGTTGTTGCACAGCCTGATCTTGGGACCGCAATATTAATTGCAATCAGCGGAATTTTTGTAATGTGGATTGCAGGCCTGAATATAAAATATTTTGTTTACACTGGCATAATGCTTCTAGTATCAACTCCTTTCATAATATCACTTTTAAAACCTTATCAAAAACTTAGAATATTAACTTTTTTTAATCCAGAAAGAGATCCACTAGGCGCAGGGTATCAAATAATCCAATCTAAAATAGCTATAGGCTCAGGAGGTTTTTTTGGAAAAGGATTTTTAAAAGGAACTCAAAGCTATCTTGAGTTTTTACCAGAAAAGCATACAGATTTTATATTCACCCTTTATGCAGAGGAGTTTGGTTTTATAGGATGTTTATTTTTACTCTTAATATATATTCTTTTAATTTATAGAATTGTTAGAATTGGTTTTTTATCTAGAAGTTTTTTTGCAAAGCTTTACTGTTTTGGATTTTCTGCTGCAATATTTGCATACATTTTTGTGAATATGTCTATGGTGCTTGGAATAGTTCCAATTGTAGGCTCTCCACTTCCAATTTTATCTTATGGAGGCTCATCAATGTTGACAATCATGATCGGTTTCGCGATTGTTATGAGTTGCAAAATTTACAACACGGATCAAATATCTTAATTAAATGAGAAAAATAGTATTTAATTTTTAATATATACCGCGCCTATATATCTCATATTATAAAATTCACTTAATCCTATATTTGCTATGTGGAAAATAATAAGGTTAAAATTGCTGTCATAGGAGCTGGTATTCAAGGTGTATGTAATGCTTTGTTTCTGCAAAAAAAAGGTTTTAAGGTTACATTATTTGATAGAGATGAACCTGGAAATTCAGCAACTTATGGAAATGCTGGACATTTTTCTCCTTATGCATCGGTACCATTAAATCGTCCAGATGTGATTGCAGATATACCAGCAATGCTCGCAAGCTCAAGAGGTCCACTCGCACTAAAATGGAATTATGTTCACAAAATGATTCCGTGGTTCTTAAGATTTTTATTAAATTGTTCAGAACGAAAAATGATGCATACAGCAAAAAATATGCATCAAATTTTAGATTTAGCTCTCCCAGCTTTTGATGAGCTGTTTGAAGAAATAGAACTTAATGGATTGGTAGAAAATAAAGGAATAATTTACGTTTGGAATGATCAAAATCTAAAAAGTAGAGAACTTGAAATAAAAATAAGAAAAGAACTAGGAGTAAAACAACAATTATTATCACCAAAAGATATCCATGACTTAGAACCAAATATAAAACCTTTTTACCATGGTGGAGTTTTTTATGATTATGCAAGACATACAAGAAATCCAAAAAAAATATTATTAAAATTATTTGATAACTTTTTAAAAAAAGGTGGAAAGTTTTTAAAATTAAATATTAAGGATATAAATTTTGATGATGACAAACCAGTAATTAGATCTGAAACACAAAGATTTATATTTGATAAATTAGTAATTTCTTGTGGAGTATTTTCAAAAAGATTAACCGACAAACTTCATGAAAATATTCCTATGGATACAGAAAGAGGATATCATGTTCATTTTAAAGGATTTGATCATTTAATTTCAAGACCAGTAGTGTATGCGAACAGAGGATTTGGAATGACTCCTATGGAACAAGGATTAAGAGTTGTAGGAACAGTAGAGTTTGGTGGTTTGGATAACCCATTATCAAAATCAAGAATAAAAAATTTAATTATGAATGCTAAAGATATGTTGGATGGACTTCCAGAACACGAAGATGAATGGTTAGGCTTTAGACCTACATTGCCTGATTATTTACCAGTTTTAGGGCCTTCTAAAAATTATAAAAATGTTTTTTATTCTTTTGGACATCATCATTTAGGATGGACTTTAGGAGCTATATCTGGGAAAATTATATCGAAAATGATTGCAAATGAAAATACAAACTTAAATTTAAGCGCTTATAGTTCTTCTCGATTTGGAACTTAAATTGTTATAGCAATTACTTTTAATCTAAAATATTAAAAAAAACTTAAAATATATTATCATGATTGGAATTTTAGGAGGCATGGGAACACAAGCAGGTCTTGATTTTTGTAATAAACTTGCATTAATAAATAGAGGTAAAACTGATCAAAATTATCCCCTTTTTATTTTATATAACAAGTCAAATATTCCAAAAAGACCTGAGAATATTAAAAAATATTATAATGTTCTTAAAAGTTTAATTAAAGGTTGTCTTTTACTTCAAAAAAATAATTGTAAGTTTATTGTTATGCCATGTAATACTGCTCATTATTGGTATGATGATTTACAAAAAAAAATCAATATTCCAATTCTAAGTATGCCAAAAGAGGTTTACCTGCATACCAAGAAAAATTGCAAAAAAAATTCAAAAATAGGAATACTATGTACAGAAGCAACTTTAAAAACGCAGGTTTACAATAAATATTTTGATAAAAATTATAAATTAGTTAATCCAGGAAAACCTTTACAGAAACTAAATGTAAATAAAGCAATTAAATATGTAAAAATGGGAAAAATTAAATTAGCAGAAAAAGCAATTAAGCCTGCGGTTAATGAATTAATTAAAATGAAGTGTAAAAAAATAATACTTGGTTGTACTGAATTGCCTATAGCAATTTTTGCTTATAAATCTTTTAAAAAAATTAAAGAATCAAAAGTTTTTATTGATCCAAATTTATTATTAGCTAACGTTTCTATGAAAAAATATAGAAAGAATTAAATAAGTGGCAAATAAAAATAATCTTGCATATTTACTATTAATTTTAACAACTCTTTTCTGGTCAGGAAATTTTATTGTAGGCAAGGCAGCAAGCATTTATCAAATCCCACCTTTTTCACTAAACTTTTATAGATGGTTATTTGCTTTTCTAATTTTATTACCATTTACCTTTAAAGAGATTTTAAGTCATAAAAAATATATTTTAGACAATATTAGTTTTTTTATAATTTTAGGGATAACGAGTATTACTATTTTTAATTCGATTGTTTACTATTCTTTATATTATACACAAGTGATCAGCGGTGTTTTGATGATTTCAACAATACCTGTTTGGATCATGTTTATTGCTTCCATACTTAAAATTGAAAAAACAAATTTATTTCAAATAATTGGAGTAATTTTGTCTTTAATAGGAGTGATGTTTATAATTACCAAAGCAGACATTGAATTAATCAAAAGTTTAGACTTTAATAAAGGAGATTTATCGATGGTTGTTGCTATGTTTGCCTGGGCAACTTACTCAGCTTTACTTAGAAAAAAAACTTACGAAATATCTCAAATTGCATTGCTAGAAATAATAATTATATGCGGATTAGTTTTCTTAATTCCAATTTATTTTATTGAAATGAGTTTTGGTAATCGAATTATACTTGGTAAACCATTTATTTTAACATTAACTTATGTAGTGTTATTCCCAGGAATTCTTGCTTTTCTTTTTTGGATAAAAGGAATTGCAATTATTGGCGCCAATAGAGCAGGTGTGTTTTTACATTTAATGCCAATTTTTGGAGCATTAATGGCAATGGTGATATTTAAAGAGAAATTTATGTTTTATCATTCTCTAGGAGCAATATTTATAATTGCAGGCATAACACTTTCGAATAAAAATAAAAAAAATGCTTAAAGTTGCAATCTTAGACGATTATCAAAACGTAGCCCAAGAGTTTGTTGATATAAAAAAAATGTCGGGAAAATACGAAACAAAAGTATTCAGTGAGCCATTTGAAAATGAAGATGATGCAATTAAACAATTAAAAGATTTTGAAGCTTTATTAATTATGAGAGAGAGAACAAAAATCACAGAAAATTTAATTAATAATCTTAAAAAACTTAAGTATTTGATTACTAGTGGCATGCGCAATAAAGCAATAGATCTTGAAGCGGCTAAAAAAAGAAAAATTATTGTTACTGGTACAGAAATTAATGTTAATCCTACGAGCGAATTAACATGGGCATTAATTTTAGGATTGGCTCGGAATATTAAGCCCGAAATAGATAATATGTTTCAAGGTTATTGGCAAACAACAGTTGGTGTAGAGTTAAAAGGAAAAATTCTTGGATTAATTGGATTAGGAAGAGTTGGCTCACAAGTGGCAAAAATTGCTAAAGCATTTGGTATGGAAGTTATAGCATGGAGTGAAAATTTAAATTTGGATAGATGTAGAGAATTAGATGTTTTGCCGTCTAACAAAGAAGATTTATTACAAAATTCTGATTTTATATCCATTCACGTTCAAGGAGGAGAAAGATACAAAAATTTAATTCAATTAAAAGAATTTGATATGATGAAAAAAACAGCTTTTTTAATTAATACTTCAAGAGGACCAATAATTAATGAAGATGATTTAATTATTGCTCTTTCAACGAATGTTATTGCGGGTGCTGGAATTGATGTTTATGAAAAAGAACCTTTGCCAGTAAGTCATAAATTAAGATTTATTCCAAACGCACTTTTATTACCACATATTGGCTATGTAACTGTTGAAAATTATTCTATTTTTTATACTCAAATGATAGAAAATTTGGAAGCTTGTGTAGCAGGGAAACCAATTCGAATTATTGAATAATTTTATGAAAAAAAATAATCCAAATTTAACAAATGAACAAAAATCAGTTTTATTTGAAGAAGGAACTGAACCATCTGGTTCAAGTGAGTTAAATAATGAAAAGCGCGAAGGTAGCTATCACTGTGTAAATTGTGGCATAAAACTATTTGAGTCCAATACAAAATACGAAAGTGGTTCTGGGTGGCCTTCTTTTTTTAAATCCTTACCAGACGTGTTTGAAACTAAAACAGATTATTTGTTAGGATATGCAAGGACTGAGTATCATTGTAAAAATTGCGGAGGTCATCATGGACATATCTTTGATGATGGTCCTGAGCCAACAGGCAAAAGATATTGTAATAACGGTGTTTGTTTAGTTTTTAAAGAAAAAGCCTGAGCTTTTTTATTTTAGTAAATTTTCTAATTTATTTTCTTTTTCTAATGCTCTCAATTCCTCATAACCACCAACATGATGATTATCGAAAAAAATTTGTGGAATTGTTCTTTTACCGTTAGACTTGCTTAACATTTCATGCATTTTGTCTTCTTCAATTGCAATGTTTATTTCTTTGTATGGAATATTATTTCTATTTAATAATCTTTTTGCTGCATCACAAAAGCTACACATTGGACCCATATAAACGGTAACATTTTTCATACTCTATATATAATCACTTTTTCTAATTTTTCTTCTTAATTTTTTTTCCTATATAATTTTTAACTCCAAGCCCTGAATTTCGTTTTTTTGATATCCTCGAAAATTACCTTATTTACCCAAACCACATAAATGACCCATTTTGGACTATTAGGATCAGACTAGGAATATTTGTCGCGGTTAAAGAAACTAATGCTTTTTTCATTATAATTTCAGTAAATTCTAAAAAAATGATTAATGCAATTTTTTTAGGGTATGATAATATGTAGTTTGGATAGTCCTATCTAGCCATCTTTAGCTCCCGGTTTTTTAGGGCTATCTCCAAAAAATGTTTCCCTTAGAATATTTTCTGATTTTGCTTGTTTTGTTTATTTCACCAGGCACACCAAGAATTTTAATTATTTCATATTCAATGAACTATGGTGTTAAAAATTGTATTTGGACATCACTCGGAGACATTACAGCAAATTTTATTCAGGGGACTCTTGTTATTTTTGTTATAGGAAGTTTCTTTTCTGACAATTCAACTTATTTAAATGTATTTAAATGGATTGGAATAATTTATTTAGTGTACCTAGCCTATGATATTTATAAAAGCAGACCAGAAAATATTAATTCAAACAAACATTATGGAAAAAGTATCTTTTCTTTTGTTAAAGATGGTTTTTTGGTAGCAGGTACAAGCCCTAAAGCATGGTTGTTCTTTACAACGATCTTTCCAACATTTATTGATTTTAATTCAAACTACGTAGTTCAATTTATTATTTTAATTATAACTTATATGGTCTTGGATTTTGCAACGTTAATTGGTTATGCAATTCTTGCAAATAAAGCAATCGTTTGGATAAAAGCAAATCCAAAAATAATTAATACAATTTCTGCGTGTGCATTAATTGCAATTGCAGTTTATATTGCTGTCACTCAGACATATTAATTATTGATCCACGTCAATAGTTTTTCATTAGAAACAAAAACATCATTTATATAATTTCATAATATTGTTTTTGCTGACAATAAGTAGTTTAATATGACTTTAATTAATTAATTAATAGAAGGAGAAATAAATGAGAGTAAAAAATTTGATCATTACATTTGTTTCTGCAATTGCACTTTTTTTATCAACTTCGACAATCTCATTAGCAAAAGTTGTTGGAGACAAGATTATTTTAGGTGCGGCTGTTTCATTAACTGGAAAGTATTCAACTAACGGTAAACATACCCAAAATGGATATAACTTAGCTGTAGATAGAATTAACAGCATGGGCGGTGTTAAAGTTGGTGGAAAAACTTACAAATTTGACATTATTTATTACGATGATGAATCAAATTCCGGAAGAGCAGCTCAACTTGCAGAAAGATTAATTAAACAAGATGGTGTACATTATATGCTTGGACCGTACAGTTCAGGATTAACAAAAGCGATCGCTCCAATAACTGAGGAAAATAAAATTCCTATGGTTGAAGCAAATGGTGCATCAAGATCATTGTTTACTAAAGGATACAAATATTTGTTTGCAGTATTGTCTCCTGCTAACCAATATCTAGAAGTAGCTATTGATTTAGCGGTTGAGAAAAATGGTGGTAAGCCAGTTAATATTGCTATGGCATTTGAACAAGATGCTTTCTCACAAGACGTGAGATTGGGTATTGTTGATGCAGCAAAAAGAACTGGATCAAAAATCATAATCGATGACAAATTACCAAAAGAACTAAACGATATGGCAGCAACCTTGGCTAAGGTAAAAGCTACTAAGCCAGATGTGCTAGTTATATCAGGCCACTCAAAAGGAGCTTTAACTGCAATCAGACAAATATCTGAAATGAAAGTTGATGTTCCAATGTTAGCAATGACACACTGTGACGCTTCTAAACTTGCTAAGCAACATGGTAAAAAGGCAGAATATGCATTGTGCGCAGCTCAATGGCACAAAGAGCTATCTTATAGCGATAAGTATTTTGGCAATGGTATAAAGTACGATAAAGACTTTAATGACGCGTATGGATACGCACCTCCTTATCAAGCAGCAGAATCTTCTGCAGCATTATTAGTTTGGAAAGATGCATTTGAAAGAGCAAATTCTCTAGATAAAGAAAAAGTAAGAGACGCGCTTGCAACTACTGATATGGAAACTTTCTATGGAAAAGTTAAATTTGGTTCTGGTGGACAAAATACTGCTAAGCCAATGGTATTATTCCAAGTTAGATGCGAAGGAGACACTTGTGCTAATAGATTAGTAGCACCAACAAAAGTGGCTTCTCATAAATTAGTACATCCAATTCCTAAGTGGTCTGAAAGATAAAAAATAATATATTATGCCCCCTAATTTCTAGGGGGCATTTTTTTTAAACTCTATGGATTTATTAATTTTTAAAATTCCAATTTTAATGGTCCAAGCATCCATGGATGGTATTTTGCTTGGAATTCTTTTTGCTCTTATTGCATACGGTATGGCACTTCAGTGGGGGGTAATGAATATTATTAACATTGCTCAGGGCGAATTAGTTATCATGGGTGGTTACATTGCATATTTTATGTACGTGGTTGGAATTCATCCTGCTTTTGGTGTGATTGTTTCACCAATTATAATGTATTTTATAGGTGTAGGTTTATATAAATTAGTGATTAATAAAGTTGTTGATAGAGATTTGTTCATTTCAATTTTGGCAACATTTGGAATAAGCATTTTAACTCAACAATTAATGAATTTTATATTTGGTTCTGATGTTGTTGTTGCTCAATCTAATTTTGGAACAACAATGTTGTTTGATAATTCAGTAACATTACCAAATTCAAAAATATTTTCTGCAGTTGTAAGTGTTGTTTTTGCTATTGTTTTAGTAATGTACATGAAAAAATCTAAATTAGGTCGTGCAATTAGAGCAACGGCTCAAAATGCAAGAGCCGCTAAGATTTTAGGAGTTGATACAGAAAAAGTTTATGCAGCCACTTTTGGCATAAATGCTGCACTTTGTGGTGTAGCAGGATCACTTATTGCAATCACTTTTACATTACATCCTTATGTGGGGCTACCTTACACGGTTAGATCTTTTATGATTGTAATTGTTGCAGGACTTGGAAATCTGCCTGGTGTTGCAATATCAGGAATGGGCCTCGGTGTTTTTGAAGAATTTGCAGATTATATTTTAGGAACGGAATTTAGAATTGGAGCAGTATTTTTATTACTTGTTTTAATTTTAGTTTACAGACGATTTAAATTATCAAGGAAAAGAGAGTATTTAAAATGACTAAAGTTAAAATTAAGGACGACAATGGAAAAGAAATTGAAGTTGATTTAAAGAAATTTCAAAAGCACATTGATGAATATCATAGGTCTGGCATCAGCATTCATGATGAGAATGGTCATTACTTTACTGTTAATGACAATTTTAGAAAAAAACTTAAGGAAATGGATAAATAAAATGAAAAAAATATTTTTTCTATTTTTAGTTATATCATTTTCTTTTTTTTCAGTTGTAAATTCTCAAGAAAGAGAAACTAAATTAGACAAACTTTTTAACCAGTTAAAAAACAACAATGATGTTTCTTTAGCTTTTGAAATAGAGATGAAGATATGGAATATTTGGTCTACTCATCCATTACAAGAAAATTTAACTCAGTTATTGGCAAAAGGTTCAAATTTAATGTCTGAACAAAAATTAAATAAAGCTTATGAAACATTTTCAATAGTTATTGGATTAGATCCTAGTTGGGCAGAAGGATGGAATAAACGTGCAACAGTTTTGTATATGTTGGGAAGATATAAAGAATCACAAAAAGATATTGATCAAGTACTTACACTTGAAAAAAGACATTTTGGGGCCTTATCAGGACAAGGTTTAGTTCAAATTGAATTAAAAAATTATGAGAGAGCAATTAATAGTTATCAAGAAGTTCAAAAAATATATCCATCTATGCAGTCACCAAAAATTATGATTCCTCAACTTAAAGAATTAATTAAAAGTAAATCTATATGAAAAAAAATATTTTATTATATTCTGCTTTATTAATATTTGGTTTAGTTGCGCCATTTTTATTTCCAGCGTTTAAGCTTCAAATTTCTTTTTTATGGATTTTAATTATTTTAGCTATGACTTGGGACGTTCAAGGTGGTCAAATGGGCTACAATACTTTCGGAAATATTTTATTCTTCGGTATTGGCATGTATTTTTGTGCCGGTATTCAAATAGGTATGTTTTTTCCATTAGCCGAATGGACAATGAGCGGAGGAGAAAAAACTTTTGTTCATACACCAACACAATATTTTCAAGGATTTTTTGTTGGTTTAATTTTTGCAGGAATAGTTCCAGCGATTGTTGCAGGATTAATAGGATATGGAATTTTAGGATTAAGAGGACATTATTTTGCAATTTGTACACTTGCTTTAGGCATTGCAGCTGGTGAAATTGCAGGCGGCATAGAATTAATTGGAGCAGGTCAAGGAATGACCTCACCTCCATGGCCAAAAAATATAGGTGATACCGAACTTAGATCTGAATTTTTTTACTATATTTGTTTTGTATTGATGATTTCAACTTTTGCATTTTTACGTTGGGCTTACACAACAAGATTTGGATTAATTTTAAATGCCATAAGAGATAATGAAGACAAAGCAGAAGCAATGGGAATTTATACTATGCGCTACAAAATTATTGGCTGGATTGTATCTGCATTTTTTGTTGGCATGGCTGGAGGTTTGATGGGCAACATGGTTGGATATATTGAACCAACAGAAATTGCTTTTGCTGGACCAACTTTTGGTGTGTTTATGGTTTTAATGGCAATCCTTGGTGGTAAAGGAACTTTGTGGGGGCCCGTTATTGGCGCAACAGTTTTCCATCTTTTTAAAGAAGGATTTTGGACTTTCTTCTTAGGCTGGCAGTATGTAGCTCTTGGAGTTTTAATTGTTGTAATTGTTGTGTTTTTTCCTGAAGGAATTATGGGCTGGTTCAGAGAAAAATATCCTGAAAAATTTGGTGAAGTTGTAGATGAGGCTGACAGAAAAGCACAGGTGGAATTGAAATGAGTATTTTAGAAGTAAACAATGTTAGCAAGTTTTTTGGTGGAGTTAAAGCTAACGAAGATATTTCTTTAACTGTTGAACAAGGTTCTATTGTAGGATTAATTGGCCCAAATGGATCTGGAAAAACTACTTTATTTAACTCAATAGTTGGCACACACCCAATCGACAAGGGATCCATAAAATTTGATGGAAAAGAAGTTTCCGAATTGCCGGTTCCGGTTGTTGCAAAATTAGGTTTGCTTAGAACTTTTCAACAAACAAGAATTTATGGAAAGTTAAATTGTATTGAAAACATGTTGATCAGCAACAAATCACAAGAAAAAGGATTTTTAAGTGTGTTCTCTAAAATACCTACAGAATTAACCGATAAATCAGAAAATTTATTAAATTTTGTTGGATTATATCAAAAAAGAAAATTAAGAGCAGGAGATTTATCTTTTGGTCAACAAAAACTTTTAGAATTAGCCATGGGCTTAATGAATGAACCAAAAATGCTTTTATTAGATGAACCAACAGCTGGAATTAATCCCACATTAATTAATGGAATTATTGATCGTTTAATTAAAGTAAACAAAGAATTTGGAATTACTCTTTTGGTCATAGAACATAATATGAGAGTAATTATGCAGTTGGCTCAAAAGATATTTTGTTTAGCACATGGCCAAATGTTAGCAGAAGGAACACCAGAACAAATTAAAAATGATAAGCGAGTAATAAATGCTTATCTTGGAGCACAATAATGTCGGACCAATATTCAGTTTTAGGCAAAACACCAGGAATTGAAGAATTAAAAAGTCTCTCTTCTGAAAATACGCATTTAACAATTAATAAATTAAGTGCTGGTTATGGAAAAATGGAAATTCTACATGATTTTGACTTAACTGTTGGTAAAGCACAATCGTTATGTTTAATTGGACCAAATGGAGCTGGCAAATCTACAATTCTTCATTCTATTTATGGATTTACCAATATTTTTTCTGGAAAAATAGAAGTGGACGGAAAAGAAATAACAAAATTAACTCCAGCCGAAAAACTCAAGACAGTTGGAATAGCCTACATTCTTCAGGACAACTCTGTTTTTCCAGATATGACAGTTGAAGAAAATTTACTTATGGGAGGTTATATAAAAGATAAAGATGAAGAATCTTACCAGGAAGCAGAAAAAATATTTGATAAATATGAAAGTTTGAGAAACAGAAGAACACAGCCAGCAAAAGTATTGTCGGGAGGAGAAAGAAGACTTTTAGAAATTTCACGTGCTTTGGTCATGAAACCATCAATATTATTAGTTGATGAACCATCAATAGGTCTAGAACCTAAATATATTGAGATGGTTTTTGAAATATTAAGAGATCTTCAACAAAATGAAAAAAAAACTATAATTCTTGTAGAACAAAACGCAAAAAAAGGCTTGGAGTTTTCTGATATTGGATATGTTTTAGTATCAGGTCAAACGGCTATTGCTGGAAAAGGAAATGATTTATTAAATAATCCTGATGTTGGTAGATTATTCCTTGGTGGTTAATGATCAATACCAAATATTTTATCAAAGGTTTTAAATCGGTTAAAGGTATAGATAGTCCAGCATTTGCTTTAGGTGCGAGTTTAATTGCCTTAGGTGCACTTTTTAAAAATTTGGGCTTTTCAATCCAACAAAGTTTTTTTTCAACTTTTTTTACTTATGCTCTTCCTGGGCAAGTAGTAATGGCTGAGTCAATGTTGGTTGGAGCATCTTTATTAAATATTTTTATTGCTGTTTGGCTAGTTAATGTTCGACTTTATCCAATGACAGTTTCTTTAATGCCTTTACTTATGCACGAAAGCCAACCTCGTTGGAAATATTATTTATTTAGTCATTTTATAGCTGTTTCTGCATGGATAATAATGAAAAGTAATTATGAAAAAATTGAAAAACAAAATCGAATTGATTTTTGGTTAGGAATTGGAATTGCTACCTGGTCAATTGCAATCATCTCCACCTTGATTGGTTATTTTGCTTCGGATTATTTAAACAATGAAATGATGGTAGGGTTAGCTATTGTTAATCCAATTTATTTTACTTGTCTGATGATTGGAGCAATGAAAACTCTGCAGGTAACTTTTTCAATTATTCTAGGTGCAATTTTAGGTCCAGCTTTTTATTTTATTTCTCCCGAATGGTGTATTTTGTATGGGGGTTTTATAGCTGGAACAATTGGTTATTTCATAGGAGGTAAAAGTGGGAACTAGCATTGTTTTAGCAATTTTTGTTACCGCTGTAGCAACTTATATATCAAGATTTTTAGGAGTTTTAAGTTCAGAAAAAATTAAAGAAACTTCTAAAATTTTTAGATGGTTTAATTGTTTAGCTTATTCGACCCTAGCAGCTTTAATAGCAAGAATGATAGTTTTTCCGGTAGGAGCATTATCTGAAGTTGATTATTTAATAAGATTTATTGTTATTTTACTATCTATATTAATCTTTTATTTCACTAGAAAAAACGTAGTTTATCCAACTGTATTTTCTGCTATCATATTGACATTTCTAAAAGGGTATTTTTGATGAAAAAAATAATTATATTATTTTTATTTTTAATCTTTTCTTTTAAAGCTCAGGCAGGGTGTGATGATGCCTTAGGAGATGGAGTAGATTATACCAATTGTAGATTTTCTGATGGTCAGGATTTGAAAGGGAGTTTTTTACCAAATTCTAATTTATCATTTACGAGTTTTATTCAAGTAAATTTTGATAAAAGTATAATGATGAACTCAATTTTGGCATATGGAACATTTTCAGATTCTACATTTGTAAGAGCAAACTTATATGAGTCTAACCTTCAAGGAGCAAATTTTGAAAGAGCAGACTTTACTAGTGCAAATTTAACAAGGACTAAATTTTTTGGAGCAACTTTAATTGAAGCAAATTTTCAAAATGCAAATTTGATTGAAGCTGATTTCTCTTCAGCAAATATCACAAATGCAAATTTTGATGGAGCAAACTTAAACAATGCTACCTGGACAGATGGAAATAAATGCGGCCAAGGCTCCATTGGAGTCTGTAATAAATAATTAATGAGCCTTGACAAAGATCTATTTAAAATAGATGGCTTTGAAATCTCTTTTAACGAAAAGTCAAAAAGAATTATTGATATTAAAATTAAAGAAGAAATTATTAAAAAATTAATTTTTCCATTTCATAAATTTGATATTGCAACATTAGAATACAAACCTTTTACAAGGTTTACTATTGCAAAAAATTTAGATGAAACAACATCGAGCAAATTAAGCAAATTAATTAACTCTATTATAAAAGATCGTGAAACAGGCTGTTTTATTATTGAGCCGAAAGTTTTTAATAATAAAATAGATGATAAGTTTTTGGTTAAATTGTCCACAGCCATATCTCATTTAATAGGAATACCTAATTTTGACTCAATGACGGGAAAATATTATGCAAGATTTCATGTTAAGCACGAAGATAATAGCGACTCATATCTTAGAAAAGCTTATACAAACATGGATCTTCATACCGACGGAACATATGTAAAAGAAATAACCAATTGGTTATTGATGATGAAAATGGAAGAAAAAAATGTAGAAGGCGGTGAAACTTATTTATTGCATTTGGATGATTGGGAGCACTTGGATGATTTATTCAAAGATCCAGTGGGAAGACAGAATTTTACTTGGAGTTCTCCAATAAGCAAAAATATAAATTATAAAGTAGAACATCCTGTTTTTTTTGAAGATACTGAAGGCAGACCCCAAATATCTTATATTGATCAATTCCCAGAACCAAAAAATATGGAACAAGGGATTTTTTTACAAAATCTATCAGATGCTCTTGAAGAAAGTAGAAATAAGATTGTAGCTAAGCTTCAAGTGGGATCTGTTATTGTGGCAAATAACCATTTTTGGCTTCATGGCAGAAAACCTTTTAAAGAAAATAAAAACTTAACAAGGGAACTTTTTCGAATTAGAGGTCATTTTTCAGTTAAATAACTCGTTAAGAATTCTATAATTAATCCTAATATTGATACCGATCGAATCTATAAATTATTTTTTTTAAAATTTCATTCGCTTTGTTTTTATCAAGATCACGTGTATTTCTTAAAAAATCTAAAGTTTCCAGGAATCCATTTTCAAGATCATCTTCTTCAATTTCGCGAATTATAATTTTTGACATATTAAATCAAATCTTGTCTCGTTTTCTATATTTTATGTTTAATTTCTCATAGGTTTTTTTGTCGCCAATATCTA
>Ga0208335_1000127_pt1 | contig 30437 bp, 31 predicted proteins | sample DeeseametaMP0759_FD_184202 | JGI IMG/M metagenome (GOLD analysis project Ga0208335, IMG submission 184202) | Marine microbial communities from the Deep Atlantic Ocean - MP0759 (SPAdes) | ecosystem: Environmental > Aquatic > Marine > Oceanic | place: West of Cape Town, South Africa, South...
TGGATACATTATTTGGTTAGTGATTTTAAATGGGTTAATTGATTGAATGTTTGAATGGTTGAATGATTGGATTGGTAAAATATATTGAATTTTATCCATTCCTTTTTTCTTGCGACTGACCAACGTTCCATCCCCGGACGACCAATAGGAAAACCCAATTTCCTCTCTAGTAAATTTTTGCCAATTCCCACTACCTGCTTTCTGTAAATCACTCCTGCTAAACCGCCTAATATCATCACAGATTGATATCCATTCATGTGGCCATCATCATGCCCCCATTTTGGAAATAGTGGCCAACCAATAAAAGCTCCTGCAGCTCCACCGAGATAAGCACCACATCCTCCGTAAAACACATTTTTGACCAGTGTCATTTTCTGAATCTTTACAATATCCTGGATAGGAACGAATTGGGCGTTCCCTTTTCGATCTGCAATCTTTAGAGTATCCCCTTCTATAGACAATACGTCTACATTTTGATATAGCTTATTATTTGTTTTTATATCCCATTTTTCTCCGGATGCAGCAAATAATGATTCACCGTTAATTGAGACAAAGATAAGAACGTAAATAAAAATTCTACTTAATTTCATAATGAGTTTTCTAACTGAAAACAATCACCCTCTTTTACAACACCTTCTTCCAACACACGTGCATACCAGCCACGGCGGTCTTTAACCGTTTTCATGAATTCTTGACCACGTTCATCCCCAATGTATGGCAATGAATAGAGATAGATGCAGGGTTCACATTTAAAGGAAATTTGAATTAATGCAGTTCCCACCCTGTATGTTTGTTCCGGTTCAATACAATCGTAATCCAGCCCTTGGATAGTTAAATTTTCACCTAGATCTCCATTGTTCACAGGCCAGCCTTCCGTATTTAGATCATCCAAAATTCCTTGAGTAATGAGCATGACAGCCATATCCGGTTCGCCTTTCTTTTTTTCTTGGCGATAAGTATTATAATCACCGTCTACACCACCATAATGGATTTCTGCGGAAGAAACCGACATTTTGGGTAAACCATGTTTACCGGGCGTATCTGGTTTTATGTTTATTTGGATTATTTTCTCTGAATTCATCTTAATTATTCCTCATTTTTTTTATTACACTCATACTCCCACTTTGACAAGGGAAAATTGCGGATAGAAATTCAATAATCCCCCATAATAAAGGGGAATTTAGGGGGTTGTTATAATAGAATGTCATTCCACCACAATTAACCATCTTGTATTAATTGAGTCAGTATTTCTTTCTTCTTATCTTGTGGAATTTGACTAAAGTCGTACGTCTGTTTTGCTTGACCAACAAATGCCCAAGTAAAAGATTTATAGACACCTAAACTACCAACCACTATAAGAGGAACACCAATGACTGGGTTATAATTATTATCGTTATTTGTTGAGGACATTAATCCTAAAAATCCAACTATTCCACCCACCCCTATACCACAAAGACCCAATCCGACTTTCCAACCACTTAGCTTTTCATCTTTTATTGATTGCAGTTGGGTAATGTCGCTAATCTGTACATTAATTGTTTCATATTTTGTGGGCGGGTTGAATGAGATTCTGAATATAGGAGGCTTGATAGGAAATTTAAAAACTAATTGATCTACATTTAATTCAACAAGATTGACATTCTTATATTTAGAACCATCTGCAACTTTAATTGACATATTTTGTTTTTGTGCAAAAACTATTCCCAGGAATAGAAAGATGAAAAGAATTTTATTTCTCATAATCTACATTTAAATCCTGCATCAATTTTCCAGTTTGCCTGGGAATGAAACCATGTTGAAAATAATAATAAAAAATATTTTTTTCATAGTGACTTCCCTCACCTTCTTTAATAAATCAAATTCGTTTGAATATATTCCTTTTTTTCAACCACAGTCCACATGGTCATATCAACCAAAATTTCAGGGTCTGCTTTTAAATAATTGCCTCCCATTTTGCGACCAAAATAGCCACCGCCTAAAGCGCCGGCAATAATAAAAACTTTCAACCCACTTATTTCTTCATCATTCACATCTGATCTAGGAAATACGATTACCCCGGCTATAAACCCAACTAATAATCCGCCGCAAGCACCTACATTTTTACCCAAAAATTGACCGCGACTACTCGGCCCAGGTGACAAAGCAATGCTTTCTATGTCTGCAAGGGGAACCTTTACGTCCCAGCTACCATTGTTAAGAACAAGTTGATCTTTCTCTATACCAATTATCCGGATATCTTTCATTTCACTGGATGCTGTGTAAATCCAATATGAATTATTCACCGCATTTGATTGAGCATTTATACTACTCAATGATATGATAAGGACGATAATTTTGATTAGTCTGCTATTATTAACCATGTGGCTTCCCTGTCCTTTTTAATAAATCAAATTCGTTTGAATATATTCCTTTTTTTCAGCCAATGTCATAAACCCTAAATCAGCAATAATTTCCGGCTCCCCTTTTAAAATACCTCCTCCCACTTTACTGCCATAGTACGCACCGGCTAAAAGACTGGTAATACCAACAGCTAGCACACCTTGTTCTGATCCGCCTCCAAGAAGGTTTCCAAAAATGATTGACCCGGCTATAAATCCAACACAAAGACCTCCATACCCACAAATGAAGCCACCTAAAATTTGCCCAAGTAATCCCGGTTTGGGCGGAAGCGCAATCAGTTCAATTTCTTCAATGGGAATTTTCACATCCCAATCGCCATTATTGATAACCAAATTATCACCTTCAATAGCGTTGATCTGGTAATCTTTGAGTTCTTTGGAATAGGTGTAAATCCAGTATGTTTCTTGTTTGAATTCTCCTTGAGCCGGCAGTGAACCAGCCAATAATAAAGTGATGATGAATAGGCGTGCTATTTTCATTTATGCTCCTGTTAGAATTTGTAATAGAATGCGATAAAGGGTCGTTGAAAATGAATGCCGATTCTGAATTTTTCATTATAGGCGTAAATAAAACCAAAATCGAAATCAATATCAGAAACATGTTTTTCTTCCACAAATTCCAACATGGATGTCCAATAAGGATCGTAGAATACTTCAAAAATGAGCTTAAGACTACGGCGGGCATCAGCGCTTACAGCATAATATGCCCGGGGCATAAGATCATAGCCGGGATAAGATATAAATGAAGCTCCAACCGTATGGTTGATTCTGCCTTGGCCTGACTTTTTCAAATTTGATACTGTAAATGCACCAAATACTTCCCACCACATTTCTCCGCCGTCAAATGAATTATCATCATAGTAACCTTCTTCATTTTGTTCGGAACCCACGTGAACCCATTCGTTTCTTTTTTCATGCCAAGTTGTATCATCCGTCCAATCCTGGGTAGTTTCATCCCAATCAATACTATAATCTTGAACTTCCTTTAATTCCCTTTTATCCGGAAATCCCCGCATGTGATAGTGAAAACCAACTGACATCGATTTTTCTGATTTTAAATCTCCTGTTTTGAACAGCATAAATTTGGGCCGGAAATTCAAGTCACCAAAAAAATAGCCGCCCCATTTGGAGGTAATATGAACTTTTTCCGATAAGCCATAGCCCCAGGAAAGTCCGCTTAAGTACAAAACATTCTCCTCCAACACATATCCTGTGGGATCAAAATAAATATCAATGAGACGTTCATTGCCATAATACCAGCGTCCTCTTTCAACCTGTCCCGGTCGGGAAAATTGTCCCCGGGCACGGCCCATGCTTTTAAAATCGATACGTTCGATTTTATCTTGGGATATGAAGACTTCCCCGAACTTTGCTTTTACGGTGACACCTTCGTCACTTTCCGACACAATGATGCCCCGCAGTTTATCTCCGGACTTGAGGAAAATAAATGCTTCTTCCTGTTTCACATCTTTTTTGTTAATGGTAATTTCACCAAAAGCTGTGTCTATCACATAAGTTGAATCTGTTTCGGACTTAACGGAACCGGTTACAGTGTCACCTGATTTGAGGTGAAAAGTTTTTTCTTTTAAAACAGATCCTGTTTCAGGATCAAATTCCTGAGCAAAAATGCTCCCGATTAAAATTATACTAATGATTATTGGTTTTATAATTTTCATGGTTTTATTCCTTTGAATATAAATTGTTGCATAGAAATGTTACATTACAAGGATAAGACGAACAAGAAAAGAATCATTTTTAAAAGAAAATAAATATTTTATTCAAAAAACCATCATTTAGTAAACATTATAAGTTGAGGGAGTATAACAAAAAAATGGCACAGCAACTAGTCCAAGTATTATAAGTATATTTTTTACGTACTAATTTAAATTCCTCATTACATTTTTTTCATTAGCAATAATATGTTAAGAACGTCATGTATGATAGACAAGTTAACAAATCAATTTTTTATTACAATCCAGTCAAGAAAATAATTCCCATTAAAAACATAAGACAATTACATACCACTCATCATAATTAAAAAGAACACTCCACATGCTGCTCCCCAAGTACCATAAACATATTTTCTGCGCAATTCTTTATATTCACGGCTATAAGTCTTATCATAAATAGATTTAGAAGCCGAATCCAATTCCTTATAAAAATTACTGTCCGGCTGTTTCATACCATAATTATTTTCAACCGCTAGAGCTACTATAGGCATCCCAATCACAAAAACCATTGTTCCTATGCAGCCGGCTAAGGCCCCCACAACATTCGACCCTTGGTTTACAGCGTTATTTGCTGCTTGTTCAGCGTGAGATACAACTGAAAAATATGTGGGTTTTGATTCGTCTACTTTAACTCCAGTTGAAGGAAAAATGGATACTGACACATCACTAAACGGTTGAATACTGCGGACATTCACTTTATCCAACATCAGCCTTCCCAGCGTATTGCTCAATAAGGTTATTTCAGTATCGGTTTCAGATTCAATAATACCTGTTATACTGTCACCAGATTTAAGAAGAATAAGAACTGTTTTTTCTACTGTCTCTTTATCAGATTTTATTAATTCACCTGTTTCGGGATCGTATTGAACTTCCTTTATTATTTCACCTGTAATCGGATCATATTGGATTTTGATCGTTTCTCCTGTTTCAGGATCAAATTCCTGAGCAATAATGACACTTCCCAACAATACAGTTAATATTAATTTAAAAAATGTATGCATATTTAATTCTTAAAACTCAAAAAATTCCCAATAAATATCAATATATGGCTGTTGAAAATGAATGCCAAAACGAAAATTTTCATTAAATGCATAGAGAATTCCAAAATCAAAATCAATTAAGCTAGCATTCCCTTCTACAGAGTCAAAGGTTAAGGAAGGTGAACCATCTGATCCAGTATAATCTTCTAAAACTTTTGATAACTCTAATGTTTTATAGCCATTATCTATCCAAATAGAGGCCACCAATTTTAGTTCTTTTCGCAAATCATAATCCAAGGCCGCCCAAAGACGAAAAGGTACTTCATACAATGATTCTTTGCTCCATGTATATCCTTCATTTAACCAATCATTTCTTCCAATGAATGCACTCGAAATTTTTCCACCGACTGTCCATCCGACTTTACCACGCCCTGTTGGATTTACACGTTGAGATGTAAATACCAAATACGCTTCTACGTACTTTGGATTTTTTGATCCATCTGCAATAGCATCATCGACATTTAATGAAATATTTTCATTAAATGTCGTAACGGTACCCGCAGAGTCGGTATAATTAATAGCATGGGAATATTTTCCAATAATTGATTTCACTGGATAAGCTCGATGGAATCCTAAACCCCAAGCCATACTTTTTTCCTTTTCTGCAGTTTTTTTGTGATAAAAACGCATTTTTGGATGAAGGTTTAGGTCACCCGCAAAATTTGAACCAAATTTTGTAGTAATCATAAACCGATCTGTTAAACCGTATCCAATTGACATACCGCTTAAATAAAAAGTATTGCCTTCCAGTGGATTTGCTGTTGGGTCCAGAAACACACTAATTAATTGTTCTTCACTGATGTAAAACCTTCTTCGCTCTTCTGTTTCTTTATCCAGGATTCCACCATGATATCGTTTCATTCTTTCAATTTCACGTTTATGGATAGTAGCGTCACCATAAACAGTCCGTAACTCAAAAACTTCATTTGTTTCAGATAATACTGCACCAACGTATACTTCTCCTTGCTTATTGGTGATTTCTGCAGTTTCTGCTAAAAATTCGCTTTTTGGAATTATAAATTCACCTGATTTTGTTTTAAGAGTCACATTACTATCAAGATCGGCCGTAATTGTTCCCTCTCTTATGGATCCATCCCGAAGATGGAAACGCTTTGACATACCTTCTTCCAATACGCTGGCAGCAAGCAGCAATTTCTTTTGTTTTTTACTTTCGATTGTTTGTTCTTTTTTAATTTCAACTTTCTTGATTACTGGCGGAGTAATATTGCCCTCCTGAAAATTCCGGATTAATTTTGCCCCCTGACTTTGAGTCAATTGGCTAAGTTGTACACCGTATTCGCCAATTAAATAATTCTGTAAAGATGCTTCGCTAAATCCACTCTGGAAGGATAGTTCGCGAATTGCTTTTTGCTGTCCTTCAAAGATGGGAGTAGATTGGGCAAATAAAATTGCACTTATAGCAACAATTACTAAAAAGTTAGATAATCCTATGTTTTTCATAATTCCTCCTTAAATTATTTATAACACTTCAACTATTCATTTTACTTGAATAATATTACAATATATGTTAATTTAATTCAAGTTTTATTTATGATTATGAAAACAGTACAAGAAATTATATCAGGTGTTATGGCTGGCCATGGTTTCCGCCACAAATACCAAGTGGCTGAATATTTCGGTGTCACGCCCCAAGCTTTGAGCACATGGCTGACAACTGGCATCATCCCTTCAAAACATATACTAAAATATCTATCTGAATCTACACCTTCTCATTCCATACCCGCTCCCGCGCCCCTATCCGAAAAAGGAGAAGCCAGCCGTCAAAAGGAAGTGATCGATTATCTTATAGCAGAAAATGTGACACTAAAAAATGAAATCGCCCAGTTGAAACAGAACTTAACACGCATCCAATCGTCAAAAGGAAAAGGAGACATAATCGAAAAAGTAAATGCGGAATCGTTGTTTATCTCCGGACGTATTTCCGATGGCGTCATTACCAACGTCCAGGGAGACTGGCAAAAGCATATGGGTTATGCAGACGAAGATTTAGTAGGACATCGTTATGATCGGGAAGATTTAATCCACCCCGATGAATTCGAGCGGACCAAGCGCCACCAACAAACCCTGAAAACATCAGAAGGAATTAAGGAAACACGCTTTAGTACCATCCAGCGCTGGAAGCATGGGCAGACGGGTCAATACGTCATGTTGAGCATGGTTTGGTATGCGAATATTGAAAAAGACCGGGTGGATATTGTAGCCAAGCCCATTGATTCTTTTATAGATTCGAAATCAATTATCAATTAATAAAAGTATATATGAAGAAGTTAATTATTCAAATTTTATTTATTATTCCTGTTCTAGTTTTTGCACAGGGGAATACTGATCAAATAGAACCTGATTCAACTAGATAGCAGGTTGAAATAATTACTCGTGATGGCAATGAATTTATCGGAGAAATAGTTTCAGAAAATGAACAAGAAATTGTTATCAAAACACTATCAGGTATAACACTGACAATACCAAAAAATACTATTTTAAAAAAACTGATTTTAAAGGAAAAGTTTTAGAGAGTAAACTCTTCCGGCCGGATCCAAACAAAAGTATGTACATGTTTGCTCCATCGGCATTTCCAATTGGTGATCAAAAATCTTACTGCCGTGATTTCTGCTTGTTTTTCCCATCTTACAATAGTGGATTTGGAGATAACATTTCAGTACAGTTGGGCGCTTTTTGGTTCCCCGGAATGATGATTGAAGATATGCCGCTGGTAGGATCAGTCAAGATATCATTACCCAGCTTTGCTAAAGCACAATTCGCCGGAGGAATCATGTATATCCGCTTTCCTGGTTTTGATGACGGTACCAGTATGGGGATGGGTTTTACATTTGTAACCGGTACCATAGGAGACAATTTTACCCATGCTTCAGCCAGCCTGGGCTGGGGTTATACTCGATTTGAAGGTGATTGGGAATTTATGGATGATCCCATTTTAGTCCTGGCAGGTAACTATCGAATGAGTGACAACTTTGCATTGGTTTATGAAGGTTGGTTCCTGCCAGATTTTGAAGTGGATTTTCAACCTATGATGGGGTCATTAAGATTTTTTGGCAAGCGTTTCAGTTTCGATTTTGGAGGATTATTTTTTCTTGATATGGAAGGATTGCCATTCCCACTAATCAATTTTACCTATTATCTCAATTAATTCCGATTGTGATATAGCATATACTTAGCTGTTTCTAATATCCCTGCTGTCATTTTCCTGAATTTTTCAGTCTCATCTGATAGATCGTCTTTGATGTCCATTGCCGGATCATCACTCAGCAGATCATGAAATTCCATTCCAGATCCATTGCGGAATATGCGCAGATAGTTACTCTTATTCAGTATTCCATAACTGCTGGGGGATATTTTTTTATTTACGATAAAGGCAAAATCATCTTTTACATTTAATACATCTCTCCCAAGAGTTCTATTCGTGTAATTAATACTACTCAAACCGGCTATGGTGGGCATGAGGTCTGCCAATCCGCATACTGTTTCATTGCGCCCATGCATTAATTCCAGGCCCGGCGCATATATTATCAGCGGCACATTATATGACCGCAACCTTAAAGCATAATCGTCCGCCGGCATATGTTCTGCCCTGGGATCGGCATTGCCGTGATCCCCAAACAGGACAAAAATGGTATTATCAAAATAATCTGCATGTTCAGCCATATCAAAAAATCGGCCTGCAGCATGATCCAAAAAACGCATGGCATTGTATTGACCTAATGAATTGAAACCTGCTTTCCGCAATTCCTGCTCATCTACGTCCAAGAAAACAAAACCGGCATTGTCTTCAGGAATAGAATAAGGCCTATGGTTTCCTGCGGTTTGTATAACAGCAAAAAATGGTTTTTCATTCATTCGATTGGAAAACAGATCGTGGGCCTCGCGAAATAAGTCCAGGTCAGAAATACCCCATACATCCACCCGCGGCCTGTCGAAGTCACCCAGTTCAATGAGCTCCATGTCTTTCAGGTTGTAGGTGATGAGGCTGCGGATATTGGCCCAACTGGCACTGCCGCCAATCAGGTAATATTTATCATGATCTTCAAATTGGGAGATGATGCTGTATTGATCCCGAATGAGTGGATTGCGGGAAGATGTTTTATTTCTTGCCACATCCGGAATACCCGTTACCATGGTAAACACCGAACGGGATGTGCTCACCCAGGGCACATAGAATTTCGTGAAATATAAACCATCACTAGCCAGTCTATCAAATGTAGGTGTTGGGTCGAAGGGATTGCCCATGAGTCCCATGCGGTTCAGCCCGACTGATTCCAAGAAAATGATAACCACATTAGGCGGTGTAACAGAGGTTCGGTCTGATTTGGCATACCTGGTAAAATTCAGACTTCCCATGTCAGGATCATCCACGCCCAGCCAAGCAGCGATCAATGGATAATATTTTCGAACTTGCTCTTCATCATAGTCTGCTTCGCTGAATGTGGTGGTATCATAAAAGTATAATACCGGATTTAAGGCCAATGCCGAAACAAAGGGATCACGGTTGAAAAAAGCATCGCTCCAAAAAAGTGCATATTGAGCAAAGGTGCCCCAAATGCTGAAAAGGTAAATGAGTCCACCGACAATGACGCCGATCGTTTTGTGAGATTTATTAGAGTATTTGGGAGGTTTTGCGATGGTTACAGACACAATCTTGTTATGGATCTTTATCCAGCTTAGGCAAATTATTCCCAGCAGTAAAACAAACCAAACGACCGGATAACTTTCCCAAACCATGTTCAATGCGATGACAGGATTTTCCAATAGGCTCAAAGCTGTGATATCTACGCGCTGCTGGAGATAGGAAAAGTGTCCGAAATCTGCAGCATAAAAAACAACAGTGCTGATGATTAAAATCCCATAGATCCATTTTCCTGCCAAACGAGTTCGCGATGAACGACCCATGTTTATTACAGGAACCATGGTCAGTATCAATAAGGGCAATGAAATCAATATAGACAGACGCAGATCAAAACGAACACCCATCCAAAAAGCACGGGTTATGTCAGCGGAACTGACATCGGCGGCAGTATTTTTGAAAATATAGAAAAAAACGATCCGAAATAGAATAAACAGTAGCCATGTCAACCCCACCACTCCCAAAAGATGACGCAGCCGCCGGGAGCGCATAAATGATAGATTCATTTTAATCAGTTATTTCAGCCGAGTATCTGCAGGACATCCTGGGCATGCGTTTTAACAGACACTTTTTCATACGCCTTTTCAATATTTCCATCTTCATCAATAATATACGTGTAGCGAAAAATACCTTCATATTCCCGACCGTATAATTTCTTTTTTCCCCAAGCACCGTACGCTTTAATCGTTTCTTTACTTTCATCAGAAAGCAAGGGGAACGGGAAACTATATTTATCACAGAAATTCTTCTGTCGTTGTACAGAATCTGCGCTCATGCCCAGTATAACTGTGTTCTTATCTTTAAATGTTTGGAATTCATCCCGGAATCCCTCTCCTTCGACTGTTCAGCCAGGGGTACTGGCTTTAGGATAAAACCATAATACAACTTTCTGCCCTTTCAATCCGGACAGGGACACATTATTCCCATCCTGATCCAGCAGTGTAAAATCCGGTGCTTTGCTTCCGACGTCTAACATATTTTCTCCTTTTGTGTTGTGGAGACGTAGCGTGCTACGTCTTTACCATTGACCAACGCATACGATCATCATTGCTTAAAACCATTGCACTTACAACTTGGATGCCCTGCTTTTGGCCTCTCCAAACAAGATGCTCAAGCGCTTCTTCCAACGTAACCCATTTAAATTCACAATGTTCATCAGATAAAGTTACGATATCTGAATCGACTTCAATCCCAAAAACGGGCACAAGGTTGATACGGTCACCATGAGCTTCATAAAACCGGCTTACGTGATCTGCTACAAACATCAATTTTGGAGTCAATCCTGTTTCTTCCATTAATTCCCTTTTGGCTGCTTCCGGAGCTGATTCCCCTGGCTCGATCTTTCCGGCCACGCCTTGCCATAGATGCTCATATATTTTGGTCTCCGCCCTTTTTAAAATTAAAAATCTTATATCGCCTTCTATTTTACGAAAAACATACGCATCTACAACTCGAACTAGAATATCTGCCATTACATTCCTTTATAGTCCAGCATAAATTTCAAATAATTATGTGACCATTCATCAAATGTTCCGGCGGCAATTTCTGATCGCATGTTTTCCATGAGATCCATATAATAGGTCAAATTGTGCATTGTTGCCAAGCGATGACCTAATATTTCATTCACATTCATTAAGTGTCGTAAATAGGCACGAGTATGGTTTTTGCAGAGATTACATCCGCACTTTTCATCCACAGTAGAAAAATCTTCTTTATGTTTTTCGTTGCGGATATTCACAATTCCATGAGACGTAAACAGTTGCCCATTGCGGGCATTGCGCGTGGGCAGAACACAATCGAACATATCCACACCGCGTTTGACTGATCGCACTAAATCTGTTGGCCGGCCAACACCCATTAAATACCTCGGCTGATCTTTCGGCAGTAATTCATTCATTTGCTCAATTGTTTCAAACATGGCACTTTTTTCTTCTCCAACTGCCAATCCACCAATGGCCATTCCGCATGTTGCAAATGGGATTAATTCTTCTGCACTTTTTTGGCGCAGTTCTTCATATACATTTCCCTGAACAATAGGAAACACATTTTGCTCCCAATCATGAATACCTTGATTTTCAGTTAAATACACACTGCAACGTTTCATCCATTTTGATGTGCGCTCAACAGCTGTTTCAACCGTTTGGTAATCTGCCTGCCCAGGTGGACATTGATCAAATGCCATTATAATATCAGCACCAAGATGCTGTTGAATTTCCATGGATGATTCTGGAGTAAACAAATGCCGGCTGCCATCAATATGAGATTGAAATTCCACACCTTCATCATTAATCTTATTCAGTTTGGCTAATGAAAAAACCTGAAATCCGCCGCTGTCAGTTAACAAGGCACCATTCCAATTCATAAAGTTGTGTAAACCGCCGGCTCGACCAATTAAATCATGCCCCGGTTTTAGATATAGATGATACGTATTTCCTAAAATGATTTTAGCTGAAATGCTGTTTAACTCTTCAGTGCTTACTGCTTTCACTGTGCCACGTGTGCCAATAGGCATAAAAACAGGCGTCGGAATCATCCCGCGATCTGTAATTATCTCACCCGTACGAGCAGATGTTACTTCATCTTGATGGTGAATTGTAAACTTCAATATTTAAAAAATAATTTGGAAGGCTTCACGGACAGATTTTACGCCGTGGATTTTCAATCCTTTGAAGGATTTTACATTTTTCATATTGCCTTTGGGTATAATTGCAATTTTAAATCCCAAAGCGGCTGCTTCCTGCAAACGCTGATCAATCCGCGCCACCGAACGGACTTCACCTGTTAAGCCTACTTCACCTACAAGGACAGTTCCATCTGCAATCACATTATCTTTACTGCTGGATGCCACCGCGGAAATAATCGATAAGTCTGCCGCCGGATCTTGAATTTTCAATCCGCCCACAAGATTTACAAATACATCATTCATGCCCATAATATTTCCCAATCGCTTTTCTAACACAGCCAAAAGCATGGATAGCCTGCGACTATCCACTCCATTTGTATTGCGTTGCGGCGTCCCAAAATTTGCTTTGGAAACCAGTGCCTGAACTTCCACCAAAATGGGACGAGTGCCTTCCATAGTGGGTAAAATCGCTGTTCCGGCTGTATTGGCAGTCCGTTCTGCCAGAAAAAGTTCAGACGGATTTGTAACTTCCTCCAAACCAGCAGATGTCATATGGAAAACACCCACTTCATTAGTGGCACCAAAGCGATTTTTAACAGAACGAAGTATGCGGTGATCATATCGCTCATCCCCTTCCAGATACAAAACTGTGTCCACCATATGCTCCAACATTTTCGGGCCGGCGATGGTACCGATTTTTGTCACATGACCAATAACGATTACTGTAAATCCTTTTTGCTTACACGCATTCAGCAACTGCTGACCGCAATCCCTAATCTGGCTCACAGAACCCGGCAATGAATCCAAGTCTTCATTATAGACTGTTTGGATGGAATCAATCACCAGCAAACTTGGTTGTACGACAGATACTTGTTCCAGTACGTTCATAATTTCATTCTCGCCGGACACATGTAGATTTTTTGTATTTATACCCAAGCGTTCGGCTCTTAATGCAAGTTGATCTTCACTTTCTTCTGCAGAAACATAGAGAGCGGACTTACCGCAGCCAGCAACAATTTGTATAGCGATTGTAGATTTTCCAATTCCCGGCTGACCTCCAAGCAAAATCATTGATCCGGGGAGCAGTCCGCCACCCAAAACCCTGTCTACTTCATTTATTCCGGACGATGTTCGTTTGCGGTCTTTTTTATGGGTGATTGTGTGGAGTTCTGTCGTTTTCCTGGCGGGCGCGCCGTTGGATTTACGTCTTGATTTCGGCGGATGGAATTCACTTAACGTACCCCATTCACTGCAGGTCGGGCATTGTCCATGCCATTTGGAATATTCATTCCCGCAGCTGTTACAGAGGAATATTGTTTTAGATGATGATTGTGCCATTGTTCGGTTAGAAAGTTATTGGAAACCGGCTACTTGTGCAAAGCTTACAGAGAAAATTTTTAAATGAAATTGACTAACTTTTAGTAGCCAATCATTTGTTTACCAATCCGTACCTAATGAGAAGTAATACTGTGGTTTAGAGTAACCTGATTCATTGATATCCCAGGCAGAATCAATCCGTAGTAAAAAATAACCCATGTTTATTTTCATGCCCCAACCAAAACCGGCTATGGACTCTTCAAATTCACTTCCTTTATCCCATGCTGTTCCAATATCAAAAAATAAATGGGATCCCAGATTACTTATCATGAATTTTTCAGGAACGCCTAACGCCAATAAAAATGGGAAACGAAATTCAAAATTAGCGAGCGCAACATTTGAACCCACTTGTTCCATATAACGACGACCGCGAACGGGGACGACAAATTCAGAAAAGAAAACATCCTCGAGATCATTTTCACCATCGAGCAAATCATTACGAAAATGGCTATTATCTTTTACGCCATCCGTTTCACCTGTACCATAAATCCAGTTTTGCAATCCACCCAAATAGAATTTTTGTTTATTAGCTCCGCGACTGGTTCCCAGAGTTAATCTTCCGGCTAAACTAGAATATCGTCCGATCTTATAATATTTCCTGAAATCCATTTTAAGCGTTTTGAAATCCATTTTTTTACTTCCCCATCCAGGACTGACAACCAACGTCGTGTTTTGGCGAAAACCATCAATTGGCCCGGTGTAACCATAAACAGTATTATCATACACCCAACTGGTGACAGGTAGTACAACGGAAAAGTCCTCATTGGAGACTTCTTCAAATTCATAATAATTAACTTCCTGCCATTCGCTAAAGGAAAAATAATGATATGACAATCCTCCTTCAACCCGCATAAAACGACTAAAGGGATGGGATAGATAACTCATTAAAGAAAAGTTTCTTAAGAGCCCACGATGCTGATAGCCATTTATATCATACCCAAGAAAATATTCGTTCGCTATATGTGAAATAGAAAAATAATAATCTGTGGGCCTGGTCAGATACGCATAACTGAAAAAGTAATCACTACGTTTCAAATCGATGACCATTTCAGTCCCAAAATAAATTTGGTGATCACCCAGAATATCACTAAATGCAAACATTGTCATTCCCTGAGCGCCAAATACATTATTGAAAGATGCATAGCCATTGACTAAATCCAGTGTAAATCGCGTTTTATATGCTTTGGGCACATAACCTTCATCCGTTAAATCTGTCGTATCCTTAACAAAGTCGGCTGAAGCATCTTCTGGTGTTTCCATGGGCTGATTAAAATGATCATATTCTCTGGCAAAAATCCATCCCTGATAATCCCTGCCGGTCGATCTACCCGTACTCCATTGACTTCTTTTATGTCGCCGTAAATCTATTAACTCTTCAGATACATTATCTTGATTCATGATGTATCGTGTAGGTGGAACTTCCATTGCGTCTTTTTCTAAAGGATGGCTCATGCTATAAACATCCCAACCCATATCGGCGTAGCCGGCAAATACTAAATAATCATCATTTTCTGTAAGGCTTAATTGAAATGCGCCTGTTAAAATATTGGTCAATGCCACTGGATCCGAATCCGGTTTATATCGATATATATTCCAAACACCGCCATCATCAGAGACATAGAATAGTGTATTTTTTTCAGTGTGAGACCAAATTGGATAATCTTCATTGTGGTCCGTATCTGTTATGCGGCTGATATTTCCAGATGATAGATCAATTGCATAAATATCTTTTTGAGAAAAATCATGTTCTATGATTACTTCCGGTGGCTGTAGTCCGGCAATATCCCCATTACGGTCTGATACAAATACCAACACGGAGCCATCATTGTTCCAAGACGGTTCAGAATCGGAATAAATATCACTTGTTAAAGCAGTCAGTTTTTCCTCATCTATATTATAAACATAGACGTCACTGGCACCGTCCTTCGTTCCAATAAAAGCCAGTTGATTTCCATCGGGACTCCATGCAGCGGTAAAAATTCCATCCAGATTAAACGTAAATTTTTCTTTCTTTCTCGTTTTTACATTAATCAAATACAACGCATCCGATTTACCGGCCTTTGCAGCAATGACGATTCGTTTACTATCCGGTGACCAGGAAATTCCGGGCTGGAGTAATTTTAATTCTTCAAAATCTACAGATCGATTGCCTTTTACCAAGCGTCGTATTTCTTTACCATCAATTGCATCTAAAACATAAATATCGAAATAACCTGACCGATCTGACAAAACTGCAATTTTACTGCCATCGGGTGAAACTGCTGGAGAAATATTATAATAATTCTTTTCTTTTTTATGATCAGTCAAACGTTTGGCAATGTCTTCAATCTCATCACGTCCGATAACATCCGGCCAATATTCCTTTTTCAAATATTTATGCCACTGCTTGGTTAAATCTTCATAATCCATTCCCAATGCTCGTTCAATCCCTTTTTCGGCATTTTGGGTCATTTTCATAGCAGTGATGATTTCACCAATCTTTTCTCGGCCGTACTTTTCAGCAATAAATCGCCAGATGGATTGACCGCCTTTATAGGCCATATACGATTCCAGTTCTTTCACTGTGGGCATACGCTCATTAATGGAAAGGTCGCGCAAAGTCATATCCGCTTTGGTATCCCAATTCATAGATAAATATTCAGCCAAGCCCTCATTTGCCCATAATGGAATTCTTAATTTAACCCGACCGGTAATGACGCTTTGAATATTACCATCATAAATCATATCATTTAAAATTGCGTGTACAAGCTCATGGTGAATGACATGGCGGAATTGTTCATAATCCCCTTCAAAAGGTAAGACGACCCTATTTTTAAATAACTCTGTTACACCTCCAATTCCTTCCCGCATATACTGCCAGATAACATTTGTTTGCTGAAAATCATTGTGTGAATAGTATACAATAATGGAAACACGTTTTTTTAATGTCCAGCGCAAGTGTTTGGAAATTTGCTCATGGGCTTCTTCAGATACTTCAGCAGTGAATTCTGCTAATTGAGTATCTTCTCCATAATAATACACATCAAAGTTTGGAGATGAAATCAAGGACCAATCGAATTCCTTGTATTGTACCTTATTTTGTCCAAAAGATTGGGCGAACAATCCTTCAGCTATTAGAAATAAAATGAAAATGATTTTACGCATGTGTAAAATTACGTCCATACCTCATTAGAGTTCCAGCAACTAAACATATTCTTAATTTTCTTTTGATATTGTGCAATTAGACTACTTTTAAAACAATAAGTTAAAGTGCTACAATTCCTTTGCCTATACATCCTCAAAAAAGTAAGTTTCTGTGTATGCAATTGCCCGTCTATTTTATTTCCGATATTCATTTAATGCTTCAATACGATGAGCAAGAAAAGAAACGTCAGGAAAAATTGTTTCGCTTCATGGATTTTGTCGCCCAATCCGGAGGCACATTATTCATCATTGGAGATTTATATGATTTCTATTTTGAATACAAACATGTAATCCCAAAAGTTTATTTTCCCTTTTACCAAAAATTATTTAGTTTAAAAAATAGCGGTGTAGACATTCACTTTATTACAGGCAATCACGATCATTGGACAATGGATTTCATGGGTGAAACTCTTACGACAAAAGTGTATTTTAATGATGTGTCCATTGATATTCATGGAAAACGATTTTACCTAACACATGGCGATGGCATTCTTTCCTGGGATCGAAGTTATCGAGTGTTAAAAACAATTATACGCAGCAAACTTTTTATTTGGCTGTATCGTTGGCTTCACCCAACGATCGGTTATGGAATTGCTCACGCTATTTCTAAAAAAGGTCGACACTATAACCATTCTAAAGAATACAATGAAAAAGTTATGAGCGAATTAAAAGTCTTTACAGAAACAGTTGCGGCGGATGGTCATGATTACGTTCTTACAGGCCATTATCACCAGGCGAAGATTGAAAATGTGAATGGCGGGAAGCTGGTTGTTCTGGGTGATTGGCTACAGTATTTTTCATATGCTATTTTTGATGGGAATGAATTAGAACTCAAATTCTGGGAAGAAAATGCGTAGGTTAATTATATTAATAATCATGGCTACTTCCCTTTCTTTTCAAGGCTGTTCTACAATCAAAGGACTCTTTGGGAAAAAGAAAGAGAAGAGCGATGTAAATCTTGCCGAGGTGGAGAACCTGCGTCGTGATTATCAGGATGGCCAAGTCCAAGCATTGCAAGAATTAATCAGTATGTATAATGATTCAAACTTACCATTCGATGTTCGCATCGCTGCCGGTGATGTGCTGGCTCAAACACAACATCCCACTGCAATGAATGCCATCGCCCAAGTCGTTTCTGAGGCTGAAGCACTTGATTTGAGTTTTATGATAGCGTCTATAGAACTATTGGCAGAATTTCGTAATAATCCTATAGCAGGCGATGCCATGGTACGCGCCATGCATACCATCGATGAAAAATCAAACAAACTGCATATGACCCTCGTACGCAGCTTAAACAGAGTCCGAACAAAAGACCAGGTTTTGGCTTTATTGGAATTATATGAAGTCTCCAAAGCAAATGTGTCACGTACTAATAAACTCTTAACGGAAACACTGGGTGCAATCGGGTCAGATGATGTGATACCAATTCTAGTAACCATTTCCAAAGATTCAGATATTAATATTGCTGTTCGAAATCGTGCTTTAGAAATCCTGGGAAAGAAAGACCCCCACGAAGTCGCATCTGCCTTTGCTGAATTATTGGGTGACCCGGATATGAATACAGAAATTAGAGAATTTGCTATCAATACGATGGCTGGCGTAAAAGAAGAAAATTTGATTCTAGCTCTTATCGAAACATATAACACAGGTAAGCGTCAGTACTTCAGCATGCTCAATACGTTGCTGGATGCTTTGGGTGAATTCGACGATCCCCAAGTGTATAAAGCAACGGTTGATATAGCTCAAAATAATGAATTTCCAATTCCAATCCGATCGAAAGCAATCCGAAGTTTGGGGCGGTTTGCAGATGATGCGACTGTTAAAATGCTTTTACCGGTTTTAGCAGATGCCAATAATTATCCATTACAACCGGCCATAATGGATATGCTCAAAACAATGGGGAAAACGGATGTATTTGCGGAAGATTTACGCCGGCTAGCTTTTCAAGCACAACAGGAAGCTGTCATTCAATGAAGTTATTTATTTTAATAATCACTTCGTTTATTTTTGCCCAGGAAGCAGACTCATCGAAAACGGATACTACAGCCGGAGACAGCACTCAATTCCCTGAAGTTATTCTTGAAAAAAAGAAAACTGAAAAACTCGAGGGAGAAAATTTCTTTTTTGACTATAAAGATGATTTACACGGGCTACAAACTCAAATCGATTCATTGAAGCGTGTCCTTCGCGTTATAGAAAGGAAAGGAGCTATGCCCAGTATAAATAAAGAATTATTAAATCTTATTAGAATTCCCGAACTCAAACATCGTGTCGAACTCACCAACGGAACAATTGTTATCGGAGAAATCCTTGAAGAGTCAGAAAAACGAGTCATCATTCAAACTGCTATCGGGCAATTGGCCATTGATAAAGATAAGGTAGTTAACATTGAAAAAGAATCACCTCCAGTGCCAAAAGTAGAACTGATGAGTGAACCGCTTGTAAGCGTTTATCCGGACCACGAAGAAATTACCGGGATAGTGAAAAATTCAGGTAAAGTTCGTGCAGATTTTGTACGTATAATTGCAAAACTCTGGACTCCAGAAACAGAACTCGCGGCATCAGATTCAGCGTTCGCTTCGGGTTCAATTCAAAAATATACTACAGGTGTCATATCTGATACAGCTATCGAGCCGGGAGCCACAGCTAGTTTTACAATTACAGTTCCTTTGGAAGAAGGTGCTTCTATAGTTGAATATCGCACATACGATATTCGCTGGATTATTTCCCAATAATTAACATTTCTGATTCAGTTTCAATTATTACAAAATTTTCCAAACCCATTTAATGGATCAACAACAATTCAATATTCAATTTCAAAAAAATCCTTTGTCCAATTATCTATTTTTTCAATTGACAGGAAATGGATACAAGATTTAATCTATGATCAAAAATCGGCAGGAGATTATTCAATAAATTGGTAACCAATAAATGTTCCTTCCGGAATTTATTTATATCGTTTGTATACGGGTAAAAATATTAAAACAGGTAAATGCCTATACTTGAAATAAGTGCACCTTATTTTATTAAGATGTTAGCGCTACCATAATAGCATTTTGTGCATGAAGTCGATTCTCGGCTTGGTCAAAGACAATGGAATAACCTGCTTCCATCACTTCGTCCGTAGTTTCTCTTCCTCGCTCTGCCGGCAAGCAGTGCATAAAAAAAGTTTCTTTACCTGTACGAGATATCATATCTCCATTCACTTGAAAATTTACAAACAGTTTTTCACGTTCTTCCGCTTCTTCTTTCTGGCCCATGGATGCCCACACATCTGTATAAATAACATCTGCTCCTTTTACACCTTCAATTGGGTCATGGGAAATAACAATTTCAGAACCACTATTTGTTTTGGCTAACTCCACAGTCTTTTCATCCGGCGTAAATCCTTCTGGACACACACACGTAAATTTCATGGGTAGTCGTGCAGCTAACTGCAACCAGGAATGGACAATATTATTACCATCTCCAACATAGCATACATGAAGATTATCTAACGAACCCCTGTGTTCGCTTATAGTTAATATATCTGCCATAATTTGGCAGGGATGATTATAATCGGTAAGGCCGTTCACAATAGGTGAATCAGAATATTCGGCCAATTCCATAATATGGGCATGATCAAATAGTCGAGCCATAATAACATCATTATATCTGCTCACGACTCGGGCGATATCTTTGATTGCTTCCCGTTTGCCAATGCCTATATCATTGGGTCCAAGAAATAATGCATGACCTCCCATCCATGTAAAACCTGTTTCAAAGGATATACGTGTCCTTGCCGATGGTTTGGCAAAAATCATGGCCAACGATTTATTATGGAAATGCTTGAAATCTTCTTTATGACGAAATTTAGTTTTCAAATCCTTTGCCAGTGAAATGATTTCAAGAATTTCTTCTTTGCTCAAATCCTTGATGTGTAAAAAATGTTTATCCATTATTTCGCCTTATAAAAAAGGTTTTCGCAGGGAAGCCTTTTTGTTAATAATTCTCCCTTCATCAATTAGGAATTTACCTAAATGATTCTTTGATAAAAATATTGTTTGTATAAATTTTAAATTTACGGTCACCAATTAAAAAATGAGGGGTGCATAAAATGAAAAATATTTCACTAAAGAGAATGTTTGTTATCATATTATTTATAACTGTTGTTTTAAGAGGGAATAAGGAATTATTCAATCAATTTGAGTCACAAACCATTTTTGTAAAGTCAAATTCTGAAAATGAATTAATCATTAAATCCTCAATAGATGAAATTTTTTATATTTTGAATTTGATAGACGAAAACCCAATTTTAAGTGAACAATTTTCTGGAATGATTGATGTTAAAGAAAGAGAATTTGAGATAACAACACCAACAATGAGTCCCTGCCTCAAATGAGGCAGGGATATATGGGAGGCTGAATTATTTTGAACTTTGTTTCTTGTATTTAATCGTTCAGCGTTTTGAAGAGTTTTGAATCAGCCGGAAGTATAAGCGTTGTCTTCTTATCAATTATTTTCTTATACGCTTCCAGAGTACGGGTGAATTCATAGAAGTCAGGATCTTTGTTAAATGCCTTAGCATAAATTTCCAGTGCCTTCGCTTCTCCTTCGCCACGGATTTCTTGAGACTCTTTATATGCAGTAGCCAAAATAATGGTTTTATCTTTTTCTGTTAATGCACGAATCTTTTGTGCCTCTTCTTCTCCTTCAGATCGGAATTTGTTTGCTTGTCGTTGTCGTTCTGCATCCATTCGAGCATAAATAGATTCTTCATTCTCCCGGGGAAGGTCAACTCGTTTGATTCGTACATCGACTACTTCAATTCCGTATTGGTCCGTGGACTTATCACTGGCTTTTGTGACAATTTCCATAATCTCTTCTCTCGTTTCGAAGATGATTTCGGACATATTGTGTTTACCTAATTCCTGGCGAAGTTCTGAATACACAATATCATCCAAGCGTGTTACAGCATTGGGAATCGCTTGAACCGTTTTCAAAAATAGAAGTGGATCTGAAATTCTCCAACGGACGTAATTATCCACAATGAGTGTTTTTTTATCTTTACTTAACACTTCTTCCGGTGCCACATCGTATTCCAAAAGACGATCGTCAAACGTGATAGCATTTTGAAATGGTATCGGTAATTTGAAATATAGACCCGGTTCTGTAATAGTCCGGACTGGCTTACCTAATTGTAAAATGACAACCTGTTCGCGCTCATCTACAATAAATACGGTTGTAAAGAAAACAATAAGTCCTAGTACAATGATGACTAATAAAGATCTTTTCATTAGTTACCTCCTTTATTATTCAAGTTTAAGAGGTTTAGTAGATTCCCGCCATCGCCTCCAGGAATGATATATTTATTAATATTGGGTAAAATTTCTTCCATGGTTTCCAGATATAATCGTTTACGAGTCACCACCTTGGCTTTTTTATATTCCACCAACATTGCGTTAAATTTTGCAACTTCACCTTCCGCACGACTGACTCGTGCTTCTCTAAAACCTTCTGCTTCGCTAATCATAGCTTGGGCTTCTCCCCTGGCTTTTGGGATTACATCGTTTCTGTAACCTTCCGCTTGGTTGATCATTCGGTTTTTATCTTCCTTGGCAGAGGCCACATCCTTAAAAGCAGCCCTAACTTGCTTGGGAGGCGATACATCCTGAAGCTGTACGGCTACAACCAAAACTCCAGTGCCATACTTGTCCAAAATACTTTGCAGTAAGTCCTTTGTTTCTTCCTGGATTAAAAATTTTCCTGATGTGAGAGCTTCATCAATTTTATGTTTACCGATAACAGTTCTTAATGACGCTTCTGCAGCCTCTCTTACTGTTAGGACCGGCTCTACAAAATTGAAAAGGTAACTTGCTGCATCTTTTATTTTGTACTGTACAATCAGTTCAGCATCAACGATGTTTTCATCACCGGTGAGCATAAGGCTTTCTTTTTCTATAGTACGATATTGATTATTTCCCATAGTTCGGAACCCGATTTCTACACGTTTTACTTCTGTAACTTTTGGTGTTTGAACTGTTTCTATGGGATAGGGCAAATGATAGTTTAATCCTGATTGAGTGACGCGGGTATGCTTTCCAAATGTCTGCACAACACCCACTTCATCAGGACCTACAACATAGGTACCTGTCAACAACCAAAAGACCAATCCTATGCCAATCATAGGAAAAATTCCTAGAACAGGAATACTGACCTCTTTATCGCCAATTATAACTCGTTTAGTTTGCATTATTTTTCTCCATTTTATGTTTAATCATATTTGTTTACGCAACCGGGCCACAGGAACATGAAGCTGTTCACGATACTTTGCCACGGTTCTTCGCGCCACAGGATATCCCTGTTCATTTAACAAATCTTTTAATTTTTCATCGGTATAGGGATGTCGTTTAACTTCCTCATCCAGTAATTTTTTCAATAGGCGTTTAATCTGTAGAGTACTTATTTCCTCTCCACTTGTTGTTAACATCCCTTCTGTAAAGTATGATTTTAACTCATAAATACCATACGGAGTATCCACATATTTTCCTCTTGTTGATCTGCTTAAAGTCGAAACATCCACTCCTATTTCATCAGCGATATCCTGGAGTTTCATAGGTTTGAGTTGATCAATATTCCCTTCGAAAAATTCTGGCTGTCGTTTAATAATTTCTTGCATAACACGCGTAAGTGTTTTTCGTCGATCGGAAATAGCATCTACAAACCATTCAGCAGTATCCACTTTTTCCTTAATAAATGATTTGGTTTTTTTATCCAATTCACCTGCCAACATATCCACGTATTCACGACTCACTTGTACTTCGGGCAGCCAGCTGTCATTCACTACAACCACCCAATTATCATCTCGTGTATACACAATCAATTCAGGTATAACCGAAATGGTTTCTGCCCCTTCATGGCCAGCACCCGGTTTTGGATTCAAATGGCTGATAACTTCCAACGCATGTTTCAATTCTTCTTTGGAATATCCAGCTTTTTGCGAAAGGTGTTCATAACGATGATTGGCAACTTCATCAAAATATTCATGTACAAGTTTATATGCGACCGGATATTCTGTTTTATCGATCTGAATAAGTAAACATTCCTGTAAATCCCGTGCGGCTATTCCAGAAGGTTCAAATGTTTGGACTGTTTTCAATATAGAAAGCACATCCATTAAATCCGTTTCATAACGGTCACTAATGAGTTCCAAATTAACAGCTAAATATCCATTTTCATCCAAGTTATAAATGATTTCTTCTGCCACTGCACGTTCTTTGGAATTAAAGTCATAAAGATTCAGTTGATCTGACAATGATTCCACAAAATCCTTTGTTTGAGGAATAGGCATATCTTTGTATTCTTTTTTTTCGTAAACGTTTGGAGGTTCATATTCATACTCTATTTCCCAATCAAGCCCATCTTCATCGGTTGTTTCCTCTTCAGGTTCCGTAGTGCCTTCCACTTGATCCAAGGCAGGGTTTGATTCCAATTCTTCCAGAATACGTTCTTCTAGATTTACAGTATTAAGCTGAAGAATCGTTGCCTGGAGAATTTGCTGTGGCTGAATTGTTTGTTTTTGTTCTAATCGTTGCTGCAGCTTTGCCATTGGGATTCTATAAAAAAGTGAATAAAGATGTTATGAAAATTCTGATAAATCCTAATTATCCCCCTGTAACAGGGGGATAATGGGGGTTTATTAAAAAAGTGTCTCATGAAAATTCTTTCCTTATAATATTAATATCCACGGGAATACTCTCAATCCAGCTTAAATTTTTCGCCTAAATACAATCGACGTGTTTCTTCATCATTCGCCAGAAATTCAGATGTGCCGGAATTCAAAATGCGGCCATCAAATAATAAATAAGAACGGTCGGTAATGGAGAGCGTTTCACGAACGTTATGGTCCGTAATCAATACACCGATATTGCGATCTTTCAATGAGCGAACAATTTGCTGAATATCTTCCACAGCAATGGGGTCCACACCGGCAAATGGTTCATCTAACAAAATAAAATTTGGATCCATAGACAACGCCCTGCAAATTTCCACGCGGCGCCTTTCTCCTCCGGATAGTGTATTACCTAAACTTTTTCGCAGGTGGGTGATGGATAGTTCTTCAAGTAACTTATCTATTTTTTCCTGTTGTTCTTGTTTTGAAAGTGATGTCATTTCCAGTACCAGTTTCAAATTATTTTCCACAGAAAGCTTTCCAAAAATAGATGCCTCCTGGGCCAGATAACCAATTCCTTTTCGTGCCCGCAAATACATAGCATCATGAGTTATTTCATGTTCATCTAAAATTATCTGCCCTTTAGTCGGTTTAACCATGCCTGTAATCATATAAAATGTTGTTGTTTTTCCGGCGCCGTTTGGACCCAATAAACCAACAATCTCACCTTGGCTTACTTCAAGGTCCACACCGGATACAACCCAGCGGGAGCCGTATTGTTTTGATAAATTTTGACCTTTGAGTGTTTGTTTACTGCTCATTTTCTTTAATGGTTGTTACGCCGGATGGTTTAATAATTCGCCAGTTTTCCAGAGCAATATCTGATTCAAACCCAATCCCGTAAAGTGTATCGCCCTTTTCAGTGGTTAGCATAATATTATCCTCTGTATAAATTAATTCTTCTTTGGAGTCCCAGACTAAGGTATCCGTATAAAGTGTTACGCCACTATCGGACACAACAATCACATTTCCCATGGCTCGCATAAAGTCGTTACCCTCTACAACTTCTGCAATAGCTGATTTTAAGTTTGTTGTATGATTTTCGTCTTCATCAAAAAAGTCGGCATCCACACGTTGATCCAACAGGATAAATTCCTTTTCATCATACTTTTCTAAATGCCCTGAACGAACGACAGAACGCTTAATGCCGTTATCTGTAAGTGTTATGGTTACTTTCCAGCTTTCCTGATCCGGCAACCCTTCCCGAGTGTTTTCATTTTTATCCTCAACTCGGTTGGAACAGCTCATAATAAATAGAGCCATTAATATGACGAATCTTAACATTTGAAAATTAATAACACTAATGATACGGATCGCTTTCAGGCGGGTTTTGGACTTCGTCTCGCAATGCCAATAACACCTCTTCAAGCCGACCTTGTTGTATAAGAATCCACTCCAATGCTTCCCTGAAAGCGCCTTCGCCTCCTGATTTTTCTGTTATGTGAATGGCGGTATCTTTGACCAACGGATACGCATTTGCTACAGCGATAGGTACGGCAACTTGTTCCATTATAACAAGGTCAATTAGGTCATCACCAATATAGGCGATTTCATTATCACTTAATCCATGCTTCGCTTTGATTTCATTATAAGGGCCCCGTTTGTCCAATGTACCATTATATACTTCTTTGATTTTCATTTCTGCAGCTCGAATGGAGGTTGCTTCTGAATGGCGACCAGAAATCAATGCTAATTTTAGTCCTGCTACACGAGCAATGGCAGAGCCGGCTCCATCCGTTACATTGAAGCGTTTCAATTCTTCGCCATTGGCTCCCTTGTAAATAGAGCCATCTGTTAAAACACCATCCACATCAGAAATGAGCATCTTTATATTGGCGCATAATGCTTTTGTATCAGCCAAGAACAGCCTCACGAATACGCTTTATTGATATTAACAAATCTTCTAATTTGTCCAAGGGCCATTGAGTTGCAGCATCGGATTTAGCCATTGCTGGATTATCATGGACTTCCATAAATAATCCGTCACACCCCGCGGCTACAGCCGCCCTTGCTAGTGTTGGGATCATATCCCTCTGGCCGCCTGTCTGAAATACATCGTGTAGTCGTAGAAGTCCAACGCAAGATTTAACATTTTCTTTAATGACTGGCAATACTGATATTTGAGATTTTCTATTTTCCATTAATGTAACAGTGTCATTGGCTAGTGCTTCCAAATCAATTGCTATCGGATTAGATGTCATTATTTCACTTACTCTCATTGAATCAATATCGCCTTCCGCCGCTAAGCAGCGCCTCAAATCGCCCTCCGTTATTATCCCTATAAGTAAGGAATCGTCACCTAAAACTAATGCTGCCCCTTGTGGTTTTTTGGTCATTTCCAGCACAACTTTACGAAGAGTATCCTCTTTTTTTACTGTTGCCACATTTTCAATTGGCTGCATGATATTTTTTACTTTTATTCTAGTATCGAACCCAATTCCTGGAATTTGAGCTGAATGAGTTGCATCAAAAATAACCGGATATCCTAAAGATTGCATAATTGGAATGGATGTCATATCAGATACTAGGTCATAACCAAAAGAAGCACCTCTTTCTGTCAGTAAAATATTGTTATTCCCCGTGAATTTAACTTTTTCTACTGCGTGTATCATTTTGCCTGGTGCTAGAAATTGACCTTTTTTAATATTAACCAATTTCCCTGTTTCTCCTGCGGCAATAAGTAAATCTGTTTGTCTGCATAAAAAAGCTGGAATTTGTAATATATCAACAACCTCGCCAACAGAAGCACACTGATTTGGTAAATGAACGTCGGTTAAAACAGGAACGCCCACTTCATTTTTTACGTCGGATAAAACTCGTAATCCTTCATCCATATTAGGGCCTCGGAATGAACCTACCGCAGACCGGTTCGCTTTATCAAATGAACTTTTGAAAACAAATGGAAGACCAACTTTAGAACAAATATTTTTAATTGCTTCTGCCATAAAAAGAGAGTGATCTCTGTTTTCAATAACGCAGGGACCGGCAATAATAGGAAGAGCATCATCACCAAAAGTGATGTTGCCCGCTTTTATTATATTAGACATGGGTAGATTTTAAATAATCTCGAACTGCTGCACCAACAAAATCCCGAAAAAGTGGATGAGCAGCACTAACCCTGCTTTTCAGTTCCGGATGAAATTGTCCTGCCACAAACCACGGGTGATCTTTTAATTCAATCATTTCCACCAAGTTTAACTCATTATTTAATCCCGAGAATATTAATCCATTATTTTCTAGTTTTGCTCTGAAACGATTGTTTACTTCCCAGCGATGCCGGTGACGTTCAGAAATATTTTTTTTTCGGTATGCTTTATACGCTTTTGTCCCAGGAACCAGTTCACAATCGTAAGCCCCTAGTCGCATGGTTCCACCCTTGCGTTTGATGGCTCGCTGGGATTCCATGAGAGCTATGACGGGGTATTTTGTGCGGCGATTAAATTCTGTACTGTTTGCTCCATTTAATCCACACACATGGCGGGCAAAATCAATCACGGCACATTGTAATCCAAGGCAGATTCCCAAAAACGGTATATTGTTTTCTCGTGCATATTTACTAGTAAAAATTTTCCCTTCTGAACCGCGGGAACCAAACCCTCCCGGAATCAAAATACCATTTATATTTTTGAATGCTTTTACGGAATCTGCATCATTATAAATTTTTTCTGTATTAACCCATTTCACATTTACGCTGGTATTATTTTCAACACCGGCATGGACAAACGCTTCCAAGATACTCTTATACGCATCCGGGAGTTCAGTGTATTTTCCGCACATGGCTATGTTAACTTCGTGAGTTGGATTTTTAAAACTGTAGATAAACTTTTCCAGATATTCAATATTGGGTTTAGACGTTAGTTCCATCCTGTCCATAATTTCTTGACCCATTTTTTGTTTGTGCAGAACAAGCGGCACCTCATAAATGCTGGGAACGTCGAGCCCTTCTATTACATGATCCGGTGATACATTGCAAAACAATGCCAATTTTTCTCGAACAGATTTTGTTAATTTTTTCTCTGTTCTACAAAAGATAAAATCCGGTGTTAAACCAATTTCCCTCAATTTCATTACAGAATGTTGTGTCGGTTTTGTTTTTAATTCTTCGCTGGCTTTTATATAAGGGACCAATGTTACGTGGACCAAAACATGATTCCGGTAACCTACCTCTAATGATAATTGACGAATCGCTTCCAGAAACGGAAGACTCTCTATATCGCCGACAGTTCCGCCTACTTCACAAATGACTACATCATATTTTCGCGGTTTATTAACTGCTTTTATACGATTAATAATTTCATCTGTAATATGAGGGATCACCTGAATAGTTGCTCCTAAATAATCTCCTCGTCGTTCCCTTTCTAAAACAGTACTGTAAATTTGACCAGTTGTAGCATTATTATTTTTGCTCATATTCACATCAATAAAACGCTCGTAATGACCGAGATCCAAATCTGTTTCGGAACCATCATCAAGGATAAATACTTCACCATGTTGATATGGATTCATAGTCCCGGGATCGACATTCAAATAGGGGTCCAACTTTATGATAGATACTTTCAGCCCGGCGCTTTTCAACAAATAACCGATAGATGCAGCAGCAATTCCTTTTCCTAGTCCGGAAATGACACCGCCAAGAACGAAAATATATTTTGTTTGTTTAGCCATGGTTCTCCACAAATGCGTTTAAATCTTCTTCTGTATCGATGCCCCTGCCTGTATAATCGGTCATGATTACATGGATCGGGAGACCGTTATCAAGTACTCTCAATTGCTCAAGACGATGCTTCTTTTCATTTTCTGTCTGCTTCATGTTGGTAAATTTCATGAGGGCTTTTTTGCGAAATGCATACATACCGATATGTCTATAATATCCGCCCATTTCATAGGGCCTTGGTTCACGGCGAAATGCCAATGCAATATTGTTTTGGTCCACCAATACTTTTACTATATTGGGATCATATTCATCTTCCAATGAAATATTCGTTGAAGCAGCCGTAGCCATAAATATATTGGGCATTTGAAATATTCCAACAACCTCATCAATCAATTTTGGATCCATCCCCGGCTCATCACCTTGGATATTAACCACTACATCAGCATCTAATTCCGCTACAACTTGTGCTACGCGATCCGTACCTGATTTATGATCAGAAAATGTCATAACTGTATTTACGTTAAAGGGTTTTAGTGCTTCGGCTGTTTCATCGCTATCGATAGCAATATATACTTCATCCAATGTTTTTGCCTGCAGAGCGTGTTCATAAACATGCACAACCATGGGTTTTTCATTAATGGGGGCAAGTATTTTACGGGGGAGTCTGATGGAGTGTAACCGTGCAGGTATAACGCCGATATTCACAACTTTAATTCCAATTTAGACAAGAGACACGTTTCCATCGGGATCAAATTATTCGTCATGATGATGTCCTTTTTGAGCATAAACCAGCGAAAACCAGTCGTTAAGTTAATGAAATGATAGATAGAATTATGAGTGAAATTTTTCTACTCAAACCGCAATGATTCAATGGGATCCAGATTAGCGGCACGCCAAGCGGGGTAAATACCAAATCCAATACCAATGAATGAACACACTGCCATGCCATAAAATGCCCAATCCATGGGTACCACAGCAGGGACTTTTAGAACGAGGGCCATGAGGTTCCCACCGGCAATTCCTAAAATAACGCCCACAATACCACCGAATTGGCTCAAGAAAA
>Ga0208335_1000129_pt1 | contig 30331 bp, 32 predicted proteins | sample DeeseametaMP0759_FD_184202 | JGI IMG/M metagenome (GOLD analysis project Ga0208335, IMG submission 184202) | Marine microbial communities from the Deep Atlantic Ocean - MP0759 (SPAdes) | ecosystem: Environmental > Aquatic > Marine > Oceanic | place: West of Cape Town, South Africa, South...
ACAAACCTGTTTTAAGGCGCACCAGATCAAGGTATTCGGAGGTTTTATTATTCATTTATTGCTCTGTAAATATTGATTTATAGTTATTTTATACCAGTATATGTAATAAATAACTATAGTTAACGATAAGACAACCAATAAATAGTGGTAATAAATAACTAATAATACTATATCTATTTGATTTTTAACGAAAATATGTTATTAATATTGCTTAAATGAACCGTCTGAATTCAAATAAATATGAGTTAATTAGAGGTAAAGTTAATGATTGTTTTGCACTCAAAAACAACGGAATTTCGTATAAAAAACTTGAATTTAACTAAACTTTAATTTTACTAATTTTACAAAATTAGCTAAATTAAAGAATAAACACAATGTTTTTGATAGAAAATTTCTTATATACATACACTTTATTCTTTTGTCATATAAAAGTTTGCCTGGGCATCGTGTATAAGATAAACTTCTTTGAATCCATGGGGGAATCCATAGGATTGTTAATTTTTTTATATATGAAGGAGAAATAAATGAAACAATTAGTAAAATTGTCGGTCGCTTCTTTGCTCGTCGTTGGTGCTCTTGCTGTACAAGCAGGAACTCTAGCTGACGTACAAGCAAAAGGCAGCGTGACTTGTGGTGTATCAAAAGGTCTTGCGGGATTTTCTGCAGCTGATTCAGCAGGCAATTGGACGGGTATTGACGTTGACGTATGTCGCGCTGTAGCTGCTGCGGTACTTGGCGATGCAACTGCGGTTACATTCGTACCATTAACAGCTAAGGAAAGATTTACTGCGTTGCAATCAGGTGAAATTGACATGTTATCCAGAAACACAACATGGACTATTACTCGTGATGCTTCACTAGGTCTTAACTTCGCTGGTGTTAACTACTACGACGGTCAAGGCTTTATGGTTAAGTCTTCACTAGGTATTAGCAGTGCAATGGAATTAGGCGGCGCGGCTGTTTGTATCCAGGCGGGTACAACAACAGAACTTAACCTAGCTGACTGGGGCAAGCAAAACGGTATTGCATACACTTCGGTAGTATCTGATACTAATGCTCAAACGCGATCCAACTACGATGCAGGTCGTTGTGACGTTCTAACAACGGACGCCTCAGGCTTGTACTCAATTCGTGCACAAACTAACGATCCTTCAGAGCACGTTGTACTGCCTGAAATCATCTCTAAAGAGCCTCTAGGCCCTGTAGTACGTCAAGGCGATGATCAGTGGTTTAACATTGTTCGTTGGTCTCTAAACGCAATGATTACTGCGGAAGAAATCGGTGTAACAAGCGCAACAGTTGATGTTGTTACTAACAACCCTGAGCGTGAGCGCTTAATGGGTCGTTCTGGCAACACGCATGAGCATGTTGGTCTAAGTTCAGACTGGACTTACAACATCATTAAGCAAGTAGGTAACTACGCTGAAAGCTTTGAGCGCAACATTGGTCTTAACACGCCAATCGGTATTGCTCGTGGTGTGAACGCACTATGGTCTAATGGCGGTATTTTATACTCACCTCCATTTAGATAGACTAGCAACCTAGTAACATCTAACCAGCTCGCTTTATGCGGGCTGGTTTTTTGTTTAATCAATTGAAATTATTCTTTAGATTAGAAACTAAAAGTTAAGTTAGTTTAATTCATTCAATTGTGAATTAAAGTAAACTGATTTACCAAATTAAAACAGGCAGGTGTATACTCCTTGTCCTATAATTGTTAACATTATTTCTTTAATATTATTTTTCTGACTTATGAAACAAGAAAAGTCTTTACTGTCCTTCCTTAATAACAACGAAACGAGAGCTATTGCGTTTCAAGTTATTACTCTGTTAATTATTGCCTTTGTATTTTATTCGGGCATTTCTAATTTGATCTTCAACATAGAAGCGCGTGAAATTCACACAGGATTTTCCTTTTTATCAAACAGAGCGGGCTTCGACATTAACGAGTCCATGATCGCCTATACGCCCGAACACTCCAATCTTCGAGTTTTCTACGTTGGTCTTATCAACACACTGGTGGTTGCTGTAGTGGGTATTATATTTGCCACCATTATTGGCTTTATTATTGGTGTAGCTAGACTGTCAAACAACTGGTTAATTTCCAAGTTGGCAGCGGGTTATATTGAGCTCTTTAGAAACATCCCCATTCTTATCCAAATCCTTATTTGGTATAACATGGCTTTACTCACACTTCCTTCTCCGAGGGGCAGTTTTAATTTCTTTGATTCGATTTTTATCAATAAGCGTGGCATTTATGTCCCTGAGCCAGTGATTGAAACGGGCTTTGTCTGGGTATTGATTGCCGTGGTTCTTGGTATTGCGCTGACCTTCTTAATGAAGCGCCACTTCAAGCAGAAGCACAGCAAGACAGGCGTGTACACCCACACTATTGGTTATTCGATCGGTTTGATATTTGGACTTCCTCTGGTTGTCTTCTTTCTATTGGGCTCGCCGCTTCATTTTGATTACCCAGCGCTAACAGGCTTTAACTTCAAAGGTGGCAGGACATTCTCTCCTGAATTTTTGGCGCTTGCGGTTGCGCTCAGTGTTTATACTGCAACCTATATTGCTGAAGCCATTCGCTCGGGCATTGAAGCGGTCGACAAGGGTCAAAAAGAGGCAGCGGCAGCGTTAGGCCTTACTCAAACACAATCGCTTAAACTGGTGGTGTTGCCACAAGCACTTCGTGTCGCTATTCCGCCAACCATTAATCAGTACCTGAATTTAACCAAAAACTCCTCACTGGCAACGGCCATTGGCTACCCGGAGTTGATGTCAGCCTTTGGTGGTACCGTACTCAACCAAGTGGGGCAGGCGGTTGAAATTCTAGGAATGACGATGGCGGTGTATTTAGTGATTTCATTGCTTATATCGCTACTACTGAATATTGTTAACAAGAAAATGAGCATTAAGGGGCAATAGAATGGCGGTATATGAACAACAAGAACTTAGAAAGCCGCCAATCAGCCAAGTGGGTATTGTCCGCTGGCTAAGGGTTAATCTCTTCTCTTCAAGGGTTAATATTGGCTTAACGCTTGCTGCACTGTACATGCTTTATATCATCATCCCACCGCTGCTAAATTGGACGATTTTCGATGCCAACTTCAATTTTGGCGAATTTAGTATTTTTGGCTTTGAATTTGGTGAAGTGATGGCTACCAACACAAATTGCGGTCGTTCCGCAGCCTGCTGGCCGTTTATCTATGAGAAGTTTGATATGTTTATCTATGGCTTCTACCCACGTGATTTGGTTTGGCGCGTCGACAGCGTTTTTGCGATGACAGCCATGCTTTTCGTTATTGTGCGCTTGGTGCGTAATCGCAAAGGCAGTGCCAAAATTCTCCTTACAACATTTGTTGTTTTCCCTATTGTTTCTTTTTATCTTATTGCAGGCGGTGTTTTTGGTCTTGAAGAGGTCAAAACCCATCAATGGGGCGGGTTAACACTAACCCTTGTGATTGCTTCTGTTGGTATCCTTGTCTCGTTTCCAATCGGAATCCTACTGGCTTTAGGTAGGCAATCCAACTTACGAGTCATTAGCTTTTTCTCAACAATTTATATCGAGTTTATTCGTGCAGTGCCTTTGATCACCATTCTATTTATGGCGTCATTTGTACTACCTTTGTTCTTTACAGGGGGTGTGGACTTCGACAAACTCCTAAGGGCGCTGATTGCGATTACGCTGTTCCAAGCAGCTTATTTTGCTGAAGTGGTGCGTGGCGGCTTACAAGCCATACCGACAGGACAATATGAAGCTGCAGATGCAATAGGGCTTAATTACGTTCAAAAAAACGCCCTAATCATTCTGCCTCAAGCATTGAAAATATCCATTCCAAACTTAGTTGGCTCTTCTATTTCACTATTCAAGGACACCACGCTGGTGCTTATTATTGGCCTGATGGACATGCTTGCTATGGTTAATATGACCGCAAATGATATCAATTGGCTCGGCCGCGAAACAGAAGGCTTTGTCTTTGTAACAATGACCATGTGGATTTTCCTTTACTCCATGTCACGCTACTCCAGAAAACTGGAAGTACGCTTTAGTACCGATCATAAAAATTAATAAGGTTTTAAAATGACAACAGAAAATAACAACACAAACATTATCGAAATTAGCAACCTTAACAAGTGGTATGGAGAGTTCCAAGCACTAAAAAACATTAATTTGAATATTAAAGAGGGTGAAATTATTGTCGTCTGTGGGCCTTCTGGCAGTGGTAAGTCCACACTGATAAGATGTGTTAACTTCTTAGAAAAATTCCAGGAGGGCGAGGTTGTCGTTGACGGAATACAGCTTACCGACGATGCTCAAAAAATTAGGAGTATTAGAAGTGAAGTGTCAATGGTATTTCAGCACTTTAATTTGTTTCCACATCTTAGTATTGTTGATAATTTAACCCTGGGGCCTATCTGGGTGCACAACGAAACCAAGTCTGAAGCACGTGAAAAGGCCTTGAAATTGCTCGATAGGGTGGGCATTAGGGATCAGGCCGAGAAGTACCCTAATCAACTCAGTGGAGGGCAACAGCAAAGGGTGGCAATCGCAAGAGCACTATGCACATCACCAAAGATTATGCTTTTTGATGAGCCAACATCAGCGCTCGATCCAGAAATGATCTCTGAAGTGCTAGATGTAATGGTTGAACTGGCTAAAGAGGGCATTACCATGATCTGCGTGACGCATGAGATGGGCTTTGCACGCAAGGTAGCACAACGCATTATCTTTATGGACGAAGGGCAAATCATTGAAGAAAACGACCCGGAAACCTTCTTCCATCACCCAGAATCCGACCGTTTAAAGTTATTCTTAGATCAAATCTTAACCCACTAAACCCAAGAGGTAAAACCTATAATCAATTAAATGCCACTTAATAGTGGCATTTTTTTCACCCAAGATACGATCAAAGTACTTGAAAAAAATCAAAGCTAAAAAAAGAAGGGCACTTAGGCCAGAAAGTGCCCACAAACAAGCAGAAAATGGGTTTAATAAGTTGAATTAAAGAGGCAATTAGGGATAAGCCAGGACTAAAATAGTGTGAATAAGCTATAATTAAACCCAATACCACTTAAATAAAGCCGAATCAAACAGTATCCTAGTATCTTGTTTCTGCGAAACTTGCAAACTTCGGGCGTAAGTTGTTATACATTTCTTTCAATTCATTCACAAACCAAGCAACATGTTTAATATATTCAAAAAAGAAGAAGTCACTAATGGTGTAGAAATCCCCCAACCAAAAGACTGGACAAAAGATTTAAAGAGGAATCAACTAGTAGAGAAAGAATCTGAACAAATGTCATTTTTATATGACTCTATAAGTGATTTTATAGATGATGGGACTAAGTTGGGACTAAGTAGTGACCATCTTAAAATCTTAAAAATATGCGAAGTTGAAAGCAGTGCCTTAGAGTTAATGAAGATATTGAAAAGATCAAATAAGTCAAAATTTAAGAACGTCATCATCAAACCATTAATTGAAAATGGCTTTCTTGAATTGACAATTCCTGAAAAACCAAAAAGTCCAAATCAAAAATACCGACTAACCAATTTATTTGTTCATCGCAGAGTTAAGGCTTGAGCTCCTTATTGTGTCATTTTGATGCAAAACTAGTGCTTATTGATGATCAACCTCCATATTCGCCCTATTTTCAAATATTATATAAAACATAACATTGAGTATGACTACCTCAACAATCTCTTATTATATGTAAAATTTGATAATTCCTTATAAGTCATTGATTTATATGAAATTAATTAATATTTCTTGATTTTTTGACTGTTTTTTCTTAATTTACCCCTATATTTGTTTGTTTTTCATCTTCAGGCTATAATTTAACAAAATCTCCTATTTTTTATAACAGCATAAAATGTCCGAACATTTAGTTGATAATTCCTCGTTTCAAAACAGCACAAATAAAACAGGTGTTTTAATTACCAACTTAGGCTCACCTGATGCACCAACTAAAAATGCTCTTCGACAATATTTGAAGCAGTTTTTATCTGACAAGTTTGTCATACAGCCACCACCAAGTCGCTTTATCTGGCTATGTATATTACACGGTGTTATTCTCAATTTTAGACCTGCAAAATCTGCTAAAAAGTATCAAAAAATATGGACTAATCCTAACGATAAAGCGCCCCTCATTTCGCTTTGTCAAAACCTACTTAATCAACTTAAACAACAACCTTTTGCTGTCACTAATATGATTGAATATTCTCTTGGTATGCGTTACGGAAACCCTTCTATATCAGACGCTCTAGAAGATTTACTGGACAACGGTTGTGATCAGATTATTGTTCTACCACTCTATCCTCAATACTCAAAAACAACAACTGAATCAACTTTTTTTGAGGTCTCGAAAATCACAAAAAATTGGCAAAATATACCTAAGATTTTACTGATTAATAATTATCACGATAACGACTCTTATATCGATGCTTTAGCATCATCTATTATGGATTTTCAGGCTGAAAATGGAGTGCCTGATAAACTGTTAATCTCATATCACAGTATTCCACAGCGCTACGTTAATAATGGCGATTGTTATTACGAACATTGCCAAGCGACAACGCGTTTATTGGTGGAAAAACTTAATCTTAATGAGGCTGACTTTGTGCTCTGCTTCCAATCTATTTTTGGTAGAGAAAAATGGATAGGGCCAAATATAAGTGATGTCCTTGCCAATCTTAGCTCTGAGAATGTACCTCATGTTCAAGTTATTTGTCCAGGATTTCCTGTGGACTGCCTAGAGACTCTCGAGGAAATTGACATGGAAAATCGCCAAATATTTCTTGATAATGGTGGTGCTAAATTTCACTATATACCAGCGCTTAACTTTAGTGCTGCACACCTTTCATTAATTAATGATTTACTGCAATCAGAGCTTAATACCTAGAGTAACCTACTTCGCATAATTTATATTATGTTAAATAATGTCAATACACTCTTATATTGAATGTATATGTTTCTATAACTAGTAGCCACCATCTATACCCAAAATTTGTTAACTTACACCCATAAAGTTTTTACTTAGTATTTAAACAACTAGTCCAATAATTGCAAATATAAACACTTAACAGTCTGTGACTAACAATTACTGACGATCACAGTAATCTGTTTTTATCAAATTTTCGTTAATTGTGAAATCAAGACTCGGTGTGCTGTATTTTGGTATTCCTCAAAACTTCAACTATGTACTGATTTGTATAACAAGACTTACACCAATAAAAAATATTGAAAAAAATCGAAATGTATCTATAAACAGCTCTGTCGATAGTTAAAACCTTTAATAAATAGCTAAAAAATGCCATTTACAGCCCTAAAACAGTCATTTTTAGCGTTTTTTTCCAAAAAATCATTCTCTTGTATGGCGGATGTTGAAAATTTTGGAAATTATTGAAATGGACTCTACATTTATTATTTGAGCAATTTTAACTTAATTAACTTTTTTGACTTTGATAACTCTTTTTGTTTTTTGTGTACAATGCCATTTTTACTTATATAGATCGCCCTACTTTCGATGACTTCTAAATCCTTCCTTAGTGACGATGCCATTAATTTTTTAATGCTTGCTGGCTTGATCCTAATTTGGGGTACTTCCTTCCTACTTATTAATCGAAGCCTGATATTTTTTACCCCTGAACAAGTGGCAGGTTTTCGACTTTTTATTGGTGCTATAGTGATGCTTACTGCCTTATTTATTAATGGAAAACGACTTCCTAAGCTTGGTCCCGCATGGCTACATTTTCTCATTATAGCTGTAGTTGCGAACCTTTTGCCTTTTTGGATGATTGCTCTCGGACAAACAACTATCTCATCTGGAATGGCTGGTCTTTTGATGGCGGTTATGCCTCTTGTCACTTTGGTGTTGGCTCATATTTTTCTCGTTAATGAAAAACTTAATCGATTCAAAATAATGGGTTTTGTTGTTGGCATTTCGGGCGTTTTATTTATACTTGGACCAACTTTACTCACTTCTTCAAACTCATTAGTTGGAAGCTTGCTTGTTTTGGCGGCGGCTTGCTGTTACGCAAGTGGTACGATTTTTACTAAACGTCTCCCTGTCTATGACCCTTTGGTTGCCAGTACAGGTACATTAATATGTGCAGGACTTGTCAGTTTCCTTATTTGGCCAAATTTGTTTGACTTTAGCTTGTCAGATGTGCCTTTTATTAGTGGCTTTAGTATTGTTTTTCTGGGTGTTTTTCCGACTGCTATGGCAATGCTGCTTTATTTTCATATTATTAATCGTGCTGGTGCTACATTTTTATCTAACATTAATTATGTTATCCCTGTTGTTGCTTACTTTTCTGGCGCTCTTGTCCTAGGTGAGGTTGTTGTCTGGCATGATATTCTTGCTTTATTACTTATTATTGCTGGAATTGTTTTATCTCGACACAAGGTAACTGCCAAGATTTAGTAAACACTCACCGACTTATCCACAAATTATTTTTAATTTATTGTTATAAATACCTGTCTTTTTCATTGCTCTAGGGTTATGATATATCTAACTTCGAACTGTAATTATCATGAAGGCCAGTGGCAAAATAACTAGAATTCTATCCATCGATGGAGGCGGCATAAGAGGCATTGTTCCTGCCGTTATTCTTGTGAGACTTGAGGAAATCCTTCAACAACTTTCTAACAATCCTGATGCTCGATTGGCCGATTTTTTTGATTTTTTTGCTGGCACCAGTACGGGTTCGATGATTATTGCGGGTTTGTTAACTCCAAATAAAGACAATCGACCCACCTACAGTGCTAAAGAAATTGTTGACTTGTATTTTGATAATGCTGATGATATTTTTCAAGATTCATTACTTCAAGATATTAAATCCGTAGCAGGTCTGCTGAATGTTAAGTATAACCCTGAAGGAATTGAATCCGTTTTTCAACAGCACTTTCCAGACACTGAACTTAAAGATTTACTCAAACCAACTTTAATTCCTGCTTACGATTTATCAAGAGGAAAAAATTATTTTTTTCGCCAACAGAAAGCAATAATTAGCGCTAGACACAATTATTATCTTAAAGACGTATTAAGAAGCGCAACATCTGCGATTACTTATTTCCCACCGATTCAAATTTCGACCGTTGACCAAAGCAGACAACGCTGCTTTATTGATGGCGGCATCTTTGCGAACAATCCTGCCCTATCAGCCTATGCTGAATTTCACTACCACAACCCATCAATGCACGCAAAAGATACAATGATGCTTTCGCTAGGCACTGGAAAGCAAGGCGTATACTTGGATTGTGAAACAACCCAAAATTGGGGTGCACTGGAATGGCGAGAGCCTGCAGATAATTTATTCACTAATGCGGTATCGGATGCTAATCATTATCAGCTGAAAGCCGTCTATGACAACAAACCCAATTATTTGCGACTGGATGCATTTTTTAAAGACACCGACAAGAGTAGTCTCGATAATACCTCCAAGGATTACTTGGATTGTCTTTATTACTTAGGTCAGAAAATCGTTCAAAATAATATGCAAGAGATAAAGTCTTTTGCGCAGCAATTAATAAATAACTCTCCGATCTCTGATGATCAACGTGGACAAACGCAACCTTTACAAAATATAGGTAATTCGAGCAAGACAGGATTTGTTAACAAAATTACCAAAAAGATTCGCACCGCTTTACTTAAATAAAAGGAAAATTTCTACACCAGTAGAAAAAACTCCTTCTTATTTTTCATACAACCTTGTACTTTAGATCCTATTTACTTTTAAATTTGCATCTGTGCCCTTAATCAAAATTTATTTAATTATTTTTTTTCGTACCTAAGCTTGTCATATCAACCAGTTTGCTTGTTTTGGTAAATTTATATTCAAAAACCCACTTGCGAAAATAGTCGAAATACACTATATTTAGTGCAAATTAATTCAATCAGACACTAAATGCAGTGTTTTTACTAGGAGAGCACTTTGACCGAAGACATTAAAGTCACCAAGCGGGATGGCAAGCAAGAATCCATTGATATGGAGAAAATTCACCGCGTTGTGCACTGGGCTTCTCAAGATTTAGAAGGAGTTTCGGTCTCCCAAGTCGAGATCAACGCTCAACTGGCTTTTTTTGATGGCATTAAGACGGAAGACATTCATGAAACCATTATTAAATCGGCTGCTGATTTAATCTCAACAGATGCGCCTGATTATCAATATTTGGCCGCTCGTTTGGCTATTTTTCACTTACGAAAAAAAGCTTTCAAGCAATTCACACCACCCTCTTTACTTGATCAAATAACAAAATACACCGAGCTTGGCATTTACGATAAAGATATACTTGCCAAATACACCAAATCTGAAATTGAAGAGTTTGATGCGCATATTGACCATTGGCGAGACATGAGTTTTAGCTATGCTGCTGTCAAACAACTCGAAGGCAAATATCTCGTGCAAAACCGTGTCACAGGAGAGGTTTATGAAAGCCCTCAGTTCCTCTATATTTTGGTTGGAATGTGTCTTTTTCAAGAATATGATAAAAATGAAAGGATGGACATTGTTAAGCGTTTTTATGACGCTACAAGCACTTTCAAAATCTCTCTACCAACACCAATTATGGCAGGTGTGCGCACACCAACAAGGCAATTCTCATCGTGTGTTTTAATTGAAGCTGCCGACGACTTAGACTCAATCAGTGCAGCATCTGGTGCTATTGTTAAGTATGTCTCCCAGAGAGCCGGAATTGGCATTAATGGTGGCAGAATTAGAGCTCTTGGCAGCCCTATTCGTGGAGGTGAGGCAACGCATACTGGTTGCATCCCTTTTTTCAAACACTTTCACACTGCGGTAAAATCGTGCTCACAGGGCGGCGTTCGCGGTGGAGCAGCCACTCTTTTCTACCCTTTGTGGCATCTAGAAGTTGAAGAGCTCCTGGTTCTGAAAAATAATACCGGTACCGATGAAAACCGCATTAGACACCTGGATTATGGTGTGCAATTTAATGGCTTGATGTATCAAAGATTCTTGGCTGACGGTAACATTACTCTATTCTCTCCACATGACGTGCCAGGTTTGTATGATGCTTTTTTTGCCGATCAAGATGAGTTTAAAACGCTTTATGAAAAATATGAACAGGATGAGAGTATTCGAAAACGTAGCGTAAAGGCCCGGGAATTATTTGCAAAATTTATGCAAGAACGCGCTAATACAGGTCGAATCTACTTGCAGAATGTTGACCATTGTAATACCCATGGTGCTTTTGATGCTTCTGTCGCACCAGTGAGGCAGTCAAATCTTTGCATGGAAATAACCTTACCAACCAAACCATTATTCTCGGTTCAAGACGAAGAGGGCGAGATTGCGCTATGCACTCTATCCGCAGTTAATTTGGGTGCGCTTGAGAGTCTTGATGAGTTAGAAGGGATTACTGAAATTATTGTAAGATCACTAGACGCCCTTCTTGACTATCAAGATTACCCAATTAAATCGGCTGAAATTGCTAGCAAAAATAGACGCACACTCGGAATTGGTGTAACTAATTTGGCTTATTATTTGGCAAAAAATGGAATGAAATACTCGGATGGTTCTGGCAATAGACTGATCCACGACACTTTTGAAGCGCTACAATATTACTCGTTAAAGGCGTCCAACAAGCTGGCCAAAGAATTGGGTGCTTGCCCACTGTTCTCAGAAACGCAATACTCTAAAGGCATTTTGCCAATCGATAGCTATAAAAAGGATGTTGATACATTTTGTTCGCCAGAACTCAAGCTTGACTGGGTAACATTAAGGACTGAAATTGTTAAAACTGGCCTGAGAAATTCCACCTTAACAGCACTCATGCCTTGCGAAAGTTCTTCACAGATCTCAAACTCAACCAATGGCATTGAACCGCCGAGAGGCTATGTTTCGGTGAAGCAGTCAAAGGACGGTATTCTCAAACAAATTGTGCCAGATTTTGAAAACCTTAAATCTCAGTACGAATTGCTTTGGGATATAAAAGACAACGAGGGCTACTTGCAATTGTGCGCTATTATGCAAAAGTTTGTTGATCAATCTATTTCAACCAACACTCACTACGATCCCTCGCAATTTGATGGCAACAGAGTGCCGATGAAGTTGTTCCTGATGGACCTACTTAAAGCTTACAAATATGGCATTAAAACACTTTATTACCATACCACTCGCGATGGTGCGACAGACGAACAAAACAATGCCAAGCCAGGCGACGACGATTGCGCTGATGGCGTTTGTAAATTATAAAAATTCAGTTAGGGATTAATTATGTCATATAGTATTTTCAACCAAACAATCTGCGACACTCTAACTCAACCCATGTTCTTGGGAGACAGTGTTAACGTTGCACGCTTTGATAAACAAAAGTTTGAAATATTTGAAAAATTGACAGAAAAACAACTGTCTTTTTTCTGGCGACCCGAAGAAATCGACGTCTCTAAAGACAAGATGGATTTTGCCAAGTTACTGCCCAATGAGAAACATATTTTCATTTCAAACTTACAATATCAAATTTTGCTCGACTCTGTACAAGGCAGATCGCCTAATATCGCTTTCTTGCCAATTGTTTCCCTGCCAGAATTAGAGAATTGGATTGAAACTTGGTCGTTCTCCGAAACCATTCACTCTAGAAGTTACACCCACATTATTAGAGCAATCGTCAATGAACCTGGTGTGATCTTTGATGACATCATGAAAACCGATGAAATTATTAAACGTGCTGACAGTGTCTCCGCCAATTATGACAAGTTGATTGAAGATGCCCAGGCTTACCTGGCGCACGGTGAAGGTGAACATACAATTAACGGCGAAACACTCACGGTTGATTTGCGTGCTTTAAAGAGGCAGCTCTACCTCACTATTATGTCGGTCAATATTCTCGAAGCTGTGCGTTTTTATGTCAGCTTTGCCTGTTCTTTTGCTTTTGCCGAACGTAAGGTTATGGAAGGTAATGCTAAAATTATTAAAATGATTGCGCGCGATGAGGCGTTGCATCTAACCGGTACACAGCACATGCTCAACCTAATGCGCACCGGCAAAGATGACCCTGATATGGCAGCCATTGCCAGCGAATGCAAAGACGAAGTCATTGCGATGTTTAAGGAGGCAGCTGAGCAAGAAAAAGAGTGGGCTGAATACTTGTTTAGAGACGGCTCGATGATTGGTCTTAACGCTGAAATTCTTAAACAATATCTTGAATACATTACCAACGTTCGTATGGCAGCTATTGACTTGGATCCAATTTTTGAACAGAGCACCAACCCCCTACCGTGGATTAACCACTGGCTAGATTCTGATAATGTACAAGTTGCGCCACAAGAAACCGAAATCACCTCGTACTTAGTAAGTGCTATCGACAACACCATGAATGCTGACGATAGTGATTTTAATGACTTCACGCTATGAAGAGATCCCTTGAGGTCTGCACTTGTTTAAATGTTTCGAATTGACGTTGACAATATTAATGGAAAAACCGAATCACTTTATGTGTTTGGTGACGAGTCTATCCTTAGCGAACTTGAAGACAATAACGTTCTAATTAATCACAATTGCCGGCAAGGGCATTGTGGTAGTTGTATTTTGCAGTTATTGGAAGGTGAGGTTATCCATCAAGAGTGCCTTGTTCCCCTTTCATCGGGTGAAATACTAGCTTGCCAAGCAAAGCCCACTAGCGACATCAAAATAACCGTCAGAGGTTAAATTTCGAGCTCTCTAGGAAATCAATGATTTCATCAGCTCGACCCTCAAACACAATTCGATCTTTTTTATTGTTGATTTGGTAGGCATACATTGGGTCGTAATAGTCAACCAAGAGGGTTTCAATAATTGGCAAAAAAAGTGCTGAGCCGCCTGAACTGTGATACCGACTAAGCGCATCTTCTAGAATTTTTATAAGTTCTTGATAGCGTACACCACCTAGGCGTTTACGGATTTTTCCAAGGCTCTCACGCCAATAATTTGCAAAATTCTGAAAGCCAAGTTGCGCATCCAAAGCGCAGTACTTATCGTGCATATCAGCAACGTAGGTTTTTAGACTAAGCTCAATACGCTCATCTACAGAAGCTTTTAAAACAACCAACTTTGAACTTTGAGTCTTGAATTTTAGTACATCTGGAATGTGAATTGTACCAATATTCGTGCCTTCATCCTCAAGGGCAATAAGCGCTTGCTGTTTATTTTTTATGAGTTCGATAGCCAAGGCATTTTCAAAATTAATTTGTGTTGGCTGCGGGTCAACGTCATTACCAAAAGCGGAGCCCCTATGATTAGCCAAACCTTCCAAATCAATACTGCTACTCAAACGATTTAGTAATAGCGTCTTTCCAGCACCAGTTTGCCCACCAACAACAACAAAATTCAGTTTTTCGCTAAGAACTTCCAACTCGTCAATCAAATAACGGCGCATTGCTTTATAGCCACCTTTAATGCGTGGGTAAGCAATACCAGAGCGTTCAAAAATCCAGCGCTGAGTTATTTGTGAGCGCAGGCCGCCACGAAAACAATACAAAATACCATTTGGATTGCTTTGAAAAAATGCCATCCAAGCATCGAGTCGCTGCTCTTTAACTAGCCCGCTAACCAATTGATGGCCAAGCTCAAGTGCAGCTTTTTTACCAACATCTTGGTAACAAGTGCCAACTTGCTCACGTTCATCAGCCGTCATTAACGGTGCGTGCTGAGCATTAGGAAATGCACCACGGGAAAATTCTATCAGTGCACGAGTATCTAACAATGGTGTGTCGTTGACAAACAAACCCTCAAAATCATCAATGATTGGAAGCTCTGTCATTAAAAATGAATGCTTTTTTCTTGGGCTTCACTCGCACAAATTTCACCAATTTCAGCGAATGATAATTTCTGATCTTTAAGTATTTCTCTTACCGCACTCTTAGCACTTTGAGTAACGGTAATCAGTAATCCACCGCTGGTTTGAGGATCACAAACAATGGATTTTTGCATTGCATTAAGTGTCCCTAATTGATGTCCATAGCTTTGAAAGTTTCGCTCACTGCCACCAGGGACACAGCCCAAATCGAGATAATGCTCAATGTTATCTAGTAGCGGAATATTGGCAAATATCAAATTAGCACTCACGCAGCTCGCCAAGCAAACCTCCAGCAAATGCCCTCCTAGGCCAAAACCAGTGACGTCGGTTATTGCATTGACACCTTCAATTTTAGCAATCTCGCTGCCGACGCTGTTGAGTTGCATCATCTGTCGAGTGGCGTTTTGGTGATCGGCATCACTCACTTTCTTCATTTTTTGCGCTGTAGATAGAATCCCCACACCAAGCGGTTTGGTTAAAAAAATCGCATCCCCTACCCGAGCATCTGAATTCTTTTTTAAATACTTAAGGTCTACCTTGCCAGAAACAGACAAGCCAAAAATCGGCTCAGGTGAATCAATGCTGTGACCACCAGCGAGCGCTATGCCAGCCTCAGCACAAATTGAACGCCCGCCTTCTATCACCTCTGCAGCAACGTGTGCAGGCAGTTTATTAATTGGCCAACCGAAAATGGCAATTGCCATCAACGGTTGACCTCCCATCGCGTAAATATCACTGATGGCATTACAGCCCGCAATCCTGCCAAAAGTAAATGGATCATCAACAATGGGCATAAAGAAATCAGTTGTACTGATAAGCGCCTCACCATTGCCCAAATCATAAACGGCGGCATCATCTTTTGACTCATTACCCACCAGTAAATTGGCGTCAACAAAATCAGTTTTACTGCCGCTGAGCATCTCATCAAGAAGTTTTGGCGATATTTTGCAACCACAGCCGGCGCCATGACTGTATTCAGTCAAACGAATTTGTGAGCTGTTATTCACTTCAACGTTATGTGCTTCAGCTAATTGAGGCTTGCGTAAGCCAATTCAAGTTGCTGGTACAGGTTGCTCGGTGAGATGCCAGGACTGTCATCCATGATATTAAAAGCGACAACATTATCTTCGACCGAGCCCCAAATCTTAATATAGCTGCCATCTTTATAACCATTTTTTTGTCTAAATGTATTCAGTTGATTTTTAACAACATAGCGCTTATATAACTCTCCAGTGTCCATGCCAATGTATGACAGGGCAACAAAAAACAAATCGATGGTTTCGCGAATAACATTATCGTTATCTTTGATTTTTGCTTGTACAGATAGGGCTAGAATTCTCTCAAGGGTTTGCAGCAACATCTCTGAATCCAAACCTTCAATGGCATCATTTTCTTCATATTGATTGGCATAAGATTGGTCGCCCACTCGAATCGCCTCCGACATAATAAAATGCCAAATATCCACCAACTCAACTTTGATATTATCCCAATCAGGTTCAACATTGATGTTTTTCCAATGCTTCCAGTTAAAGGAATCAATCGCCTCAGCTGCCTCCATATAGATACAGCGATACCATGAAATTTGGCGATTTTCTTTAGTGAGTCCGTCAATCCACATTTGACCGTTGGTGTTGTTGTTTAGTTCGTTCTGTAGTTTGAACATTTGTTCAATAAGATTCATTTATTACAACCTATGTTGTTGGGGGATTATTAGATAGAATTAATTATAGTCGATTCAAAAATCGAGGGAGAAAAAGCTTTTTTCAGCCACTAATATTTAGCAACAGAACTGTCAATTTCACTGGACCATGCATCGATACCACCTTGCAAGTTAATTAGGTTTTCATAGCCTTGAGATTGAAGAAAGTGAATGACGCGTAAAGAGCGAACGCCATGATGACAATAGATAGCTAAATTTGCAGCTTTGTCAAGTTGGGTATAGGTTTCAGCAATAGTACTCATTGGCATAAGTTGGGCGTCCTGGATTTTGCTTATATCAAACTCCCAGTCTTCGCGGACATCAATCAAAATGGTGTCAGAATTATTTAGGGATACTTTGAAAGCTTCAGGTGTTAAATTTTGAATCATGATAATTTAGTATTTTTTATCGGCAAAATCTGTCATTTTGCCAATCATCCATAATGTTGCAAAGATCCCTAACAATTTTACATCAATATTGTGCACTTAAAACAAAGTGGTAAAATGCCTGCTTATGAGCCATGTTAAAGAAAATATCTCCCATTTTCCTTGCGATTACGTGATCAAAATAGAAGGTAAAAATAGACGAGAGTTTGAACCCAAGGTGTGTGAAATTATTACTCAGCATGCAGGCAAAATCACACCTCACCAAATTACTTCAAAACGAAAGGGTAAAATGTTATCTTTGACAATTCGTATTGTAGCAACCAGTAGAGCACAAATTAACGTCATAAATAAAGACTTGATAAATTGCCCAGTGGTTGACTTTATTCTATAACAAACTCTATGAGCAATTCCAACGAAGAAATATTTAATTTTCCCTGCGATTTCCCAATTAAAATTTTTGGCAAAAAAACGCAAGACTTTAGACGAATTGTGTGTGACATCATTGAGCCGCACGCAGGTCAATTACACGACAACCAGATAACAGAAAAGGTTAGCTCGAAAGGCTCTTATGTTTCTCTTACGGTTAGAATCATTGCCACAAGCCGAGCACAATTAGATGTCATTAATGACGATTTGCAAAAATGCCCTCAAGTGGCTTACCTGTTGTAAGTAGTATGATTCGGGTTGTTAATAAGGGGCTGCAAGACTACAAAACTTGCTGGCACTCCATGGTGTCTTTTACCGAGACTCGAAATGAAAATACCCCAGATGAGCTCTGGGTTGTAGAGCATAACCCCGTACTAACTCAAGGACTTTCAGGCAAAGCAGAACACTTGTTATCAACAACCGATATCCCTATTGTACACTCCGATCGTGGCGGTCAAATTACATATCATGGCCCAGGTCAGCTTATCATTTATTGCCTAATTGACATTAAAAGACTGGGGATTGGTATTAAAAAAATGGTGTCAATAATTGAACAATCCATTATTGACTTACTGTTCGATTACAATATTCATTCTGAAAGAAAACTTGGCGCGCCTGGCGTCTATGTAAATGGAGACAAAATTGCCGCCCTTGGACTCAAGATTAAACAAGGTAGAACTTACCACGGTCTTAGTCTCAATATTGATATGGACCTTGAGCCGTTCAAACTGATTAACCCTTGCGGTTATGCCAATTTAAAAGTGACACAAATGCAGGATTTGGCGGATAATACGCTTTTTTTTAATACCATTAAAAAACAACTTACTAGGCACTTAATTGACCATGTTACAAGACGTTGAAATCAAAGCCCTTAAAGGGGAGTCAAAAATCCAAAGACTGAGAATCAAGCCAGATGCAAGCCGCACTCCACTTAGGAAGCCAAGCTGGATTAGAATTCGCCACAGCAATTCACCAAAAGTCAGCCAACTTAAAAAAACGCTAAGAAAACAAGAATTATTTACTGTTTGTGAAGAAGCTCAATGTCCAAATTTAAACGAATGCTTCACGCACGGCACGGCCACTTTTATGATCATGGGCCAAATTTGCACAAGACGCTGCCCTTTTTGTGACGTTGCTCATGGCAAGCCAAAACCCCTTGATGACGATGAACCTAAACATCTAGCTGACACGATTGCTAAAATGGCACTCAAATACGTTGTTATCACCTCAGTCGATCGTGATGATTTAAGAGACGGTGGAGCTATGCATTTTAAAAACTGTATAGACGCAATTCGAGTGCAAACACCTTCAGTAAAAATTGAAATATTAACGCCTGATTTTAGGGGAAGAGTGGATAAAGCACTGGATATATTCACTGATTGTCCACCCGATGTATTCAACCACAATTTAGAAACTGTGCCTTTTTTATACCCCCAGGTAAGACCAGGTGCAGACTATCAACACTCGCTAGAATTACTGAAGAGCTTTAAACAACAACACCCGCAAGTAACAACAAAATCTGGTTTAATGTTAGGTGTAGGTGAAACTAAGAAACAAGTGCTGGATGTTCTAAGGGATTTACGCCAGCACCAAGTTGATATGCTTACCCTAGGTCAATATTTGCAACCTAGCAGACATCACTTGGCTGTTGAAGAGTACATCCATCCAGATCAATTTGAAGAATACAAAGTGCTTGCAACTGAGCTTGGGTTTTCTCAAGTCGCCAGTGGTCCAATGGTTAGATCTTCATATCATGCCGATCTTCAAGCTAAAGGCGAAACAGTAAGTTAACAATTTTTATGGCGATTGCATTCACACCTGGCGAACCCTCTGGTATTGGGCCAGACTTAGCCATTATGGTCGCACAACAAGAAAGGGCTCAAAACATAGTCGCTTATTGCGATCCAAATATTTTACAAAAAAGAGCAAAAAAACTTGGCCTGCCAATTCGTTTGATGGAATCAGCAACAACAAAACAAGGTGAGCTTAGTATTTATCCCATTTCAGCAAAGGCAGATACCGTTCCGGGTGTGCTCAATGCTGATAACTCTGAATACGTTCTTGAAACTCTGACAACGGCCGGCAAACATTGCTTAAGTGGCGAAGCTGACGGCCTGCTAACGGGCCCAGTGCATAAGGGTATTATCAATGAGGCTGGTGTCGAATTTAGCGGCCATACCGAATTTTTCGCTAAACTAAGCAATGTCAGTAAAACAGTTATGTTGCTTGCTACCGACACCCTGAAAGTTGCTTTAGCGACAACTCACCTGCCTTTAAGTCAAGTTTCGAGTAGCATCACTCAAGACTCCTTAACGCAAGTAATTGAAATCATCAATCATGATTTTCGCTATTTTGGTATAAAAAAACCTCACATTCTAGTTTGTGGCCTAAACCCGCACGCAGGCGAGGACGGCCATTTGGGCGATGAAGAGATAACAACTATCTCACCAGTTATTCAAAAATTGAACGCCAAGGGTTGCCACTTATCGGGCCCAGTGCCTGCAGACACCGCTTTCACGCCCAACTCACTAGCGGGTGTTGATGTGGTTTTGGCAATGTATCACGATCAAGGTCTACCAGTACTGAAAACATTGGGTTTTAAAAAATCAGCCAACATCACCTTGGGCCTGCCATTTTTCCGTACCTCGGTTGACCACGGTACCGCTCTTGATCTTGCCGGCACGGGTAATATTAGCTTGGGCAGCTTCCATACCGCCCTATCTTACTTCAACACACTGAGTGATTATGCAGCACAAGGCTAGAAAGCGGTTTGGACAAAACTTCTTAATCGACTCTCAAATCATTGAGAGAATTGTCGCCACCATCGCACCTAGGCCAAAAGATAATCTTATCGAAATTGGTCCTGGCAAGGGCGCCTTGACCTTGCCATTGCTTGAAAACTTAAACGCAATGAAAGTCATTGAGATTGACCGAGATTTGATAGCATTACTGGAGTCACAAAATCACCGAAACCTCAGCATTATTGAGGCAGACGCTCTTAAATTTGATTTTGACCAGCTAGAAGACAAGGTCAGAATTGTGGGCAATCTGCCTTACAACATCTCCTCACCCTTGTTGTTTCATTTATTAGAGCACCGAGGTAACGTTATTGACATGACCTTCATGCTACAAAAAGAAGTAGTTGATCGAATTGTCGCGCCACATGGTAGTAAAACTTATGGCCGCTTAAGTGTTATGATGCAGGCTTTTTTTGACGTTGAATTGATGTTTAGTGTGCCCAAAGAGTCTTTTGATCCACAACCAAAAATTGAATCTGCAATCATCTATTTCAAACCCAGAATGGATGCAGCACTTGCCGAATTTACACTTTTAGAAAAAGTTGTAAAGGCTGCGTTCTCACAACGTAGAAAAACACTCAGAAATTGTTTAAAATCAATTCTCACCCAAGATCAAACCAACATCGATTTGTCGCAACGTGCAGAAATGCTCAGTGTTGATGAATTTATTAACCTAACTAAAGACTATGCAAAACAAAATTGACATTGATGTAGAAGTTACTTACTTACCAAACCAATCAAACATTCCTAATGGTCAGTATGCCTATGCCTATACGGTCACAATTACCAATAAGGGCAATAGTGGTGCTCAATTACGAACAAGACGCTGGTTAATAGAAGATGAATCCGGCCTTGTAGAAGAGGTGGTTGGCGAAGGCGTGATTGGTATGCAGCCCCATCTATCGCCTGGAGAAAGCTTCGAATACAGCTCGGGCGCTATCATTAATACCGAAACCGGCTCAATGAAAGGCGCTTACGGCATGATTAACGACGAAGGGCAACGTTTCGAGGCCATCATCCCAGAGTTTGTTCTCAGTAAGCCTTACACACTTCACTAAATACTACCAATAGGCCACGCATGGATTATGCTATTGGAGATGTGCAGGGCTGTTTTGACACACTCCAACAACTGCTGAAAGAAATCAATTTTAACAGCGAGCGCGATCGACTGTTTTTTTTAGGCGATGTTGTCAATCGTGGAAATAAGTCCTTAGAAACACTGCGGTTTATAAAGTCACTCAAAGACAACGCTCAAATGGTTCTTGGAAACCATGACTTTCATTTGCTGGCTTGTGCGCTAACGCCTCATCGTCCAAATCGTAAAGACACTTTTCACGACATACTTAATGCCCCCGATAAAAATACACTGCTTGACTATTTACTCACAAGGCCGTTATTGATTGAACAAAACAACGCCTTATTAGTGCACGCGGGTATACCGCCACAATGGAGCAAGACAAAGGCTCTCAAACAGAACACATTGGTTGAAAACCGCCTACAAGGCGATGATGTTGAACAATTCCTCAGTGTGATGTACGGCGACAAGCCCGCCAAAGAGTCAAACTGCTTAAACGAAGACGAGATTTGTCGGTATGCTATCAACGCAATGATGCGAATGCGGTTTTGCAAAGGAGATGGTGAGTTAGAATTTGAGCATAAACTCAATATCGATCACGCTCCTAATGGCTTTAAAGCTTGGTTTGAACACAAAAATCGAGTGCTAAATAACACCGATGTGTTGTTTGGTCACTGGTCAACTTTAAACAATATCAGCGTTGATCGTATCTATCCCTTGGATCACGGCTGCGTCTGGGGAGAGAAGCTCAGCGCACTCAATCTGGAAACCTATCAAGTGACTTCTGTACGTAGTGTCGAAGTTGGCTAGAAATTATCACTTCTAAGTTTAATCACCCCTTCAAAAACAAACTCAGCAGGACCCGATAAGTAAACATCCCCATCGGCGCAATACTCAATTAAAGCATCGCCGCCAGTTAAATGAACCGTTACCGTGTCATCCAATAACCCCATCTTCTGACCGTGCACAACAGCGGCTGCAGCTCCGGAACCGCAGGCCAAAGTTTCACCAACACCGCGCTCATAAACACGTAGGTTGATTTCAGTTCTATTGATAACATTCATGAAGCCAACATTAGCGCTTTCAGGGAAAAAATCAGCATTTTGTATCTTGGTCCCAATGGTCTCAATATCGCTATCATTAAAGTCATCAGAGATAATAACAGCGTGTGGATTTCCCATCGATAAAGCACCTATAGAAAAACCCTCAACACTGTATTCTTTTGCCAGTTCTTGGGTAGAAATCGGCACCATCGCAGGATCAAATACAGGTGTACCCATATTGACTTTAACAGTATTATCTCGATTCACTTCAAGGGTCATAATACCGGCACGAGTCTCCACTGTTATCTTGTTGCTTTTTACCAGGTCTTTCTCGACAACATAGCGCGCAAAACACCTTGCACCGTTGCCGCATTGAGACACTTCCGAGCCGTCAGAGTTAAAAATCGTATATTGAAAATCAACATTCGCACTGATAGCTGGCTCAACCATGAGTAATTGATCAAAGCCAATACCGAAATGTCGGTCAGCTAAATCTCGAATTTCTTCACACGAGAGACAAACATTGCCTTGAGTGTTGTCAATAACGATAAAATCGTTACCAAGGCCTTGCATTTTCGTAAAATAAACCATAGCGGTATTTTAACGATATGCGCACTCTATATTTCTATAATACCTTAATAAAACTCATCTCACTATAACTATATGATCACACCTAGCGACATAGCTCTTAATAAGAAAAAAAACACCCTAACTGTCTCCTTTGAAGGGGTTGATTACCCTCTTACAAGTGAATTTTTACGAGTTTACTCACCCTCAGCCGAAGTTCAAGGCCACAAACCGGAGGATGCTGTGCTGCAACTCAATAAAGAAGATGTACTAATACAGAATATTCGTCCTATGGGTAATTACGCCGTCGTACTGCATTTTGATGATGGCCATGATACTGGCATCTATTCGTGGACATATTTACATCATTTGGCACTCAGCCAAGAGCAGCTTTGGAATGAATACTTACAAAAAGTCTCACAAAGATTGGCACCCAAATAAAATTTACCTCTATTACTAATATTCAATAACATGACAAAAAAAATGCTCTAGATTCCCTATCTGGGACTATATTTTGTTAAAATTACGCTTGGTCCATACAACTAATTAAGTTTATTCGAGTATATAATGAGCCAAAATTTTACAATTGTTAACAACAACTATGAAAAATAAGATTATTCAATTTAGCATTTTTATTGGCTTACTTTTTTCAATTCAAGCCGGTGCAACACCAATTAAAAGCATTGAGCTTTCGGGACTTAGTACAATCCCAAATAGCACTGTCTTAAGTTATCTTTCTTCCAAAGCTGGAGATGAGATTACAGACAGTACTTCTAATCAAATTATTAAAACGCTCTTTGCTACTGGCTTTTTTGCAGATATTAACGTTTCAATTAATAACGACAAAGTAACAATTACACTGATAGAAAACCCGCACATTAAATACATAGACGTACTTAATTATTCAGATAAAGTTCTTGATGCAGATAAACTAGAGAAATCAATTGATGATTACGACCTCGCCGTAGGTGGTCTTTATACCAAGAAGAAACTTCATGATTTTCTTGAATCATTGAAATCTCAATACAACGCTGAAGGTTTTTTCAACTTAGAAATTGAGCAAAACCTTGATCTTGATTCTCTAAATAGGATGGGCATTGAGCTAGACATTACCGAAGGTGAAAGAGCAACCATTGGCTCAATGAATATCACTGGCGCTCATTCTTTTTCTGAAGACGAGCTCCTAGATTTATTTAGTATTGGTGTTGCTGATAACGTTTTTATTAATTATTTCACTGAAAAAGACCGCTTTACAGACTTGGAATTAAATAAAGGTGTTGCCACTATGCAAGGTTTTTATTTAAATAAAGGTTATTTGGATTTCAAAATTACTCAAGTAGACACTTCACTTTCCGATGACAGAGAAAAAATTAACATCAATATTCAAATTTCAGAAGGTAAGCAATATACTTTAGGAACAATTGCTTTTCAAGGTGATTTAAAAAACCAAAAACCTGAAGATTTAGTTAATTTATTAAGCATAAACACAGGTGATATCTTTAATCGCCAAAAAGTTGTTGATGGGATTCAAAAAATTGCTAATATATACACTGATCAAGGTTACGCCTATGCAAACGTTAATCCGATCACTCAAGATGTTTCAAACTCAGTAAATCTAACCATTGATATTTCTCTTAAGAAAAAAGTTTATATTAATAGGATTACAATTTCTGGCAATACCAGAACTCAGGACGAAGTCATTCGTAGAGAAATTGGCATTTCTGAAGGTGGACTTTACTCACGAACTGCTATTGTAAATTCAATTACAAAACTAAGACGTATTGGATATTTTTCTGATGTGCAAATTACTACGAATGAGCTGCCAGACTTTCCAGATAAAATTGATCTTCATTTTAGTGTTCAAGAAACCAAAACTGGTGAACTCAGTTTTGGCGTCTCCCATAGTAATAATTACGGCATTTCGTTAAACGCTGGAATCAAAGAAAAAAACTTTCTTGGCTCTGGAAACACTCTTAATGCACAAATTAAATTTTCTGACTCTTATAATAAGATTAGCTTCTTCTTTGAAAACCCCTATTTCAACACCAAACAACACAGCATCAGTTACGGCGCCTTTATGAGCTCTCTTGATGATAATGATGTCATGACAGATTCTTATAAAATTGATACAGTTGGTGCAAATCTTGGTTATGGTGTTCCATTAACCGAAAACACTAGGCTTAATGGTAGCTTGCAATTCTCGAACAATGATATTACTTGTGGAGAAACTTTTGCAACGTCTGACTATGAGTCGAGTCAGTGTGCCAACACCAGCAATGATGAAGTTAGTGTCACCATCAATTGGAATGAAAATACTCTAAACCACTACATGTACCCAACGAACGGTAGAAGCAATGCTTTAAGTGTTGACCTCTCTCTTCCTATTGGCGATTATCGCTACATCATAGCCAATGCCAGCCACAAGAGTTACAGGCCGCTCAAGAACAATTTAACTCTTAAACTCACTGGTGATTTAGGAATGGCAACTGGATATAGTGGAAAAGAATTGCCTTTCTTTAAGCGTTATTTTGGTGGTGGCAGTGGCTCGGTTCGTGGATTTAAAACTAAAACCTTAGGTCCAGAATATATAAATGGTAGAGCAAAAGGTGGTGAACTATCCATTCTAGCCAGTGCCAATATTATTTCGCCAGTTTCTTTTATTGATAACAGTGAAAATATGCGTATGAGTGCCTTTGTAGACATGGGCAACGTTTATGCCAGCACATCAAATATTGATCTTGGAGACCTACGTATGTCAGTTGGAATTGCATTTGCCTACATGAGCCCAATTGGTGCCATTGGTGTTTATGTCGCTACGCCACTTCTTAAAAAATCGGATGATGAGATTGAAGATTTTGCTTTATCTCTAGGCACGGGCTTCTAGTATAAGCAATGAAAAAAACCATTGCCCTCTTAATTTGCACCATTTTGGTGACGACTTCTAGCGCACAATCCTTAAAAATTGGCTATATTAATATTGAAGAGGTTATTAGTAACTCTACACAATACCAACAAGAAAGTACTCAATTAGCCAAAGAATTCCAACCAAAAAAACAAGAATTACTGGACTTACTCGACCATATTAATTTGTTGCAATTAAAACTCGAAAAAACAAGTAGCCATTTATCAACAGAAAGCCTACAAAATAAAGTTGATAACATCAATAAACTTAAGGTCTACTTTAAAAAAGAAACGGAACTTTGGCAACGGCAATTAACCAAAAAAAAACTTATTGCTCTTGATCGCATTCAAACGCTGATCAATCGAGTCATTATCAAACTTGCAATGGATGAAAAATATGATTTAATTCTATATCAAGAGGTTGCTTTTGTCAGTGATGAGATCAATATTAGTGACATGATAATAACCAAAATGGAAGGTTTATCACAGTGAAAATATCCTTAGAGAAGATCTCTGAATTAATTAATGCCACTTTAATCGGTGACCCCTCAATTGAAATTGAAGGGATTAACACTTTAAGTGAAGCTTGTCCAAATCAAGTAAGCTATTTGACACAGAAAAAATACCTCAACACCTTAAACAAAACAAAAGCTGGTGCTGTTATTCTTCACCAAAAACACCATGAACACTGTAACGTAAATGCTCTATTAGTGTCAAATCCTTATCTAGCTTTTGCCAAACTTAGTCATTACTTTAAACAAACCTATTCGATTCATCAGGGTATCAATAATTCAATAGTTGACTCTACAGCACAAGTCGATAATGTATCAATAAGTTCGGGTTGTGTCATTGGTAAAAATGTGAGTATTGGTGAAAATACTTTGATCGGGCCGAATTGCGTCATTGAAGACAACGTCAAAATAGGAAAACATTCGCATATCTACGCTAACGTTGTTATCCACAGAGAATCTGAACTAGGTCATTCGTGTGTTATTTCCTCTGGCGCCGTAATTGGATCAGAAGGCTTTGGCAATGCAAGAAACGACGATAAAAGCTGGCAAACGATTGCGCACTTAGGTAAAGTTATCATAGGTGACGATGTTACGATTGGTACCAATACAACTATTGACAGAGGTACTATTGATGATACTGAGATTCACAATGGTGTCAGAATCGACAACCTTGTGCACATTGCCCATAACGTCATCATAGGCGAAAATACCGCCATTGCTGCAAAAACTGGCATTGCCGGTAGTACGGTTATTGGCAAACGGTGCATGATTGGCGGCATGGTTGGCATTGTAGGCCATCTAAAAATTGTTGATGATGTTACAATCAACGCCACAAGTACCGTAGATAAAAACATTATCAAATCAGGAGTCTATACTGGATTCTTCCCGTTAATGACACATAAAGGCTGGCAAAAGGTTGGGGTGTGGTTGGTAAAACTTGATAAAATTGCCAAAACTATGAATATTAAATTAAAAGACGTAAAAAAATAATTATGGAAATGAATATTAATGAGGTAAAAAACTTCCTACCTCACCGCTACCCTTTTTTAATGATAGATCGTGTTCTTGATTTTGAAGTGGGAAAATCTCTCACAGCAATCAAGAACGTTTCTTGTAACGAACCTCAATTCACTGGTCACTTCCCCACACAACCGATTATGCCTGGGGTTTTAATTGTGGAAGCATTGGCTCAAGCAACGGGAATCTTAGCCTTCAAATCTGAAGTGGGAAAACCCATTGATGGTCAAATTTATATGCTGGTTGGAATTGACAAAGTACGCTTTAAACGCATTGTTGAGCCGGGAGATCAAATCTTACTTAAGGTTGAAGTGATGGTTGTCAAACGCGGTATGTGGAAGTTTAATTGCAAGGCTACAGTTGATGGCGTATTGGTTACTTCTGCAATCCTTATGTGCACTCAAAAAGCTGCAGAATAATACCGTGGCAGTTGATCCAACAGCAATTGTAGACCCAAGTGCAAAGATTCATTCAGCTGCAATAATTTGTGCTTATGCTGTTATTGGCGCTAATGTTGAAATCGATGCCGGTACTGTTGTAAATTCTCATGCGGTCATTTCTGGCCCCACAAAAATTGGCAAGAACAATCAAATTCACTCTTTTGCTTCAATAGGGGGAGACCCTCAGGACATAACTTATCAAGAAGGGCAAGAAAGTAATTTAATTATTGGCGATGATAATCTTATACGTGAATTCTGCACCATTAACCGAGGCACAGAAAAAGAAAACTCATTAACAAGGTTAGGATCTAATAATATGCTTATGTCATATGTTCATATTGCCCATGACTGTCAATTAGGTAATCATATTATTATGTCAAACAATGCCTCTTTAGCTGGGCATGTTCGCATCGCTGACTGGTCAATTCTTGGTGGATTTGTGTTGGTTAAACAATTTTGTATGATTGGACGCCATACATATGTGGGCATGGGCTCTCAAGTCAATAAAGACATTCCTGATTACATGATTGCTGCCGGCGTTCATCCAAAAATAAGAGGAATAAACTCAGTTGGCATGAAGCGGCGCGGCTTCAGTCCGAGCTCCATTTCCTCAATTAAGCGCGCCTTCAAAATCGTCTATCGAGAATCACAAGGTAGGCTTCTTGATAGCGCCCTAACCGAACTTGAAGAATCAGAAACAGATAGCCGTGAAGTGATGCAATTTGTTGAATGCATTCGCAACTCACGAGTGGGTATCATGCGCGGACCAGCCGACGAATAAATCCCAGCCATCATGGAAAAATCTTTTATAAAGGCTAGCAGTGTTGTTACTGTGATGACTTTGTTGTCACGAATTTTAGGCCTTGTAAGGGACTTTTTTATTGCTAAATACTTTGGTGCCAATGGTCTATCTGACGCCTTTTTAGTTGCCTTTCGCATTCCAAACTTTTTTCGTCGCCTTTTTGCCGAAGGTGCTTTTTCACAGGCCTTTATTCCCATTTTAGCTGATAGCAAAATAAATCAAAATGATGATGAGTTGCAAGAGGTTATTAACCACATCGCAACGAAACTGCTAACCATTCTTATTCTAGTTACAATTGTAGTGGTAGTTCTTGCGCCACTGGTGATGTTTGTTTTTGCCTGGGGTTTTTATTTCAAAACTGATCAGAGTCATTACTTCTTGGCTTCTGACATGCTTAGAATTACTTTTCCTTACTTATTACTTATCTCCCTAACCGCACTTTCCGGCGCTATTTTAAACATTTATGATAATTTCAGCGTTCCAGCATTCACGCCTGTACTGCTCAATTTATCTTTAATACTTAGTGCAATTTTTCTCTCAAAATACCTTGATACACCGATTATGGCGCTCGCATGGGGGGTGTTGATAGGTGGCATTGCCCAACTCCTCTTTCAAATACCTTTTTTACGAAAACTCCACCGATTACCAAGACTAAGATTTGGACCGCATCCAGCAATAATAACTTTAAAAAAACGTATGCTACCAGCTCTTTTTGGAGTTTCCGTTTCACAGATTAATCTACTAATAGACACCATGATTGCATCAACCCTTGTAGCAGGCAGTGTCTCTTGGTTGTATTATTCAGATCGCTTATTAGAGCTACCTTTAGCCTTGATTGGAATTGCTTTGGCAACGGTAGCACTTGCTAAATTAAGCAATTATTATGCAAAAAATGATACAGAGAGCTTTTCACAAACTATAGACAGAGCGCTGATCTATGGCTTAATCCTAGGACTCCCATCTTCCATTGGCCTTGTTATGCTTTCTGATGGGTTGATTATCACACTGTTTCAATACGATGCCTTTAACGTAGATGACGCTCTCCAGTCGGCTTTAAGCTTGCAAGCGTACGGCGCTGGCTTGGTTGCTTTCATCGCGGTGAAAATTCTTGCACCAGTATTTCTCTCCAGAGGTGACACAAAGACACCGGTTAAGGCAGGCGTTGCAGCAATGAGTAGTAATATTATTCTAAACTTAATTTTGGCACATTATTTTGGCCATGATGGCCTAGCTGCAGCAACGTCACTGTCTGCTGTTTTAAATGCCGGTCTATTGTATTACTTTTTAACCAAGCAATCAATCTTTCGACTCAGCCCATCTTTTTATAAAATGCTCCTTAAAGTTGGATTATCAAGCATTATAATGTTGGGCTATATTTACTATGCATCCCCTACAGTAGATTCATACATACAAGCAGAAGCTACACAAAGAATCATTATGCTAAGTAAAACTATTCTCGCTTCTGCTGGAATATATTTTGCAAGTTTGTATATTTTTGGGTTAAGAGTTAAACAACTATGAGTACACTACACTGTATTAAACTAAATAAAGAACTTGCATCGCTAGAGCGTGCGCCTTACCCCGGTGAGCTGGGAAAAAGAATTCTCGAAAATGTTTCAAAAGAGGCGTGGCAAATGTGGCTTAACCACCAGACTTTGCTAATCAATGAAAACAACTTAAGCCTAATTGACCCAAATGCTCAAAGTTACCTAAAAGAGCAAATGGAAAAATACTTTTTTTCGTCTGATGATTTAGATGACATTAAGGGCTACACTCCAGAAAATGGCTAATTTATTTATTATTTCTGCACCCTCGGGTTGTGGCAAAACTTCTCTTGTTAAAGCGCTCATCAACGATGTGTCCGACTTGTGCG
>Ga0208335_1000133_pt1 | contig 29776 bp, 29 predicted proteins | sample DeeseametaMP0759_FD_184202 | JGI IMG/M metagenome (GOLD analysis project Ga0208335, IMG submission 184202) | Marine microbial communities from the Deep Atlantic Ocean - MP0759 (SPAdes) | ecosystem: Environmental > Aquatic > Marine > Oceanic | place: West of Cape Town, South Africa, South...
TGCATTGAAATTCAAAAAACACTGGAGCACGAAGGCCAAGAAGTCGCTGTTATTTTTGGCACCGAGAGATCAGGGCTCACCAATGAAGAATTGGATTTGTGTCATATTTTAATGACGATTCCCGGCAACCCTGAATATTTTTCCCTGAACGTAGCATCCGCCATTCAAGTGTTTGCTTATCAATATTTTGTTTGCAGTTCACAAACCAACTTTGAATCCAGTGAAAATGCTTTGGCAAGTTTTGGGGAATTAGAAGGTTTTTACAAGCATTTAGAACAAGTGCTTGACCATATTGATTATTTCGAAGAAAAACGCCCGCGACCATTATTAATGCGGCGCTTAAGGCGATTGTTCGGCAGGGCGCAGCCAGAGAAAGAAGAAGTGGCTATTCTGAGGGGAATACTAAGAAATATTAAACCTTTCCAGTAAGTATTTTTTGAATGAAATTTTATTGATTGCATTTTGAAATAATTAAACTCGGCATAACGATTTCATAGAAATATCATAAATATTCGAAATGAACCTCTTTAACTCAAATGAGCAAGGGTCACCCTTGCTCAAACGGGCAAAATATGGCTATTATTGAGTTAAAACATCATTTTTAGTGAGTACTATGGCTGTTTTTTGCTAAAAAAACAAAGGCTTTGGTAAAATTTTGGAAATAATGAAAATGCGTAAAAAAGCCCGAATAAATCGGGCTTTTTATTGTTTGCTTTTTGGTATTTAGTTAACCCATCATCAATTTGTTGATTCTTTTAACAAATTTTGCAGGCTCCTTGATTTGTCCACCTTCACTGAGAACAGCTTGATCGAACAATACTTGCACCAAATCTTCATCAACAGAATCTTTGAGTTTTTTGACCAAAGGATGATCGGGGTTGATTTCTAAAATTGGTTTGGTTTCAGGTACGTCTTGCCCTAATGATTTCATGATTCGCTCCATATTGGAACCAAGCTCATTTTCGTCAGCAACTAAGCATGAAGGTGATTCACTCAAACGAGAAGATACTTTTACAGCTTTGACTTTATCACTAAGTATGGATTGCGCTTTTTCGATAACTTTATCAAAATCTTTAGCAATTTTTTCTTTTTCTGCTTTGTTGTCATCAGAGTCTAGGTCTTCAAGATCACCTTTGGTGATTGATTTAAATTCAAGACCCTCAAACTCGCCAAAGTTGCTTACCAACCATTCGTCAACACGATCGGAAAGTAGCAATACTTCAATGCCTTTTTTCTTAAAGATTTCAAGATGAGGTGAGCCTTTTGCTGCCGCGAATGTATCTGCAGTAATGTAGTAAATTGCTTTTTGCTCGTCTTTTTTGCGAGCGATGTAGTCGGCAAGAGAGATTGTTTGATCTTCACTACCTGTATCGGTTGTAGCAAAACGCAGAAGGGCGGAAATTTTGTCTTTATTGGCAAAATCTTCAACAATACCTTCTTTCATTACCATGCCAAATTCTTTCCAGAAAAGAGCGTAATCTTCAGGCTTGTTTTTGCTCATTTTATCCAATTCGCCTAGAATTCTTTTGACCGAGGCCTTGCGAATCGTATCAACAACTTTAGAGCCTTGTAAAATCTCACGAGAGACATTGAGCGATAAATCAGCGGTGTCAATAACACCTTTAACAAAACGCAGATATTGCGGAATAAGATCTTCGTTGCCTTCCATAATAAATACACGTTTGGCATATAGCTTAACGCCTGTTTTACGCTTTGGCTCCCACATATCGAATGGTGCTTTTCTTGGAATGAAAAGCAAAGATATGTAATCCAGCTTACCTTCCAATTTGTTGTGAATTTGCGTTAACGGGCCTTCAAAATCATAAGTAAGGGATTTGTAAAATTCATCGTAATCTTCTTGTTTAAGATCTCTTTTATCTTGCGCCCAAAAAGCTGTTGCTTTGTTGATGGTCTCGTATTCAATAACGTCATCGTCTGCAGATGGTTTGACCATTAAAATTGGCACAGTGATGTGATCGGAGTATTTTGAAACAATGCCTTTTAAGCGAAAAGCATCCAAGAACTCACTTTCAGCTTTTTTAATATTAAGAGTGACCGATGTGCCACAGTTTTCAACTTCAACGGTTTCGATTGAGTATTCGCCTTTGCCTTTGGATACCCATTTGGTACCGTTAGCTTTATCATCACCCGCTTTTCTGGAGACAAGTGTTACCGTATTGGCAACAATAAACGAGGCGTAAAAACCCACACCAAATTGACCAATAAGATTAGCGTCTTTCGCTTGAGTTTTATTAAGGCTTTCTAAGTATTTTTTAGTACCGGAATTGGCGATTGTACCAATGTTGTCCATGACCTCTTGCTGTGTCATGCCAATGCCGTTATCGGTAATGGTGATTGTTCCGGCGTCTTTATTGACATCAAGATGAATGTTTAATTCTTCTTTACCTTCGACCAAGCTGTCATCAGAAATTGATTCAAACCTGAGTTTATCAATTGCGTCAGAAGCGTTTGAAACTAACTCTCTTAAAAAGATCTCTTTATTTGAATAAAGAGAATGAATCATTAAATCAAGAAGTTGGGAAACCTCTGTTTGAAAAGCATGGGTTTGTTTTTGACTCATCTGAATTCCTTAATTGTTTAACGTAAAATGCTAAGATATGGTCAAAGATCAAAAAAACAAGCCTAAAGACGACCTTTGTTTGCAACAAATCGAGGTTTTTATTCGTCATCTGCGCGTAGAAAAGAACTATGCACAGAATACTGTTTCTGCCTATCAGGCAGATTTGAATAAATTATTACGCTTTGCAAACGGCAGAAACATAAGCCAATGGAGCGATATTGATGAAAAAACGCTTAATTTGTTCGTTATGGAGCTCAGACACGCAAATGCCTCTAATCGTTCAATTAGAAGGCATTTATCTTCCACCAGAGGTTTTTTCTCGTATTTGCTACGTCGTGGTGTTTTGAGTGAAAATTGTGCTAAAACTATTTCATCGCCAAAGCTGGGCCACACATTGCCCAAAACGCTTGATTTTGAGGATTTAAGCAGAATGATGCAGCCAAAATCAAACCGTCTTGATGAGCTGAGAAATGTTGCCATGATTGAGCTTATTTATTCAAGTGCGCTGAGAGTGTCAGAATTGGTGGGAATTAATATCAATGACTTAGATTTTCGCGAAGGCTTTATTAAGGTTTTGGGCAAGGGTGCAAAGGCGCGATTTGTTCCTGTGGGTAAAGGGGCAATTTCTGCAGTTGAAAATTATTTAATTAAAAGACCTATATGTGAAAATAGCGCTTTATTTGTCAATCAAAAATTAGAGAGAATTGGTGTTAGATCGGTACAGAATATTATTAAAAAACGCGCTCAGGACGTGGGCATTAAAGTCAACGTACATCCGCATATGTTAAGGCATGCTGCTGCAACGCATTTTTTACAATCGAGTCATGATTTAAGATCCGTTCAAGAATTTTTGGGACATAAGAGTATCAAGAGTACACAAGTGTACACACATTTGGATTTTTTAGAATTGTCTAAAGTTTATGACAAATGTCACCCTAGGGCAAAAAAGTGAAGCCAAATATCAAGCAAATTTTGGCATTACGCCACCTTATGAATGGCGTCATTGCACATCCAACAGATACCGTTTACGGGCTTGCTTGTTTGGCGAGTAATCCGTCTGCTATTAATCAAATGATTAGCTTGAAGCGCCGAGATAAATCAAAAGGATTTATTTTATTGGCATCTGATATTAAATATATAGAGCCTTATATTGACCCAACTTTTATTTCTGATTTGCTTGATGGTGTGCAAATGTCATCTGATCAACCCACAACTTTTTTAGTGCCAGCAAACTCAAACACATCAACAATGCTTACAGGCGGTAGTCCGTTGATCGCTGTACGTATAACTGACAACGCTTTGGTGCGATATTTTTGTGAAAATTCATACTCTGCTTTGGTATCAACAAGTGCTAACGTGCAAGGGCAAAAAACCGCCACGTCTTTATTGCAATTACGCTCACAATTTAATAACGAATTGTCGTTTGTACTTCCGCCAACTAAACATAACAATAAAGCCTCGGTAATCATTAACCTAATTAGTGGAGAACGTATTCGATGATTGAGCAAGTTAAAAGTTATTTACTTGAGCTGCAAAAAAATATTTGTTGTCAAATCGAGAGTATTGAATGCACGCAGGGTTTTGTGAATGATGATTGGCAAAAAGAAAATGGCGCAGGTTATGGCAAAACTAACGTCTTGAGTGATGGCAAAGTTTTCGAGCGAGCTGGGGTAAATTTTTCCTACGTTGAGGGTTCTAAAATGCCAGGCTCTGCAACAGCGCTTCGACCAGAATTAAAGGGTCGAGATTATAAGGCTTTGGGCGTGTCTTTAGTTCTTCATCCACAAAATCCGTATGTGCCAACATCACACGCCAATGTGCGTTTCTTTATTGCTGAAAAAGAAGGCGAAGAGCCTATCTGGTGGTTTGGTGGGGGTTTTGATTTAACCCCTTATTACGGCTTTGATGAGGACGTGATTCATTGGCATAACGAGGCAAAAAATGCCTGCATACCTTTTGGTGAAGATGTCTATCCAAAATTTAAGAAATGGTGTGATGAGTATTTTTACATGAAGCACAGGCAAGAGCCACGTGGTGTGGGTGGTTTATTTTTTGATGATTTAAGTGGTGATGGTTTTGAGCAAAGTTTTGCCTTTATGCAAAGCGTTGGTAATGCTTTTTCTAAGGCATATTTTCCGATTGTTGAGAAGCGAAAAGACACACCTTTTGGTGAGAGGGAGCGCAACTTTCAGCTTCATCGTCGTGGACGTTACGTAGAGTTTAATTTAATTTATGATCGTGGTACTTTATTTGGCCTTCAAAGTGGTGGACGAACCGAGTCCATTTTAATGTCTATGCCACCCGAAGTGCGATGGTCATATCAGTTTGAAGTTGAAGAAGGTAGTGAGGAAGAGCGATTGTATACTCATTATTTAAAACCTAAGGAGTGGGTGTAATGAAACACAGTTTGGATGCAATTCGTTTAATGTGCCCGATGCCGGTGATTAGATTGAGTCAAAAAATTAACGAGTTAGAAACAGGTGATACGATTGAAATAACGGCCACTGATCCAGGGGTCAAGCATGACATTCCTGCTTGGTGTAGAGTGCATGGCCACAACATGCTTAATATAGAGGAAAAGGGCGATCATATTATCTTGCTTGTTGAAATAAATAAGGTATAATTCGCGACTGAAATAATTTAAGAGAATACTCTTAAATAACTTTCAATCCTGTTTGCAACGGCGCAGACTTCTTGGCAATGACTGTCAGTGTTTTTTAAATTATATTAACCATAGGAGTTATGTATGTCTGCAAAAGATGTAGTAAAAATGATTGAAGATAATAACGTCAAGTTTATCGATTTTCGTTTTACAGATACAAAAGGTCAAGAGCACCACATTAGTGTGCCTTCACATTCTATTGATGCTGAAAAATTAGCAGAAGGTCAAATGTTTGATGGATCTTCTATTGCTGGTTGGAAGCCAATCAACGATTCAGACATGATTATGATGCCTGATACTGAAACAGCAGTTTTAGACCCATTTACAGAAGAAGTAACCTTAAATATTCGCTGTAATATTGTTGATCCTTCTGATATGAAAGGCTACGAAAAAGACCCTCGTTCTTTGGCTGCTCGTGCTGAAGCTTACTTAATCGAAACAGGTATCGCTGATACTGCATATTTTGGCAATGAGCCAGAGTTTTTCGTATTTGACAGTGTTAAGTGGGATACAGGTTTAGGCATGATGGGCAAATCATTCTACGAAATTATTTCTGAAGAAGCCTCTTGGGCTTCTGGTCAAGATTTTGAAGGTGGCAACAAAGGCCATCGTCCTGGTATTAAAGGCGGTTACTTCCCAGTACCACCGGTTGACTCATTGCATGATTTACGTGCACAAATGTGTTTAGCGATTGAGGAAATGGGCGTTACGACTGAAGTTCACCACCACGAAGTAGGCACTGCTGGTCAGTGTGAAATCGGAGCGCTTTTTAACACTTTGGTGAAAAAAGCTGACGAAACACAAATCCTTAAATACTGTGTTCATAATGTTGCCCACCTTTACGGAAAAACAGCGACATTTATGCCTAAGCCAATCGCTGTTGATAACGGCAATGGTATGCATGTTCACATGTCAATTGCGAAAGATGGCAAAAACTTATTTGATGGTGACGGCTACGGCAAACTAAGTGAAACCGCGCTTCACTATATCGGCGGTATCATCAAGCATTCCCGTGCTTTGAATGCTTTCACTAACCCTTCAACTAACTCGTACAAGCGTTTGGTTCCAGGATTTGAAGCGCCAGAAATTCTAGCTTATTCAGCTAAAAACCGTTCAGCTGCGATTCGAATTCCTTTTGTAACAAACCCTAAGGGTCGCCGTATCGAAGTTCGTTTCCCAGATTGTACTGCCAACCCATACTTAGCTTTTTCTGCTTTGTTGATGGCGGGCCTTGATGGCATTAAAAATAAAATTCACCCAGGTGAGCCGGTGGATGTAGATTTATACAATGCCGACACTTCTGGTATTCCAAAAGTTTGCGGCATGCTTCATATTGCCCTTGAAGAGCTTGATAAAGATCGTGAGTTCTTGAAAGCAGGCGGTGTATTTACTGACGAAGTCATTGATTCATTTATTGAATTAAAGATGTTAGAAGTTACAGCTATGAGAGCAACACCTCAGCCGCTTGAGTTTGATATGTACTACAGCTGCTAATTCGTTAGCAATTGTTTAAAAGCCGCGCAAAGCGCGGCTTTTTTGTATTAAATTACCGGCTAAGACTGCGGTAAAATAGTCTAATTATTAACCCATTATTCCCTATAAAAATAGCATGATAGAAATCCGAAACAACTGGCACTTAGATGAAATCAACGCACTTTTTGAAATGCCGTTTAACGACCTTCTTTTTATGGCACACAGTATTCATCGTGAAGTTTTTGATCCTAACCAAGTACAGGTTAGTTCGTTATTGAATATTAAAACTGGCGCTTGTCCTGAAGATTGCTCGTATTGCTCTCAAAGTTCAAAGTACGACACAGGCCTTGAACGTGAGAAGTTAATGGATGTTGGCTTGGTTTTACAACAAGCACAAAAGGCTAAAGACAATGGCGCAACACGTTTTTGTATGGGCGCTGCTTGGCGTAATCCGACTGATAAAAGCCTAGATAAAGTCATTCCAATGATCCAAGGTGTTAAAGCTATGGGTATGGAGACTTGTGTGACTCTTGGTATGTTAACGCCAACTCAAGCGGGCACTTTGAAAGAAGCTGGGCTTGATTACTACAATCACAACATTGATACTTCAAAAGAACACTACGGTAATGTTGTTTCTACACGTAAATTCCAAGACAGACTAGACACACTCGATGCTGTTTATAATGCCGGCATCAATGTTTGTAGTGGCGGCATCCTAGGCTTGGGTGAAACACAAGTAGACCGCGCCTCTATGTTGCAATCTTTATCCAACCTTGAAGCGCATCCAGACAGTGTGCCAATTAATCTTTTAGTGCCAATTCCAGGCACACCTTTCGAGAACGTTGAGCCGCCAAGTGAGAGTGAGTTTGTACGCACGATTGCTGTTGCTAGAGTCTTGATGCCAAAGGCTGTTGTTCGCTTATCTGCGGGTAGACTCGAAATGGGTGAGGGTATGCAAGCCCTTTGCTTCTTTGCTGGCGCTAATTCGATTTTCTACGGCGAGCAATTGTTAACGACAGATAATCCGACTGCTGGAGATGATCAAGCACTTTTTCAACGCTTAGGCATTAATAGATAGTCAGCTATTACTGTGGCTGGTTTGTATTGCTGAAGGGCGCCCAGAGCGTCTGAGATCGATTGCAATTTTGTCTCGTCGAGTGATTGCAATATTTCATCAATTGCTTTATTGCTAAGGTCTTTTTCCTCTAAAAGAATGCCAGCACCAACGTCACTCAGATGCTTGGCGTTCGACTTTTGATGGTCATCTACCGCATAAGGAAAGGGTATTAATATAGCCACACTTTTGGTGGCGATGAGCTCAGAAACAGTCATCGCACCGGCGCGACAAATAACCACATCTGCCCATTCGTAAGCCTCTTTAATTGATTCAATAAACGGCTCAATTCTAAATTCCTTATTCTTTTGTTGTTGATACAACACTTTGGTTGAATCGTAATGCTGTTCTCCAGTTTGGTGCCAAATATTTACCGGGCTGTTTATATTAGCTACAGTTTCGTTGATTTTTTTTGCACCAAGAGAGCCACCAAGAATTAATAGGTTCTTTGCAGATTTTGGCGCTTTTTTTTCTTTTGCGTCAAAAAGCAAAGGATTGCCAACCGTTACAGCGCCAACCTCAGATTTAAATGAGCCCTCAAACGCTTGAAATGTAACTTTAGCCAGTCTTGATAAGATTACATTAGTCGTGCCGGGGATGGTGTTTTGCTCATGAATTGCTAACGGCACAAATAACATCTTTGCCACAACTCCGCCAATACCAGATGCATAGCCGCCCATGCCTAATACCTGGTTAGGCCGTACTTTGATGAAGACGTGTAGTATTTGAAAAAAGCTAACAATTAATACAAAAAATGCTTTGAATAAGGTGAATATATTTTTGCCTCTTAATCCCGATGAATTGACTGTATGTAGCTGAAAGCCATGTTTCGGAACAAGTGTATTTTCCATGCCTTTTTTTGTACCTAACCACTCAACTATTACGCCTCTTCTTTTAAGTTCTTCGGCGATTGCTAGGGCGGGAAAAATATGTCCGCCCGTACCACCCGACATAATAAGAACACGAGACATATTTACAGTGGATTTATCAGACATACTTTCGCTGTTTAGAGTAGTTTGTTTTACTTTCCATATCAATTCTCAAAATTATTGCCAAAGAGATAATGGCAAAAATCATCGATGTACCACCATAACTTAGTAGAGGCAGAGTAAATCCTTTTGGAGGTAACAAGCCAAGATTCATGCCAATATTAACGGTGATTTGCATTGCGAACCAAGTGCAAATTCCAAATGCCACGTACGAACTATATTTGCGACCTTTTTTTAAAGCCGACTGAGCAATATTAAAACCTTTTGTTAAGATAAACAAAAAAGAAAAAATCACAAATAACATTCCTGCAATGCCAAGCTCTTCACCGATTACGGCAAATATCATATCGGTGTGTCTTTCCGGTAGTAAGCCATATTTTTGCACACCAGCGCCAAGCCCTGTACCAAACCAATCTCCGCGGGCAATACCAATCAAAGCGGCTTTTGTTTGATCAACTTTTACACTGGGATTGATCCATAAGTCTTCCTGCCAGAAGGAAGTAAAGCGAGCCAAGCGGTTTGGGATAAAAGTGATGAGCACACCAATTAAAGCAAAAAAGGATGCCAGTACGATTCCAAGTTGTTTAAGGTATGATCCCGCCGCAAATAACATTGCCATAGCAGAAAGCGTGACAATCAAAGTTGCTCCAAAATCTGTCTCGAGCAACAATAATATGTCTGCACAGCCTACTATAATTAATGTTTTACCAAACCCCATCCACGGGCTTCGAACGTCTTTTTCTTGTCGAATAAGAAACCCTGCCATAAATAAAATCATGGATAACTTCATTAATTCGGATGGCTGAAACGTAAAGTACACTAGGTTTATCCATCTAGTTGCACCATTTCTTTCGTGACCAATTGGCTCGGGAAAAAAAACCACAACAAGCAACACAAGAGTCAGAATAAAAAGTGGTACCGAGTATTTCTGAAAAACTGAAATCGGCGTTCTTAGAACAATCAAACCTGCCGTTAGACCAATGAAGATGAACAGCGTTTGCTTAATAACAAAAGAGTAGCTTTCAAAGTAGGCAAGCGAAGCGGAAAAGGACATAATCCAGCCAAACATAATCAACAGTAAAATCGCTGATAAAAGTGACTTATCAGGCATTTGATTGGTTTTCATTACAGCGTTTGGTTGCATAAAACGCTATTTTAAACTTTTGTGCTTTACATGCAGAAAGTAATTACTAAAGAGTGATTCGACTGCACGATTTAAGTTTATCTGCCAACACGGTGTAATTGCTCTCAGGGTATAATAGTCGGCTTTTGTAAATGCCCTAAATCCATGATTTCTACTGCAAATGTCACCATGCAATTTGGTGAAAAGCCTTTGTTCGAAAATATTTCGGTTAAATTTCAGAACGGAAATCGTTATGGCTTGATTGGCGCTAACGGTTGTGGTAAGTCCACCTTGATGAAAATCTTAACAGGCGAACTAAAGGCAAGCGCAGGCTCGGTGATGATTGGTGACGGCCAGAGACTCGGTGTTCTATCACAAGACCAGTTTGCTTTTGAATCGTACCGCGTAGTCGATGCCGTTATCATGGGACACAAAGAATTGTGGACAATTAAAGCTGAAAGAGAGCGCATCTATTCATTGCCAGAGATGAGTGAAGAGGATGGCATTAAAGTTGCCGAACTGGAAATGGAATTTGCCGAAATGGACGGCTACATGGCTGAATCCTCTGCTAGTGAATTGTTGCTTGGCTTGGATATTCCTCTTGATCAGCATTATGGTCTAATGAGTGAAATAGCACCGGGTTGGAAGTTGCGCGTGCTTTTGGCGCAAGCATTATTTTCTGATCCAGAAATTTTGCTATTGGACGAGCCAACAAATAACTTGGACATCAATTCTATTCGCTGGTTAGAAGGTGTGTTAAGTGCTCGTAAAGCAACGATGGTGATTGTTTCTCACGATAGACACTTTCTTAATGGTGTTTGTACGCACATGGCAGATCTTGACTATGGCGCACTTAATGTATTCCCAGGTAGTTATGACGACTTTATGATTGCAGCAACCGCCATCCAAGAGAGAATGCGCTCTGACAACGCTAAGAAAGAAGTAAAAATCAAAGATCTTAAGCACTTTGTATCACGCTTCTCTTCCAATGCATCCAAGGCAAAACAAGCGACTTCGCGCGCAAAGCAACTTGACAAAATCATTCTGGACGACATTAAGCCATCATCAAGAGTCAGCCCTTATATTATCTTCAACCAAACCAAAGCATTGTTTAGAAATATACTTGAGGTTAAAAATGTCTCTAAGAGTTTTGGCAACTTAAAGGTTCTTAACGATATCAACTTGTTAATTGAAACCGGTGAAAGAGTGGCGATTATTGGTCAAAATGGTGTTGGTAAGACAACCTTACTGCGCTCACTTATGGGTGAACATACGCCAGAAAGTGGCATGGTGAAGTGGAGTGAAAACGCCAATATCGGTTATTACGCCCAGGACAACAGCGCTTATTTTGAAAAAGACATGAATGTTCTTGATTGGATGAGTCAATTTAAGAGTGAAAAAGATGACATACAAGTGATGCGTGGCGTTCTTGGAAAGATGCTTTTCGGTAAAGAAGATGTCAAGAAAAGCGTTAAATCATTATCTGGTGGTGAAAAAGGCAGAATGCTTTTTGGTAAACTCATGCTGCAAAAACCAAACATACTTTTGATGGATGAGCCAACCAACCACTTGGATATGGAATCGATCGAAGCGCTTAACCTTGCACTGGATAATTATGAAGGTACACTTATCTTTGTAAGTCACGATAGAGAATTTGTTTCGTCTTTATCTACTCGCATCATTGAGCTGAAAGAGGATGGGGCGCATTATTACTCTGGAAATTACGAGGATTATTTGCTTACTCAAAAATAGATGTTTTTAGAGACCTTTGTATAAGTCATTTTAAATTTGTTGAATAATAAAAATGAGTAAAAAATGTGTAAAAATTTAAAATTAATAGCACTAGCTATTGATAAGAATTTTTCTGCATTTATTAACATTTTTAGCCTCAGCCCTTTGGGAAAGGGGATTTTCACTCGAAGACAGACTTCGAGTTCTCATTTCCCTGCCCTAAATTTCATCATTAGACAACAATTAGGGTTTTAAAAATTATGCTTTGTGAAATGAAAAAAATCCCTCTATCAAACCTAAAATGATTTATGCAAAGATCTCTTTAGTTGCCGCCAAAAGATTTGTCAATTCACAGGGATTTGACTCGGCAGCCATTCTTTCCTTTAAAACACTTTTTGCCTTTGTTCCAGCCTTGGCACTTGCTTTAAGTGTTTTCTCTCTGAGTGATTATTTTGTTGATTTTCAAGGACAATTAGAAACGTTTTTGTTTCAACATGTTCTTCCTAGTGATGCCGATCAGGCAAAAACCTACTTAGCTTCCTTTATCTCTCAAGCCCAATCTTTACGTGGTCCAAGTATTGTATTTTTTATTGTAACGGGTGGATTCTTACTGCTAAGTATTGACCAAAGAATGAATCTAATTTGGGGTAGAAAGTCGCAAAGAAACTGGCTTAAAGGTTTGTTTTCCTATCTCTTTGTATTGTTGGTTGGGCCGATTTTATTGGGCGCTTCTTTGTTTCTCAGCTCTTATATGTTGGCCTTTGAATTGCTAACGCCATTATCTGAGTATGTCTTCACATCGTATTTAATGGCTTTTGGCTTATCGTGTTTAGGTTTAAGTCTCACTTATTTTTTAGTTCCCATTGCCAAAGTACGCTTTAGCAGTGCTTTAACGGCAGGCGTTTTGGCCGCGTCTTTATTGGAAATCCTCAAATATTCAATCTACAGTTATTTGTTTGTGTATTCAAATTTTGAGGTTATTTATGGCACACTGTCTACACTGTTGTTATTGCTTTTTTGGGTCTACATTGCATGGACGGTTATCCTTTTTGGCGCGAGTGTTTGCTACGCCATAGACAACAAGTCTTAATCGTTACATTTGTTTGATTTAGCGTAAAATTCTCCTTTACTTATTTAGCCGAAAATCTGTATCTAGCCCATGTTCACAGGAATCATTCAAGCTGTTGGAAAAATCCAAGATGTAAAGGCATCTGAAAAGGGCGCATGTTTTGTTTTTGAGTCAAATACTCTTGGCTTAAATGATGCAAAAATTGGTGACAGCATTGCGGTTAATGGTGTTTGTTTGACTGCAGTTGAATTGACGAATAACAGCTTCTCAGCAGACGTATCTCAAGAAACGCTGAATTGCTCTATTTTTGCTAATTTTCAAACAGGCGACAAGGTTAATTTAGAAAAAGCACTAAGGCTCAATCAAGGCATTGATGGTCATATGGTTAGTGGTCATGTCGATGGTGTAGGCGTTGTAAGCAATCGCTACAGTGAAGGCGAAAGTACACGCTTCGAGATTACTGTTGACGAGGATTTGGTAAAATACATCGCTCGCAAAGGCTCCATTTGTATTAATGGTGTTAGCTTGACGGTTAACAGTATTGAAAGCAATGTATTTGGTGTCAATATTGTGCCGCATACTTTTACAGTTACTACCTTGGGTGATTTACATATTGGTACTGAGGTGAACGTCGAAATTGATATTATTGCAAGGCATTTAGAGCAATTACTAAACAACACAAAAATCGCTTAGAATTATTTAAAAACGAATTAATATGAAAGCAACAACGCAAGAGTTATTAGAAGACTTTAAACAGGGAAAGATGATTATCCTTATGGATGATGAAGATCGTGAAAACGAAGGCGATCTGCTTATCCCTGCCGAAAAAGTCACCAAGGAAGGTATTAACTTTATGGCAACTTATGGTCGAGGGCTTATTTGTTTAACCTTGACTAGAGATCGGTGCAAACAACTTAGCTTACCATTGATGGTAACGCACAATGGTGACATTCATTCAACCAACTTTACCGTTTCTATTGAAGCAGCAGAAGGGGTAACAACGGGTATTTCCGCTGCAGATAGGGCAAAAACCGTACAAGACGCTGTAGCCTCAAATGCTAAGCCAGAAGACATTGTACAGCCAGGTCATGTGTTTCCACTTATGGCAGAACAGGGTGGTGTTTTGATCCGCGCTGGACACACTGAGGCGGGATGTGATTTGGCACGCCTCGCAGGTTTTGAACCAGCATCGGTTATTGTTGAAATTCTTAATGACGATGGCACCATGGCAAGGCGTCCAGATTTAGAAGTCTTTGCCGAAAAACACGATATTAAGTGGGGCACGATTGAAGACCTTATTCGCTATCGTGTGGAGAATGAAAAAACCATTGAACGTATAAACCAAAGACAATTCCAAACACGTTTCGGTAGCTTTAAATTGGTTTCATATTTGGATTCGATAAACAACGACACGCACCTTGCTCTAGTGAAAGGAAAAATCACCAAGAAGAGCGAGCCACATGTACGAGTGCATATGGAGAATATCTTTTCGGATGTCTTACAAGAAAAGAACTCTGGCTTTAGTGTTGAGAGTGCCCTTGAGCAAATTTCAGAAGCCGATACAGGTGTTTTTCTACTACTAAGAAAGCAAGATAATCGAGACATACTTGAGAGTATTGATAACCCCAATTTTAGACAAGCCGACGACCTCAGAACCTTTGGTATTGGCGCGCAAATTCTCGCAGACTTGGGTGTCTCACAAATGAAAATCCTCGGCAGCCCAAGAGTATTGCACGGTCTTGAGGGTTTTGGTCTAACTATTAGTGAATACGTAGATACAAAAAAATAAGGAATTTATGCCAACATTTAAATTTGACCGCGAAGCCAACGCTACTTTTTTAGCAGATTCGAAAGTTGCTATTATCGTTGCTTATTTCTATAAAGATATTGGTGACAAGCTACTAGCTAGTGCACAAGAGACGCTTAGAAAATACGGTATTCAAGATAACAATATTGATGTGTATTATGTACCTGGTGCTTTCGAAGTTCCTTTAATGGCAAAACGTTTGGCAAAGAACAATAATTATGACGGCATTGTTACTTTAGGTGCTGTTATTCAGGGCGAAACACCGCATTTCGATTATGTTTGCTCTGAGTGCGCAAGAGGTATTGCAGATGTTTCGTATGAGTTTGAGACGCCAGTTGCTTTTGGCGTGTTGACAACCGATAATATGGAGCAAACGCTTGGCAGAGCCGGCGGTTATAAAGGTAATAAAGGTGAAGAGGCAACGCTTGCAATGATTGAAATGCTTTATCTGCTTGCCAAAGCTGACGAACAAAGCGCTAACTAAATCGCAACTTATACTATGCAAAAATCCTTTAAAACTCCAAAACAACGTTCGCGTGAACGAGTGGTTCAAGCGCTTTACCAATGGCGTATTTCTGACGGAGACCTGCTTAGTATTGAGCATCAATTCTTAACGCAAAAAGAAGGCAAAATTTCTAAAGCTTTTTTCTCAAATCTTATTCGCGAAATCCCAAAAAACATCACTCTGCTTGACGAGTTAATTGCACCGTGTGTCGACCGCGATTTAAAAGAGCTTGGCCCTGTCGAGCACGCAATTCTCTATCTAGGTGCATACGAGCTTAAATTTAGCATTGAAGTGCCTTTCAAGGTAGTGATTAATGAGTCGGTCGAAATAGCCAAACTCTTCGGCGCAGAAGGCTCTTATAAGTTGATCAACACCGCCCTAGATAAACTTTCAAAAGATTTACGTAGCGTTGAAATTAACGCTTAAATAGTTAATTAATCCAGATTTAATAGTTATTATGCTTAAGTGGAAAACGTAACACAGCTTCAGCACCATTTAGCATCGCTCGATTAGCCACTGTTATAGTGCCGCCGTGTAGGGTCATAATCTTTTTCGCAAACCGTAATCCAAGACCATTGCCTCTTTTTCCGGTTTCAGGGTGAGGCACTGAGTAGAAGCGACTAAAGATTTTCTTTTTGGCATATTCTGGAATACCAGAGCCGTTGTCAATTACGGTAATAGTTACCCAGTTGTTTTGTTCTTTGACTTCGATATGGATGGTTGAAGAATCTGGAGAGAATTTAATTGCATTATCTAGAACATTACTAATAGCTTGCTCGGTTAGGAGTTTTTCCACATTGATGGATGTATTTTCATCAATTTGATAGTCAATGGTTATTTGCTTTGATAGTATCTCTCCCTTTCTACTCGGGCTGTCCACCACGCCTTTAATTAATTCACTCACAAGCACTTGTTCGACATTTTCAAGCTGTTGCTTGCGTTCAATTTTTGCCAAACTCAGCAATCTATCCATGAGTCTGTCCATTCGCTCATTAGCCTCAAGAATGCTCTCGATAATTTTCTCTTTTTTGTCACTATCCATTGGCAGTCTGAGGTTCTCCGTGTTAGCTCTAACACTGGTCAGGGGCGACCTTAGTTCATGTGCCAAGGTGTGAATATATTCTTCAACATATTCTCGTCCTTCAAGCTCGGATCTTAGCTTTTGAATTGCCTCATTTAAATTGTAATACTCCACTTGAGTAATGTTGGGCGCATCGGGTTTTTCACCCAAAGCGAGCAGGGTGGTGTACTTGAGTAAACGACTTGTTGACCTTGAAACAAAGAAACTGGCTAAGCCGCCAAACAGTAATGAGATAGCAAAAATACCTAAGGCGTAATTTCTTAGTTGTTGCTGTTGCTCTAAGACATAGGGCTTTAGTTCAAGAATAGGCTTAATGAGTGTCAGTGAACCCACAAGCTCCGCTTCATGATAAACCGGTGCAGCGACAAACAGCGCCTTATCCTCAGCAGTGGGGCTGTTAATTGTTTCGTTAATAATGCTGGCACGAGCGCCATATTTGCCTTCCAACGTTAGTTTGACGTCACGCCATTGACTAAAGTCTTGCCCGACCCATTTGTTATTTGAATCATAAATAACAATACCCATGTTATCGGTAATGTATATCTGCATGGACGGCCTATCTTTCTTAATAGAAAAGATTTTTGCATCGACCTCTCGACTGAGATAGTGGGAGACTATGTCATTAAATTGATCTAGATTAATTTGATTTCTCTGATGATCGAAACCAAGCGTTTGAGCAAGTAGGTTAGCAGCATCGATCATTACTTCTTCTGCCGCCTCATCAATGCCCCGAGTTAATCTCTCTTGAGCCTTATCGGTTAAAAATAAAGCGATACCACCACTAATCACCAAATAGGTTAGAAATAACTTTACACCGATGGTGAATCGAACAGATTTCATGGGCGAAAACTGTATCCAAGACCTCTGTGTGTTTGGATGTGTTCCTCAATAATATTAGCTTCAACCAACTTTTGTCGGATCGACTTGATGTGCGTTGTAATGGTGTTTGGTTCTGAACTATGAACTTGACCCCAAATTGCATCCAGTAAAGAATCTTTGGTGAGGATTTGCTCGGGATTATCGATCAAGTATTTCAACAATAAATATTCTGCCTTGGTTAGCGGAATTGTTTGATTGCCGTGCTTTATTTGCGCCATAGCATGGTTAATAGAAAACATGGAGCTCCTAGTTGAAGCTTGTTTAACAACACGCCTAAGCACCGTTCTGATTCTGGCTATTAACTCTCTTGGACTAAGTGGTTTTGTTACATAATCATCAGCACCATGCCCTTCAAGTCCAAGCACTATGTCAATTTCACTGGTTCTGGAAGTGGTAATAATAACGGGCATTTCAGCAGTTTTTTGATTGCTCCGAATCATTCTTAAAACGTCAAATCCACTCAAATCTGGCAATACAAGATCGAGTAATACGAGGTCATAATTATTTTGATTGAGAGAGTCAAGTCCCTGCGTTGCAGTTGCCTTCCATGTGACATTAAAGCTATGAGTATCTTCCTCTAATGCAAAGATAATTGGCTCGGCAATGATGAGCTCGTCTTCAATGTAGAGAATGTTTGTCATAGTAATTATTGGTTTTGATGCTGATATTGTATCTCATAACAATCGCTCCATTTTGTTAGCTTTATTAATCCCCATAAAAACAACAGTAATTCTTCATAAACTTCACTAACTTGGATTCTAGAATGACCTCCATCTAATTCAATCGTTCACCTCTATGAAAATCACCAACCCAATAAGATTTAGTTTAATTCTTCTAGGTGTCATCGCCTCAATATTTACACAAACAAGCTTTGCTGGAGACTTAAGCTTTATTGGTTATTCGGATGAGGAGCAAGACACCACTAACCCAATTAATGAAGTCAGCTCAGGCTCAATTATTTATTACCTTCCAAGTTCAGATTATTTAACCCAAGTGGCACTCGGTACCAAAGTACACATGGACATTACTGGCACCATTAACCGCGTTCGCGTTGAGCAAACCTTTACCAACCCATCAAACGAATGGGTAGAAGGTGTTTATGTTTTTCCGCTGCCAGAAGATTCAGCAGTAGATCATCTCACCATGCACATTGGCGATCGAATTCTTGAAGGTCAAATCAAAGAACGCCAACAAGCCAAAAAGATTTACGAGCAGGCTAAAAAAGAAGGCAAAAAGGCATCTCTTATCGAGCAACAACGACCCAATATATTCACTACAAGTGTTGCAAATATCGGTCCTGGCGAAAGTATCACCATTGCTATCGAGTACCAACAAGCGGTGTTGATTGATAACGAACAATTCTCAATACGCTTCCCGATGGTTGTGGGTGATCGTTACGTACCGGGTAGGGCAATTACCACTCCTAGAGATTCTCTAGGTTGGGCACTCGATACAAACCAAGTGCCCGACGCCTCAAAGGTAACGCCGCCGAGTGATCCTTTTGTTGATCGGCCAGTGAATATTTCAATTAATCTTCGGGCTGGTTTTAAGCCAGAATCAATTAACTCAAGCTATCATTCAGTAAGCATCATCGATTTAGATCAAACAACAAAGCACATCACCTTATCCAATCCCAATGTTCAAGCAGAGCGTGATTTTGTACTCAGTTGGACAGCACACACTTCATTACAGCCTGAGGTCTCCATATTCACTCAAAAACGCGGTGATGAGCATTATTTGATGCTAATGGCAACACCACCAAAAGCGGAACTTTTTAAGGCCGATAGCACACCGAGAGAGGTTATCTTTATTATTGACTCTTCTGGTTCAATGAGTGGCGCTTCAATGTTGCAAGCAAAAAATGCATTGGCACAAGCCATCCTATCACTTAATGCAACTGATCGCTTTAATGTGATTGATTTTGATGACGATTATGAGCCTTTGTTTCAATCAGCAATGCCTGCCATTGAGATCAACAAAAAACACGCAATCCGATTTATTGGAAGACTGGATGAAGGCGGTGGAACCGAACCATTGGGAGCAATCAATTTTGCATTAAACTCAAGAACCACCGATTCGACAAATAGACTAAGACAAATAATCTTCATCACCGATGGGCAAGTGGCTAATGAAGATGAGATTCTACGTAGCGTACGTCGACACATTAATCAAGATCGCCTGTTTACTATTGGTATTGGATCGGCACCAAACTCATTTCTAATGACACAACTAGCTGATTACGGCAAAGGCGCATTTACCTATATTGGCAGTATCAGCGAGGTGGAGCAAAAAATGAAAGAGTTGTTTGTTAAATTAACTTCTCCTGCACTTACCGATATCACAATCAATTTTCCTAGCAATATTAAGGTCGAACAAGCAAGACCTGTAATTCCCGATTTGTATGTTGGTGAAACCATTGTTGCGGCATTTAAGTTAAATGAGTTGCCTGATAGCATCCTCGTTAAAGGCAAAACAATCTACGGCAATTATGTAAAAGAAATCACCTTAACGCGCAGCAGCCAAACCACTGGCATTGATGTATTGTGGGCACGTCGTAAAATCCAAGGTTTGATGAATCAATACAGAGAGCTTTATTACGGAGTCGTGCGCGATGACATACAAGATTCAATTACCAATCTTGCGCTTGATTATCACTTGGTTTCTAAATTTACCTCACTGGTAGCTGTCGATATTTCCCCTTCAAAGCCAGCAGGGGAAGCGCTTGTTAGTAAGCCAGTTGTTAAAAAAATCAAAGCACCGCAAACAGCCACCAACTCAACTTTACTAATGATTATTGGTTTGTTGGCTATGCTTATAGCGTTTGTCTATCGTCGTAAACAAACGGCGTGATTAAAGCTAAGGTTATTTGGCTTGTTGGCTTAATAGGACTGGCGTCATTTGTGTATGGCGCCTACATTCCAATCAAAGCCGAACTCGCTCAATATTTAATTCATAGAGCTTGGAATGAGTCAATAGATACAGGTAAACAAATCAAGCCTTGGGGTTGGGCAGATATGCATCCAGTGCTACGCCTTCAATCAGCAAAACACAATCAAGACCTTATCGTTTTATCGGGCGACACGGGCAATGTTTTAGCTTTCGGACCAGGTTTAAGCAGTGAAACACCTTATCTGGACGATTCATCTTCATTACTGATTTCAGCACACCGAGATACTCATTTTGCATTTTTAGAGAATGTTGCAATAGGGGATACGTTTACAGCAACTGCCAAAAACAATAAACGATCTTACCAAGTAAGTTCTATTGAAATAGTAGACACAACAAAACAAGACATTGAAATAATCGACAATCAATCACAGCTAAAACTCATCACTTGCTACCCGTTTAATGCAGTTGTGGCTGGTGGCTCTTTACGATATGTTGTTTCTGCAAGTTTAATTAATAACAAGGAGGGCTAATGATATCCCTAATAGTATTACAAGCAATTTTCCTCATTTTCTGGGTTCAAGGCATACTCTGGTTTTATTCTCTAATTGAAGCTTGGTTATTTAATTTTATCTAACATTAAGGAAAACACATGAAAGCATTAACGGCAATATTTGCTCTTTTATCGAGTATCTGGATTCCTGCATTAATCGAATACTTTTATCCAATTAATAGTTGGTTGTCTGTACCGGTCTACCTAAGCTTTATTAGTGTGTATTTATTGGCATTTTTTGCCTTAATTGTGCACCTTAAAAAGTAAGAAAAAGACCAATAAAAATAGGACAATTATCAAAAAATATAGGGAATTTTCGATATGGATCTTTTGAAGATGTAGAATGAATTAACAAGGGGTAGTATTATTTCTATAATAGTTTAGATAATTATTTTGGAATTCAATGTAAAGAGGATGATAAGTGTTTTTAGTGTATATCATAATGAACTTTTTTGGTTTATTTAAAGGTGCTTTGTGCGAAGATTTTTGAGTTTTTTATAAACGTTGAATAACAAGAGAGGCAAACTCAATTTTTTTCCGAAGAACCAACTTTTAATCCGATGGTCGAGCGTTCAAGTCGCTCACGCCCCACCATATCCACCAAGGCCTTACAGAGATGTAAGGCCTTTTTTACGCCTAATGATATTTCTTGGGTACACGTTGGGTACACATATTGTAAATAGATGCTCTAATTGAAAGATATTCAATTTAATACGAACTACAAGATGCGTTTTGGTATTCTCTATGTTGATTATAAAACTCAGCAAAGAAATACCTAAGCGTAGCGCATTGTGGTTTAAAGAATTATTAAATTCTCGTCAGCAATAATCTTATTATTAAGTAAGATTTCGCACACTCTTTCTTTCAATAAACTCAACAGGAAAATTATGTTCAACGCTCAATTGCAGGTCATAGCATGTATTCAGCAAATATCTCACTGCGGCTAAGGCCATATCATCGAATGGGACACGAATAGTAGATAATGGGGGAGAGGTGAAAGGCGCTATGTCATGATCGTCATAACCAACTATGGAAATGTCATCAGGGATATTAAACCCATTGCTAGTTAAAGTTGCTATGGCTGACATTGCGGATTGGTCGTTCCCACAGAATAGAGCGGTAAAATCTAGATTTCTCTTTAACAACGTCATTACACCTTCCTGCCCTTTAATAAAGCTATAGTCTCCCTCAATAATAAATTCAGATGGGACAGTAATGTTGTTGTCTTTCATTGAATCTAAAAATCCTTCATGTCTTTTTCTGCCATCTTCAGTTTGAAAGTCACCGGTAATGCAAGCAATACTTTTATGGCCATTATCAACCAAGTGTTGACCGGCAATATATCCTGCTTTGTAATGGTTAAAGTAAAAACATTTCTGGTCAAACTTTTCAATCCGATTGTTTAGTAATACAATGTTTGGGAAATATTTCTCGATATAAGCAATATCAAAGTGTGTGATGTCGGTACCCCAAAATATAATTCCATCACATCCCTTACTAATTAAGTCATTAACAGAGTCAATTGCTACATTAGGATTTTCTGAATTACTGATGTCACCATTAGTTACAAGACAGTGTTTTTCATGAGTGATAAGTTCGTGGTCAATTACTCGGAGAGTTTGACTGTTAAAAGTTCCTGCTAATTCAGTACCCCAAATTCCAATAGTATTAAATTTTTTTGATACTAAAGAACGTGCAGACTGGTTTGGTTTGTAATTTAAAGCTTTAATAGCTTTGTTTACTTTTAATTTAGTTTTGTCTGATACAGAGTCTTTACCATTAATAACTCTGGAAACACTTCCAATACCTACACCAGCTAATTTTGCTACATCTATTATTGTTGCCATCTGTAATTACTTTTTAAAATTCTTAAATGCTGACTTTTTACTATATTATATGCCTTATAGGCCTTTTATTTTATTTGTTTATTTACCTTATAATTAACCGTTGACAAGTTATATTATTTATGTATATAATTGGAAGCGCTTCCAAATTGTTTAACAGTTAAGAAGTGAAAGTTATAATTTTTAAAACAAAGAGTAATCCTTTGGTTTTTTTATAAGGGGTTTTTATTTATTTACAGGAGAGTTTAATATGAAAAAAATTAATTCATTGGTGTGTGTGACTGCTGCATTTTTTGCATCATCCGCCGCACTCGCCGGCAACGTATCCGTATTTGGACCATGGCTTGGTGGAGATCAGGAGAACGTAGAGGCCGTCCTTGATGGATATGCGAATGCCACCGGGAATACATATTCGTATGTAGGTTCTGACAGCTTTGAGCAACAAGTTCGAATTGATGCAGAAGCTGGCTCTGCAGCTAATGTGTCAGTGTTTCCACAACCTGGACTGGCTGCTGATTTTGCTAAATTAGGTTTTTTAACACCTTTAGCTTCTGGTACTGGTGATTGGGTTAGAGACAATTATGCGGCTGGTCAATCTTGGGTAGATCTTGGTACATATGCAGGCCCAGATGGTAAAGACAATTTGTATGGGTTTTTCTACAAGATAGATGTAAAGTCTTTAGTCTGGTACAGTCCAGAAAACTTTGAAGATGCTGGTTACGCAGTGCCTAGCACTATGGAAGAGCTTAAAGCCTTTAATGATCAGATAGTGGCAGACGGTAGTACACCATGGTGTATCGGTTTGGGATCTGGTGGCGCAACAGGCTGGCCAGCTACTGACTGGGTAGAGGACTTGATGTTACGTACTCAATCGCCCGCTGTCTATGACCAGTGGGTCTCTAACGAGATTAAGTTCAATGACCCTCGTGTTGTTGCAGCGATTGAACAGTTTGGCGCTTTTGCACGTAACGAAGCGTATGTTTCTGGTGGCTCTGGTGCGGTTTCCACTACTGACTTCCGTGATAGCCCTAAAGGCTTGTTTAGTTCGCCACCGCAGTGCTACATGCACCGCCAAGCTTCCTTTATCCCGGTTTTCTTCCCTGAAGGAATCTCTGTGGGTGAAGATGCAGATTTCTTCTACTTCCCTGCCTATGCAAGCAGTAATTTGGGTAAACCAGTGTTAGGTGCCGGAACTCTGTTTAGTATTACTAACGATTCGCCTGAAGCGCATTCGTTAATTGAATATCTACAGACTGCTGAAGCACATGAGATCTGGATGGCGCGTAAAGGATTCCTGACTCCTCATAAGGGTGTGGATACTTCTGTATTCTCTGATCCTACCCTGAAGAAGATGAACGACATTCTTTTAGGTGCCACAACATTCCGTTTCGATGGCTCTGACCTGATGCCTGGTGCTATTGGCGCTGGATCCTTCTGGACTGGTATGGTTGATTATGCTGACGGCGCATCTGCTCAGTCAGTAGCTGATGCAATTCAAGCATCATGGGATGCATTAAAGTAACAACTAAATAGCACTGATACTCTTGTAGTGTTAACTTTAAACCCCGGACAGTCTAAAATGTCCGGGGTTATTCCTTCTTCTTAATGTTGTATTATTTAGGTATTAGTTATGCAGCCTGTCATTCAAGGATTATTGATGATCAGCGCCTCAGTGGCTTTCTGCTTAGGCTACTACTACCTGTCTAATTGGCTTTTGGATAATATATTTTTACCCGCCCATGGCAAGAACATTAATCGCAATATAAGTTTGGCCAACCAGATACGGCCATGGTTATTCTTGTTTCCTGCATTGTTTGCTCTTTTGGTATACCTTGCGTATCCAGTATTGGAGACTTTACGTTTATCCCTAACCGAGCGTCATGCCTATGGAGATGAGTGGGTCGGCTTGGCTAACTATGCGCAGATGTTTAATGACCAAAAGTTCTGGGAAGCGTTTCGCAATAATATGTTATGGCTAGTGATTGTGCCAGCAATTTCCACTGGATTTGGCTTGTTAGCAGCCCATCTAACAGACCGAATTGGTTGGGGAAACGCAGCCAAATCGATAATTTTTATGCCTATGGCTATTTCTTTTGTAGGGGCTTCGGTTATTTGGAAACTAGTTTATGATGCTCGACCCGTTGACCAAGATCAGATTGGTCTGATAAATGCACTATATCTATTTTTTGGCGGTGATGCACCCCAAACATGGATTACCATGTCATTATGGAATAACTTGTTTTTGATGATAGTTTTGATTTGGATCCAAACCGGATTTGCTATGATGATTCTTGCAGCTGCTTTGCGAAGTATTCCAGAAGAAACAATTGAAGCAGCAATCATAGATGGATCCAACCCTTGGCAGCTTTTCTTTCGAATAAAAGTACCACAGATAAAAGGCACCATACTGGTAGTCTGGACCACAATTACTATTACCGTGTTAAAGGTCTTTGATATTGTTTATGCAATGACCAATGGTCATTGGGGTACACAGGTTCTGGCCAACTACATGTTCGACAAATTCTTCCGCGGCAATGACTGGGGGGTTGGCTCTGCTGCCGCAATAGTGCTTATGCTACTTGTGGCCCCGATAATGGTTTGGAATGTTAAACATGCTCGTAAAGAGATGCAATAAAGGAGCAAGCATGGACAATATAGTTGGAAAAAAATCATCACTTAGCTGGGCTGTTAATATTTCGGTAACTGTACTGGTTATTTTATGGTTAATTCCTACCATAGGATTGTTAGTTTCGTCTTTCCGTACAGCTGATCAAATATCGACTAGTGGCTGGTGGAAAGCCTTTAATTCTAACGAACAGAATATAATTGTTCGCACTGCTAATCCACAAACTCAGAAGATTATTGATGGCAAGTATGTCATCGAAGGAATGTTATTTAGCTCTGAAAAAGAAATGACCATTAACGTTTGGGGGGTTTCATCGCGTGCAATAGACGGTTATATTCCTGGCGAAACAGCTAAATTAACTAAGGGTGGTGAAATTACCCTAAGAGGGGATGGCCATTATCGCATGATAAATGAAAATCCGTTTACAGGCAGTCGTGGCATGAGAGTATTTGTAACAGCACCCATGGCTCCAGAATTTACCCTGGATAACTATCGTAAGGTTTTGTTTGATCCTAAAAATGTTGAGGGTATGGGAAAAGCTTTTCTAAGCACCTTAACTGTGGCAATACCAGCAACCATTATTCCAATCCTGATAGCAGCCTTTGCGGCTTATGCCTTAGCTTGGATGCAATTTCCAGGTCGCGCGCTATTAGTGGCATTTGTTGTTGGTTTGTTGGTAGTGCCTTTACAAATGGCCTTGATTCCGTTGTTGAAGTTGCACATGCATATTGGTATTGGAAAAGGCTTTCTTGGTGTGTGGTTAGCCCACACTGGATTTGGACTACCATTAGCTATTTACCTTCTGCGCAACTACATGATTGGACTGCCCAAGGATATTATTGAGAATGCGCGAATTGATGGAGCATCTGATTTTAAAATATTCATGAAACTTATTCTCCCTTTAAGCTTCCCCGCTCTCGCTGCTTTTTCTATTTTTCAGTTCCTATGGACTTGGAATGATCTGCTTGTAGCTAAAGTTTTCTTGCTTGACTCTTCTGGTCAAACCGAGGTTATGACTGCTAAGCTAGTGGAGTTATTGGGTTCCAGAGGCGGCAATTGGGAAATTTTAGCAACCTCGGCATTTGTTTCAATTGTCGTTCCTCTGATAGTGTTTTTTACTTTACAGAAATATCTTGTTCGTGGTCTTTTAACTGGATCTATTAAATAAATGTCATGCTTAATCAATCACAAATAAATGCGGAGAAAACGAATTCAATAGTCAATGATAATTGGTGGAAAGGAGGGGTGATCTATCAAGTATATCCACGTAGTTACCAGGATAGCAATGGAGATGGAGTTGGGGATTTAACTGGCATTACTCAACGTTTACCATATATAGCATCACTTGGTGTTGACGCTGTCTGGGTATCGCCGTTCTTTAAATCGCCAATGAAGGACTTTGGTTATGATGTCAGTGACTATTGTGCCATTGACCCCATGTTCGGAACTATGGATGATTTTGATGCCATGTTGGCTGAGGCGCATAGTCTTGGTTTGCGCATTATGGTCGATTTAGTACTATCACATACGTCCGACCAACATGCGTGGTTTAATGAAAGCCGCACTGACCATACTAACCCAAAAAATGATTGGTATGTGTGGGCTGACGCCAAACCAGATGGCACACCACCCAATAACTGGCTGTCAATGTTTGGCGGGTCTTCCTGGCAGTGGGATGGTCGTAGGGAGCAATACTTCTTGCATAACTTTCTCAGTAATCAGCCAGACTTAAATATACATAGCCTGGATGTACAAGACGCTTTATTGGATGTAGTACGTTTTTGGCTGGACAAAGGTGTAGATGGTTTTCGGCTTGATACTATTAATTTTTTTATACATGACAAATTACTGCGTGACAACCCACCCATACCGGCTCAGGAAAGAAATCACAGCATAGCAACGAAAGTAAATCCATACAACTGGCAGAATCATATATATTCGAAGAATCAGCCTGAAAACATAATATTTCTGGAGCGTATCCGTGCCCTTGTTGATCAATATGAAGGTCGTGCCTGTCTGGGGGAGGTTGGTGATGCCCAGCGAGGTATGCAAATTTTGGGTGAGTACACCAGCGGCGATAAGCGTATACATATGTGCTATGCATTTGAGTTTTTGGAAAATAGGCCTGCGACTGCGCAGTGGGTGAAGACAGTATTCGATAAAATCGATATAGAGGCACCCGATGGTTGGGTATGCTGGGCTTTTTCCAACCACGATGTAGAGCGATTGACCTCTCGATGGAGTCTTAACAATCTATCTAAATACACTTATGCAATGTTGCTACACTCCGTGCGTGGCAGTGTATGTATTTATCAGGGTGAAGAATTGGGATTAATGGAATCAGAAGTGAATTTTGAAGACTTGAGAGACCCTTATGGAATTGAATTCTGGCCTGAATACAAAGGCCGTGATGGATGCCGCACCCCTATGGTGTGGCAAGCTAATGCGGTAAATGCAGGCTTTAGTACAGAAAAAACCTGGCTTCCAGTATGTGCCGAACAGTCTCAACAGGCTGTAGACGTACAAGAATCTGATGTAGACTCTCTGTTACACTTCTTTCGCAAAGCTATCGCTTTGCGTAAGGCGTTACCGGTGCTTCAAACCGGAACACAAATATCTACGGATGCTAGAGGAGGGCTTCTAAGTTTTATTCGAGAGGATGATTCAAGTTGCCTGTATTGTGCCTTCAATTTGTCAGATGAAGTTTTGGAGTTTTCTCTACCATTAGGCAATTGGCAGAACATCAATCAGAATATGGGAAAACTATGTGTAAACCCTATTGAAAGCAATAAACTTGGCCCTTGGCAATTTTGTTTTGCACTAAAAAATACTAATAACTAATCTTGCTTACATGACCCAATTAACCCTCAGTAACATAGAAAAATCTTACAACAATGGCATCACAGTTCTCAAGAACGTGAGTTTAGACATTGAGTCCGGAGAGCTTGTTGTGTTTGTGGGTCCCTCTGGTTGCGGCAAGTCCACCTTACTGCGCATGATAGCGGGCCTTGAGCATATAACTGGTGGTATTCTAGAAATTGATGGACAGCGCATGAACGATATACCAGCTTCTAAGCGCGGCATTGCCATGGTGTTTCAAAGTTACGCCCTATATCCGCATCTTACCGTTCGCGACAACATGTCTTTTGCTCTCAAGATTGCTAAATACAAACAGCCAGAGATTGATGCTGCAGTTGATAAAGCATCAAAAGCCCTAAAACTTGATGCCTATCTTGACCGGTTGCCAAAAGAACTCTCCGGCGGTCAGCGTCAGCGAGTTGCCATAGGGCGTGCTATTGTGCGAAATCCTAAGGTTTTTTTGTTTGATGAGCCTTTGTCTAACCTAGATGCGGCATTGCGTGTTGAGACTCGTATCGAGATTGCGCGTTTGAAAGAATCAATGCCAGATCGTACGATGATTTATGTAACCCATGACCAGGTGGAAGCCATGACTCTTGCCAGTCGAATTGTTGTTTTGGCAAATAATACTGTGGCACAGGTGGGAGCTCCGTTAGACCTCTATAACAGTCCAGAGAATGAATTTGTTGCCCAGTTTATTGGCTCTCCTGCAATGAATCTGTTACCAGGAAGAATTGTAGGCACAGGCACGCAGACTACAGTTAGTCTGAATGATGATTGTGTGGCTGTGTCCAGTATTGGTACCAGTTCTTCAGACATAGGAAAACAAGTTAATGTTGGCGTTAGACCTGAACACTTGAGATTGACCGAAGGAGTTCATTTGCTTAAAGGGAAAGTGGATATAGCCGAGGCTCTGGGCGAGTTCACCTTGTTGTATGTAAAACACGCTTTGCAAGATGAAAATCTTATTGTCAAAATTCCTGACACACACAAGTCGTTGCGCAATCAGTTAGTTAAGCTTAGCGCTGACCCAAGTAAGGTACATCTATTCCATAATGGGCTAAGTATGCGTTAGTAGTTAGATATAGGTCGAGGCTGGAAGAAATATTTGTCAATCCTTCGTGAGCATAGTGGTAGAGGTGGCGGGAGTTTAAGTGAATATATAACCTATTGATTAAATGCGCTTATCGCACAAACAAGACTTATATATTAAGTAGCTGTTGCAATGCATGACAATCCAACAATAGCAGGGGGGTCTGAGAAAGGCAGCCGATGTTTAGCAGTTTTCGTGCCTTGGACGATTAAGAATCGTAGTCTCCTCGATAAGTTACCTGAAGTGTGTTGTTGAAATAATTTAGCATGTCAATGTACCCGATAAGAAAAGTGAGTTCCACGATTTATTCTTGAGAAAACAGGCTCCTTAAATCTTCAAAAAAAGACTCTGTAATCCCCAAAGAATTTTTCATGACCGATTCAGTGAATCTAAGAGCTAGTTTTTCTCGATCAGTCAAGTTTTTTGGTGAGTCTAATTCTTCGATTTGAGATTTAGGAATTCCTAACTGAGTCATTATATCCACGTGGGAATTGACACAAAATTGACAATCATTTAAGCGGGAGGCCTTGAGAATAACTTTTTCTTTTAGATTCCGTTCAAACAGCCTGCCATCATTTCTTAGGCGGCTTTATCAGCGAGTTCTTTAGCTAAATTAGCTTCAAATTCAGCAATTTCTTTTTCTATAGCTTCTTGTGGAAGAAGAGGGCCAATCCCACAACCTATTTGCCAGGGTTGAACATCGGCAGCTTCAAGTTCAGCAATTTCAAGAATTGAAAACCATGCAAGTGACATTAAACTCTCAACCCTGGAGAATTTTACTAAAAGCATTGGCAAAGAGCTAAAGGTGTCAATCTCCTAGAATAATTCAACAGGAAATATTTAACGCATACCCCGTTGCTCTTTAATGAGCTCATAAGCACTAATAATTTCTTGGGTTTTT
>Ga0208335_1000135_pt1 | contig 29534 bp, 31 predicted proteins | sample DeeseametaMP0759_FD_184202 | JGI IMG/M metagenome (GOLD analysis project Ga0208335, IMG submission 184202) | Marine microbial communities from the Deep Atlantic Ocean - MP0759 (SPAdes) | ecosystem: Environmental > Aquatic > Marine > Oceanic | place: West of Cape Town, South Africa, South...
TTAAACAGATAAAAAAAAAGGGCAGTAAAAACTGCCCTTTTTGAATTTTGTTTTGAGTAAGAATGATTACATTCCCATTCCACCCATTCCTCCACCCATTCCTCCACCCATTCCACCAGGAGGCATAGCTGGACCCGAATCTTTTTCTTCCGGTTTGTCTGCAACCATTGCTTCGGTTATAATTAATAAGCCAGCAATCGATGCAGCATCCTGAAGAGCCGTTCTTACAACTTTAGTTGGATCTATAATTCCTTTAGCGAACATGTCACAGTACTCTTCGTTTTGTGCGTCATATCCTTGATTTGTTTTTTTACCTTCCAAAAGTTTTCCCACAACAACTGATCCATCAATGCCAGCATTAGCAACTATTTGCCTGATTGGTGCTTCTAAAGCTTTTTTGATGATGTCTATTCCAGCTTTCTGATCAGATCCTTTAAATTTTACCTTGTCTAAATCTTGGGATGCATAAAGTAATGCGCATCCACCTCCAGCAACAACACCTTCTTCTACTGCGGCTCTAGTTGAGTTCAAAGCATCTTCTACTTTGTCTTTTCTTTCTTTAACCGCAACTTCGGTTGCACCACCAACTTTAATTACAGCAACTCCACCGGCTAATTTAGCTAATCTTTCTTGAAGTTTTTCTTTATCGTAATCAGAAGTTGTTTCTTCAGTTTGTTGTCTAATTTGATTACATCTTGCTTCGATGTCAGCTTTTTTGCCTGATCCACCGATAATGGTAGTGTTTTCTTTATCAACTTTTATGTTTTTGCAAGATCCAAGGTCATTTATTTTTACGTTCTCTAATTTAATGCCAAGATCTTCTGAGATTACTTGGCCACCCGTTAATATTCCAATATCTTCTAGCATTGATTTTCTTCTATCGCCAAAGCCAGGAGCCTTAACAGCAACTACTTTTAAACCACCTCTTAATTTGTTTACTACTAAAGTTGCTAAAGCCTCACCCTCAACATCTTCAGAAATTATCATAAGAGGACGTCCTGCCTGAACAACAGATTCTAGTAATGGCACTATTGATTGTAAGTTAGTTAATTTTTTTTCATGTAAAAGAATAAGGGGATTTTCGAGTTCTGTAGTCATTTTGTCTGCATTAGTAATGAAATATGGAGAAAGATACCCTCTATCAAACTGCATACCTTCTACAACATCTAATTCCGTTTCTATTCCTTTAGCTTCTTCAACAGTTATTACACCTTCATTTCCAACTTTTTGCATAGCTTTTGAAATCATGATTCCAACTTCTTTTTCACCATTCGCAGAAATTGTTCCAACTTGTGCTATTTCATCATTGGTTTTAACTTTCTTTGAGGACAATTTTACTTTTTCAAGAACATGCGTAACTGCATTATCAAGCCCTCTTTTAACATCCATTGGGTTCATTCCAGCAGTAACGTATTTGCATCCTTCTTTAACGATTGCTTGTGCTAAAAGTGTAGCGGTTGTGGTACCATCTCCTGCTTCATCGTTTGTTTTGCTTGCTACTTCTTTAACCATTTGAGCACCCATATTCTCAAATTTATCTTGAAGTTCAATTTCTTTAGCAACGGTAACACCATCTTTTGTTGAACGTGGGGCGCCATAAGATTTGTCTAAAACGACATTTCTTCCCTTAGGACCCAAAGTCACTTTAACTACATTTGCAAGCGTATCTACTCCTTGCAGCATTTTAGTTCTCGCTTCCATATCAAATATTATAACTTTTGCCATTTTCTATCTCCTTAATTTACTTTTTGCTTTTTGAAATTCCCATAATGTCTGATTCTTTCATTATGCTATATTCTTTACTATCAATTTTTACTTCAGTACCAGACCATTTCCCAAAAAGAACTATATCTCCCACTTTGACATCCATAGGTGTGATTTTTCCATCTTCTGTTCTCGCGCCTGATCCTACTGCCACAACTTCTCCTTCTTGAGGTTTTTCTTTTGCTGTATCTGGTATAATTATTCCACCTGAGGTTTTTTCTTCACCATCTGAAATTTCAATTAAAACACGATCATGTAAAGGTCTAAATTTCATATTAAATGTACTCCTTATTTTGCTAGTGAGATATCATATAGATATGAGTTTTAAAATTTCAAGCCCACTTAAAAAATTTCTTAAATTATAACGAAAAATCAGCCAAAATGGTGTATTTTTTGATCTTACTTGGCAAACATGACAAAAAAAACAATTAAAGGATTGAGTGAAATTTATCATAAATATGATGTTTTTTTTATAGATCTATGGGGAGTTGTCCACAATGGAATACAACTTTATCCTGGAGCGATCGAAGTTTTAGAAAACTTAAACAGATTAAACAAAAGGTTTGTTTTATTGTCCAATGCGCCAAGGCCTTCAAAAAATGTGGAAAAATTTTTATTAAATTTAAAAATGGATAAAATTTTTGTTAAAACTGTTTTTACTTCTGGAGAAGCCGCTTTAAAGAGTTTGGAAAAAAATATTTATGGAGAAAAATTTTATCACCTTGGCCCTAAAAGAGATAATGACTTGTTCAAGGGATTTGAAAAAAATAAAAGGAGTTTAGAAGAGTCCGATTTTATTTTATGTACAGGATTTTTTGAGGATAAAGAAGATTCATTAGACTTTTATAAAGATCTTTTAAAAAAAAATATTCAACTGAAGATGGTTTGTACTAATCCAGACTTGATAGTTCATCATGGTTCTAGCAAAGAATACTGCGCAGGTACATTGGCTGCAATTTTCGAGGAATTGGGCGGAAAAGTAGTCTATTTTGGTAAGCCCTATCCAGCAATTTATAATTTTTGTATAAAAAAAAATGAAACTGTTCTTGTTATTGGGGACAATGTTCGTACGGATATTAAAGGAGCTAACAATATGAAATATGATTCATTGTTTATAACTGGGGGAGTTCATAAAGATGAATTTTTAAATTTGTCAGTAGACAAATATGATAAAATTTTAGAACAATACAAAATTAAAACTGATTATTATCAGGAAAAACTAACTTGGTAAAATATGAGAACTTTTAAAAATACAATCATTCCAAAAGAATATAGAGGTTCTGCTATAGCCATAGGAAATTTTGATGGTGTTCACAGAGGCCACCAAAAAGTTTTTAGACAAGCAAAAAAATACGCGAAAAAAAATAAAATTAAATTTGGTGTATTAACATTTACTCCATTACCTGTGATGTTTTTTAATAGAAATATTAAAAATTGTAGATTGGTTTCTGAAAATAAGAAATTTCAACTTTTTGAAAAATATGGAGTTGATTTTGTAATGAATATTAAATTTAATAAAATTTTTTCAAAAATAACTGCGGAAAAATTTATTAAAAATATTATTTTTAAACAAATAAATCCACGGCTAATTTTTGTAAGTAATAATTTTAAATTTGGTAATAAAAGAAAAGGTAATGTACGTTTGCTAAAAAAGTTTAGCAAAAAATATGATTACCGATTAGTAAATACTATGGCATTTAAACATAAAGGAAAGGTAGTTTCTTCTACCCAAATAAGAAAAAGTTTACAAAATGGACATCTTGATTTAGCAAATACCCTACTATCAAGAACTTGGTTCATTGAAGGTGTAGTTCAAAAGGGAAAAAAATTAGGCAAGAAGTTGGGATATCCTACATGCAATATTAATATTAATAATTATGTACTACCTAAAATTGGAATTTATACTGTTAAGGTTTTAATAGGTAAAAATAAGAAAATTTTGAATGGTATTGCTTACTTGGGATATAGACCCACATTTGGTGGAAAAGAAATTATGCTTGAAGTAAATATATTTGGTATTAAAAAAAATCTATATAAAAAGAGATTAAGAGTTTATTTCATAAAATTTATAAGAGGAGAGCAAAAATTTAAGAATTCAACTAGTTTAATGAAGCAAATGAATAAAGATGTAATTTTTGCAAAAAAAAGTTTAAAAGCAAAGTTAGCTTGATGAGTAAAGAAGATATTAATTTACCCAAAACTTCATTTTCAATGAAGGCAAATTTACCCAATAAGGAACCAGAGATCCTAAAAATTTGGGAAAAAATGGATTTATTTAAAAAACTTAGAGAATCTAGAAAAGGTAAAGAGAAGTTCGTGTTACATGATGGGCCTCCATACGCTAATGGTCATATTCATATGGGAACAGCTCTCAATAAAATTCTTAAAGATATCGTCACGAAATTCCATCAGATGGATGGGAAGGATTCAGTCTATGTTCCGGGATGGGATTGTCACGGTTTGCCTATAGAGTGGAAAATTGAAGAGCAATATAAAAAAAATAAAAAAAATAAAGATAGTGTTCCCATAAAAAACTTTAGATTAGAATGCAGGGAGTTTGCGAATAAGTGGATTGATATTCATATTAAAGAATTTATCAGGTTGGGGGTAAAAGGAGATTGGAAGAATTATTATTCTACAATGAGTTATGATGCTGAGGCGCAAATTGTAAGAGAATTGGGTAAATTTTTGTTAGATGGAAGTTTGTACAGAGGCTTTAAACCTGTTCTTTGGTCAACAGTTGAAAAAACAGCATTAGCGGACGCTGAGGTGGAGTATAAAGATCATACCTCCGATATAATTTATACTTCTTTTAAAATTAAAAATACTACAAAAGATTTTTTAAAAGATGGTCATGTTATAATTTGGACTACCACTCCTTGGACAATTCCTGCAAATCGAGCTTTGGCATATAGTAGTAAAATTAAATACTCAGTTATTAAAATCGGCAAAGATACTAAATACTTTCAAAACAAAAATATAATAATTGCGAGTGAACTTATAAAAACAGTTTCTGAAGAATGTAACTTTAAAGATTTTAAAGTTTTAAAAGAATTTAATGGCAATGATTTTAAAAATACTGTTTGCCAACACCCGCTTCTAGATTTGGGTTATAATTATGATGTACCAATGTTGGAGGGAGATTTTGTAACACTTGAGCAAGGAACAGGAGTGGTTCATACAGCCCCTAACCACGGTCCGGACGATTATAATTTATGCTTAAAACATGGACTTAAAGCCCCCGATACCATGAATGATGCGGGCATATATTCTGACGCAATACCTTTTTTTTCAGGCATACATATTTTTAAAGCGGACTCTGCTGTTATTGATAAGCTATCAGCATCCAAAAGTTTATTAGGAAATGGCAAACTTCAACATAGCTTTCCCCACTCATGGAGATCAAAAGCTCCCTTGGTTTATAGAGCTACACCGCAGTGGTTTATTTCTATGGAGAAAAATAATTTGAGAAAAAAAGCACTCAAAGCAATTGATGACACCGCATTTTATCCAGCAAAAGGAAAAGCGCGAATTAGGTCAATGATAGAAACTAGGCCAGATTGGTGTATTTCTAGACAAAGAGTATGGGGAGTTCCACTTCCTATATTTGTATCAAAAAAAACTAATAAACCTTTAAGAGATCATGAGGTAATAGAAAACATTGCTAAAATATATGAAAAAGAAGGAGCTGATTGTTGGTTTAATGATGATCCACAAAAATTTTTAGGAAAAAAATATAAAAAAGAAGACTATATTCAATCAACCGACATTTGCGAAGTTTGGTTTGATAGTGGTTCTACTCATAGCTTTGTTTTAGAAAAAAGGAAGGATTTGACATGGCCCGCATCTATGTATTTGGAAGGTTCAGATCAACATCGAGGGTGGTTTCATTCATCCTTATTAGAGTCATGTGGTACTAGAGGCAGAGCTCCTTTCAATAGTATTCTTTCTCATGGTTTCGTTGTAGATGGAAAGGGTTTGAAAATGTCAAAATCCACAGGAAATGTAATTGCACCAGAAGATATACTCAAAAAATATGGCGCTGATATCTTAAGAGCCTGGGTAGCTGCATCAGATTATTCTGAAGATTTAAGGTTAGATTATTCAATTTTAGAACAACATGCTGAATCCTATAGAAAAATTAGAAATACATTTAGATTTTTGTTGGGTAATTTGCGGGATCAAAAAATCAATTTTGATACAAATTCAAAAGAAATTGAAAAGTGGCCTGAACTTGAACGTTTTATGCTACATCAAATTTTTATTTTAAATAGTAACTTTAAAAAATACTTTAAAGAATATAATTTTCATAAACTTTACAGAGAATTATTAAATTTCTGTTCACTGGATTTATCAGCATTTTATTTTGATATCAGAAAAGATACTCTTTATTGCGATGAAACGAAATCAAACAAACGAATGGCATGCATCAGATTATTATACTTAATTTTAGATATATTGTTAAAATGGTTTGCTCCAATATTATCTTTTACAACTGAAGAAATATTCAGAATTTTAAATAAAGACAAAAACTTAAGTATTCATTTGGAAACTTTTCCAACTATTCCATCTAAATGGAGAGATGAAAAATTATTTCAAAAATGGGATAAGCTTAAAATAGTGAGAAATGTTGCTAACGCAGCTATTGAGGTTAAAAGAGCAAGCAAAGAAATTGGTTCGAGCTTAGAAGCAGATATTAAAGTTTATCTAGGTGAAGAATATTTACAACACAGTAAAGATGTTAATTTACCAGAATATACTATTACTTCAAAAGCTGAGGCGAAGCCAATGATCAATGATGATAAGCTTTTTAAGTTAGATAGCGTAGATAATGTAAAAGTTTTAGTAAAAAAAGCCAAAGGAGAAAAATGTTCTAGATGTTGGAAAATTCTAGAAAGTCCCTGTGAGCGAAAAAACTGTGGTTTAAAAAATTAATTTTTTCATGAAAAAAATTATAATTGTTTTAGTTGTATTTTTTTTTGATAGGGCAACTAAAATGTATTTAATAAATTTACAAACAACCGGAACAGATATCGATTTTTATATATTTCCATTTTTAAATTTTTATCTTGTATGGAATACAGGCATTGGATTTGGTCTAGCGTCACTAGAAACAAATATTTTTTACCACATTCTAACTGCAATAATTACAATAGTTAATCTTGCTCTTATTTTTTTCCTTTTAAAAGCAAAAGGTATTTATACTTACTTGTTTGCTTTAATTATTGGTGGTTCTCTAGGAAATTTGTTCGATAGAATTTATTATTATGCTGTACCAGATTTTATCGATATTCATGTAGGTAATTTTCATTGGTTTATATTTAATGTTGCTGATATTTTTATCACAGTGGGTATAATTAGTTTTATATTTACAGAATTATTAAAAAAAGAAAAAATTTCTACAAATGTTTAAAAAAAAAACAATATTTCTTATGCTGCTTATTTTTTTAGTTACATCTTGTGCTGATTCTTGGAGCAATGTAAAACGCGGCTTAACAGGTGCGAAGCAAAAATCAACCGATGAATTTTTGGTTCAAAAAAAAGATCCACTTATTTTACCTCCAGATTTCGATAGCTTACCTTCACCCTCCGACAGAGATGAAGCGATAGAAGAAATGTCAAGTTTTAGTATTGAAAAAACATTAAAACAAGAGTCTGAAACTGAAATCACCGCTTCTTCAACTGAAAGTTCTGCAGAAGATTCAATACTGAAACAGATCAGAAAAAAATAGATGTTAAATAAAAATATTTTTTTTAATAATTTTTTTTTTAAGTCAAAAAAGTTCTATCAAAACTTAAAGAAAACTCAAAAAATTTTTAACTCTTTTCAATTAGATTTAAAAAATTTTGAAATACCTTTACTTAAGTGTTATGAGAAAGATTACACATTTGATTTTTCACCAACAACAGTTAAAAAGTTTTCTAAATATAAAAATATTGTCGTAATTGGCATGGGCGGATCAATTTTAGGTACAAAAAGTATTTATTCCTTTCTTAAAACAAAAGTTAAAAAAGAAGTGTTTTTTTTTGATAATCTAGATGAAAATTTACATTTACAGTTTAATAAAATTAATATTTTAAAAAATTCTTGCTTTATAATTGTTTCAAAGTCGGGAAATACACTCGAAACAATAGCAAACCTTAGTGTAGTTTTTTCAAAGTTTCTATTCAAAAATAAATTAATTTTTATTACAGAGATGAAGGATAACGTCTTAAATAATATAGCCGATAAATTTAATGCTGAGATTATTGAACATAAAGATTTTATAGGTGGTCGATATTCAGTCTTGTCTGAAGCAGGAATGTTTCCTGCTGCATTAATGGGGCTTAATATAAATAAATTTAAAAACTTAAAAAAATTAATTCAAGATAAAAATTTTATTTCTTCTCTAATTCAAAATGTTGCAAGTATTTATACTTTAAATATACAAGATATAAAAAATTCTGTGATTTTAAATTATGATTCTGACTTAAATGATCTAGGTTATTGGTATCAACAACTAGTTGCTGAAAGTTTGGGTAAAAAAGGAAAAGGAATCACTCCAATCTTATCGGCAGCACCAAAGGATCATCATAGTGTTTTGCAGCTTTATTTAGATGGACCAAAGGATAAATTTTTTACTTTTTTTAGTTCATCAAACGAAGGGAAAAAACATAAAGTAACTGGCAAAATTATTCCAAATAATATGAAATTTTTAAAAAATAGAAAGTTAGGATATATAATTCAGGCACAATGTAACGCAACAAAAAATATTTTTAAATTAAAAAACATTCCATTTAGACACTTTGTTTTTAATAAAAGTAATGAAGAAGAACTAGGTATGATTTTTACATTTTTTGTTTTGGAAACAATTCTTTTAGCACGTTTAATGAATATAAATCCCTTTGATCAACCTGCTGTTGAACAAGTTAAGATTGAGACAAGAAAAATTCTTTCAAGGTAAAAATTTTCCAAACGTTACTTTTGATATTCCGTATATTCTTTCATCAATTATTTTAAAATAATTTGGCAATTTTTCTTTAGTATTTTTATTTCTGTGTAAAATCAAAATGCCGTCTTTTCGAAGTACGTTATTATTACAAATAAGCTGGATTAATTTTTCAATATTTAAATCTTTAAAAGGAGGATCACAAAAAATTAGATCAAATTTTGATTTAAAAATATTTCGTTTTTTCATTAAATCAAAAACATCATCAAAAAATATATATACATTTTTTTTTACTTTTAATTTTTCAATATTTTTTTCTAATATTTTTCTTGCGTCTTTTGCTTTTTCAATAAAACAAACACTTCTAGCTTGCCTTGATAGACATTCCAATCCAAATGATCCTGTACCAGCATATAAATCTAGAATATTTGATTTTTCAAATTGAAATGACATTTTATTTGAATGAGTCAATAAGTTGAAAATGCTTTCTCTTGCTCGATCTTTCAACGGTCTTGTTATTTTATTTTGCGGAAGATGTAAGATGGATCCTTTAAGTTTGCCTGCTATTATTCTCATGTAAATTTATATATTATTGATATATCAATAATTATTTATATATGAACGGCAATAAAGCAAAACTTAAATTTAATCCAAATAATTTTGAAGTTATTGAAGAGGGCGACTATGTTGTCTGCGCAGTTTCAGGAAAAAATATTCCTCTCAATCAACTAACTTATTGGAATGTTGAATTACAAGAAGCCTATTTCTCACCAAAAGAAGCTCAACAGAGATATGAAGAATTAAATAAAAAATGAAAATTTTAATTAGTTTAGTTTTTTTATTAATTACAACCTCAAGTTTTGCAGTAACTTTCGATGGCAAATTTATTCAAGGTTCATTTATTCTTGGTAAAACTGAACCAGGTTCTGAGGTTTTTATTGATAAAAAAAAAGTTAGAGTTACCTCCGATGGATTTTTTGTTTTTGGATTAGGTCGAGATAGAAAATATGATGTTGTGATAACTTTAAATAAAGACGGTAATAAGCAAAAAATCGTAAAAAAAATTCAAAAAAGAAAATATGATATTCAAAGAATAGATGGGCTCGAGGAGAAAAAAGTAACCCCACCAGAAGAAGTTTATGAAAGAATTAAAAGAGAAAATAAGTGGATAGGTGAGGTTAGAGCTATAGATAGCAATTTAATATTTTTTTCGAAAAAATTTATAGTACCTATTGAAAATGCCATCATTTCAGGAGTTTATGGAAGTCAAAGAATTTTAAACGGCAAACCTAAATGGCCACACTATGGATTGGATTTTGCTGCAGATGAAGGTACAAAAATTAAAGCCATGCTAGATGGTACGGTAACTTTGGCAAAACCTGATTTGTTTTACACGGGTGGAACTTTAATATTTGATCACGGACATGGTGTTTCAACATTATATATGCACATGAAAAAAATATTGCCTAAGAAAGGACAAAAAGTAAAACAGGGCGATGTTATTGGAACAGTCGGATCAACTGGAAGAGTAACGGGGGCACATTTAGATGTAAGGCTTAATTGGTTTCAAACACGGTTAGATCCAGCAACGGTTCTTGATATTAAGAATTAAAGTTTTGAAGTTTCTTTTTGCCATCTGCAAGCATCGCATGTAGCGCTAGGTAAAGGTATTCTATTACCGCTATAGCACTTTTCTAGCTCTACCAAAATGTCCTCTATGTAATCTGTACTTATATTATAAGACAACAAGTCAATTTTGAAATTTAAGTTACCGCTAAAAGTTTTTTGATTCTTATATTGAGCATTACAAACAAACCAATATCCTGTTTTGAAAACTTTGAATTTATTTAACTTTAACAAATAAGCGTAAAAGTCGAGCTGTCTTAAGTAGGCTTTGTGATAAGCCATTTTTGAGTTTACATAGTCTACTCCATATTTATTTGATGTTGCTTTGTAGTCCACGACAACCACTTCATTATTATCTTTGTTGAGCCACAAGTCATCTATAGCTCCATAAATTGTATAATTTGTTTTAGTAGATTTTGCTCTTACACCCTTTCTATTATTTCTAAAGTCATTTAATTTTTCTTTATCTATTTTAAATGGAACAAAATTTAAATTATGTTTTTTAAAAATAGGGTGGGGTTCTTGTTTTTCTCTATAAATATCAAATTCTTCTTTTAATAAAGCATCTACTCTACTATTTATGGGGTATCCTGGCATTCCAATAGGTCTGATTTTTAATTTTCTTTCCATGTAAAAGCATCTTTTACATCTAATAAAACTATCCCAAGCAGTTCTGCTTAAATCCATAATTACTTCCAACGATTATGAGACCAAAGCCATTGAGTTGGATTTTTGATTATCATTTTTTCTATAATTTGATTAATTTTTAATGTTATATTTTTTGTATCTGCATCAACATTTTCTGTTTTTTGTATTTCATAAGGTTCATGGACTGTCATTTCAAAATTAACATCTCCTTTTCTTTCCAAGAAAATTGGAACTAATTTACAATCATATTTTAAAGCAAGTTGGGCAGGAATTGTGGTTGTGTGAGCAGGTTCACCAAAAAAAGGTATTTTTGGTGCTTGTCCCACACGCTGGTCTACCATCAATGCAATACTATAACCATCTTTTACTTTCTTAATTACGTCTCTTACTCCCACTCTACCTTTAGGTATTTGATTGGGACAAATATATTTCATTCTCAAATATTCCATTAGGGGATTTAAAAAAATATTATTTAATGGTCTATAAATTGCTGCACACTTTATGCCAAATTTATCTAACTCCATTGCCATAAGTTCAAAATTTGCCAAATGACAAGAGAAAAAAACTACTGGTTGATTGGTTTTTTTTATTTCATTTAAGTAATTTGTGCCATTAATTTTAATATGATCAAAATTGGTTTTATTAAGTTTAAAATCTTTTAAAAACACATATTCTGCAAAAGTTCGTCCAATATTAGACCACATGCCATTAATAATTTCCTCCTCTTTTTTCTCATTTAAATTTCCTAATCCAATTTTAATATTTTGTTTGATTATATTTCTTGACCTAAAAAGAGGACCAATCAATCTTCCTAGTAAGCCTCCAAGATTTGATGCATTTTTAAGACCTATTATTTTAAAGATGCAGAATAAAGAAATTACGCTTACAAATTCAAAAAAATATTTGATAATTTTCATATAACTTTCTTTATTTCTTCAATAAATTGATTTCGATTTTCTATTTCAACTATTATTTTTAAATAATTTATATTTTTTTTGTAATTTTCTTCAATTCTTAAAAAATCTTTTTCTGTAGTTAATAAAATAGTATTATTTTCTTTTGTTTTATTAATTAAATTTTCTAATTCTTTACCAAAATAATTATAGTGATCTGGAAAACTTATTTCTTCTAATATATCTATATTGTTATCTCTTAATAAATTAAAAAAATTGACAGGATTACCAATTCCTGCAAAAGCCGTTACTTTTTTATTTTTAAATTTATCAATATTTTGTGCCTTATATTTTGAGTAGAAAATTTTTATTTCTTTATTATGACGCAATATCCTATTTTCAATATCAGTGTTCTTCTCACCATTTATCATGACGCAGCCCGCTCTTTTTAAAGCTATAAGTCCTTCTCGTAATGGACCCGAGGGAATTACTAGACCGTTACCAATCCATTGTTTTTCATTAAAACAAACAATCGATAAATTTTTATTTATGGAAAAATCTTGAAAACCATCGTCGAGAATTGCAACGTTGGCTTTACTTTGAATCGCATCATTTATAACATTGATTCTTTTGCTACCCTCATATGTTGGTCCTATTTGTTTTAGAAGGTTGATTTCGTCCTGAAAAGATTCATATTTTTTTCTAATAAAAACAGGATTTTTATTTAAGTTTTTTAAGATAGAGAATAATTCGATGCACAAGGGAGTTTTTCCGGTTCCTCCTAGGTAAATATTTCCGACACAAATAATAGGTATGGAACAACGGTAATTTTTGGTGAAAAAACGTTTAAAAAAATTCAGTAACTTAATAAATAATGCAATTGGGAATAGTAAAATGGAAAAAAGTGAAATTTGTTTTTTATCCCAAAACTTAGGTTTTAAAAACTTCATCTTTAAGTATTAATATATATTTTAATTTCTTTGATCACATTATTAAGTATATTTAGACCATAATTGTCTATTTTTTCTATTACCTGATTGTTATTAGTTTTATCTTCCTTAAATTCTTCAACTAGAGATTGGTTCAGTTCTTCAGGGCTGCTTACTTGATCAGTAACTCCTAAAGATTTTAGGTATTCGTAAATTTCTGTGAAATTACTTACATTGGGTCCATGAAAGATTTTACAGCCAAGTCTTGATGGTTCAATAGGGTTTTGTCCGCCGTCATTTATTAAAGATTTAATCAAAGATTTACCGAGAAATACGCACTTTGAAATATTATAAAATTTTGAGGTTTCGCCATACGAATCGATTAGTAATATATCGGTATCGATATTCATTTGATCGAATTTGCTAAAAAGACTAATTGTGAGATTTAAATTTGATAGCTCATCATTAATTGTTTTAATTCGATCTACATGTCTTGGAATAATGATTGTTAAAATATTATTATAATTTTTTTTAAGCATCAAATGAGTTTTTGCACAAAATATTTCTTCTGATGGATGAGTACTAGCAGCGCACCATATTTTTCTATTTTTAATTTTATTCAAAAAAGCTGAATTCAGGCTATTATTCGAATTAAGTTTCGTATTAGCAAATTTAAGGTTTCCATAATTCTTAATATTTTGAGCCCCTAAGATTTTGAGATAATTTCCAGTTTCGTTATTTGCAACAATACATAAATCGAATTTTTCAAATATTTTTTTTGAAAAGTTTTTTAAAGATTTCCATCTTGAAAACGTCTTTTTTGATATTCTTCCATTAACCATCAATAAGGGAATATTTCTTTCTTTGATTTGGAAAATTAAATTTGGCCAAATTTCAGAATCGATAAAAATAGATAAATTAGGAGACCAGTGCTTTAAAAATTTTTTTACAAATTTAGGAATATCTAAAGGTAAAAACTGATGAATTACCTTTGTATTTTTATTAAATTTTTTTTTTAAAACTTCTGCAGAACTCATGGTAATGCTAGTTATAAGAATTCTTTTAATTTTTCCGTCCTGTTCAAAATTTTCAATTAAAGGTAAAATACTTAATGCTTCACCAACGCTTGCTACATGAAACCAAATCAAAAAACCCTCACCTCTTGGTGTATTTATTTGAGATAGTTTTTCTTTATATCTTATAGAATGTTCTTTTTTTTTTAATTTTCTTAAAAACAAAAAAAAGGGTGCAAAGGGGTAAAAAAGGTATGTTAATAATTTATACCAAAAATACATAAGTTAATGTGCACTTAACTGTCTGCTATAAAGATTTTTATAGATGATTGAATTTTTAAGTAGTTCATTATGTGTACCAGTCTCGACTATTTTTCCTTGATTAAGAACAATAATTTTGTCTGCCCTGATGATCGTTGATAATCTATGCGCAATAACTAGTGTGGTTTTATTTTCGGTTAAATTTATAGTTGCATCTTGAACTTTTTCTTCAGATTCTGCATCTAATGACGAAGTTGCCTCGTCCAAAAGGATTATAGGAGAGTCTTTTAAAAATGCTCTGGCAATAGAAATTCTTTGTTTTTGTCCGCCTGATAACCTAATGCCGTTTTCTCCAATTATCGTGTCATATGATTGTGGTAAATTTTCAATAAAATCAGCAGCAGCAGCAAATTCGCAAGCTTTTTTGATTTGTTCTTCGCTAGCATCAAGGTTTGCATAAGCTACATTTGCACGAACAGTATCGTCAAATAATATTATATCCTGACTAACTAAGGATATGTTTTTTCTTAAAGAAGATAGTGTAATATCACGAATATTTTGTCCATCGATATATATTTTTCCTCTACCTGGATCATAAAATCTTGGTAGCAAATTGATGATTGTGCTCTTTCCAGCACCACTATGACCTACAAGTGCAGCAGTGCTGCCACCATCTACTAAAATATTTACATTTTTAATAGCATCCTCTTTAGTTGTGGGATAAGAAAAACTTACATCTCTAAATTCTATGTTCGCTCTTTTAATTTTTAAATTAGGTAGACTGTCTATTTCTTTTATATTTGCTTCGGTATCTATAACTCCGAAAACTCTTTCTGCTGCAACCCCACCTTGGTAAAAAATCATATGGATTGTGGCCAATGACCGTATTGGTTGATAAGCTAACATCATTGCAGCTAAAAAGGAGAAAAAACCGTTTATTCCAATTTCTCCAGTAGAAACCATCAATCCAGTGTAATAAATAAATCCGGCAATCATTATCCCTGTTAACAATTCCATGATTGGGGTTGCTCTGATTACTACAGATGCAATTTTAATTTGTTTTTCCATAAATAATTTTAATATTTTACGCGATCTATTAAATTCAAATTTTTCCTGCTGATATATTTTTATCATTCTTGACCCTTTGATAATTTCACTTAAAAACGTAGATAAGTCTCCAGAAATTTCTGCACTTTCAGCGGTTACTTTTCCAAGTCTTTTTCCCATAGATTTTGCAACGATAGCAGCCAAAGGCATCATAATCAGAGCAAAACATGCAAGTTTCCAATTTTGATAAAACATCACGCCGATCAAAACAATTAAAGTTAGAGAATCTTTCATCAGATTTAAGACTCCAGTACCAACCATATTTGCTATCAATCCTACATCATACAAAAAATGAGAAATATATTTTCCTGAATGTTTTGATTCTAGCGTGTGAATGTCAGATTCTAGAATGCGAGAAGTCATTTGAGCACTAAGTTTTCTGATAATTTCTTGACTTACTTTGATCAACGCAATTCTAGAAAAATATAAAGATAAACCTTTAACAGAAAACGCAACTACTATAGCTGCTGGTATTAGCAACATCATTGTTTTATCCTGATCAATAAAAATTTTTTTAACAGCTGGATCCAACAACCATGCTATTGCTGCAGTACCACCAGCGACTCCAAAAGATAAGAAAAAAGCAAGTACTATTTTACCTAAATGTTCTTTAATATAAAAATTATATAATCTTAGTACGATTTTTTTTAAAGCAGAAAATTTCATGAGATTGTAAATGAAAAAATAAATAAAAAAACAAAGATACCTGTTAAATTATTAAGTTTGAAAGCAACAAGACAAGATTTGGGATTATCAATTTTAAAAAATTTTATTTGATAAATTAAGGTTGAAATAAAGAATACTGATAGTGCTAAAAGATATTTATCTATTTCCATCATAAGGCACAATACTAAAACAAACAAAACACATAAGCTATAGCAAGTGCCAACGAAAACTTTTGCATTATTTTTAAATTTAATTGACGTTGATTTAATGCCAATCATTTCATCATCATACATGTCTTGAAGTCCATAAATCGTGTCATAACCCAGTGTCCAAAATATGGCCGCAAGATATAAAATGATTGGTTCAATGGATATAGTGTTTGCTATTGATGTCCATCCCATAATTATTCCCCAATTAAATGTCAGTCCTAAAAACAGCTGAGGCCAGTAGGTAATGCGTTTCATAAAAGGATAAGCAAATGCTAATATCATTGAGCTCATTCCTAGTGTTATGGTTAGCAAATTAAATTGCAGAAGAATTAATAAAGCTATTGAACAAAGTAAAATTACGTAAATAAAGGCGCCGGCAACAGATATCTTGCCTGAAGCGATTGGTCTTTCTTTTGTTCTTTGTACTTTTTTATCAAAGTCTTTATCTACAATATCATTAAAAATGCAGCCAGCACTTCTCATCAAAACAGAACCTAGGAAAAATAATATTGTATATTTTAAAAATAGAGTTGTTTCTCCACTATAATAATATGCTAGTGTAAGACCCCATACACAGGGCCAAAATAATAACAAAAAACCTATGGGTTTATTTAGTCTAGTGAGTTGAATAAATATTTGGAATTTTTCCATTAAGGAATAATAATAGCGGGGCCAATAATTTTTCTAGATTCCAAATCTTTGTGAGCTTGTATTACTTCTGCGAGCTTGTATTTTTTGTAAATTTCTATTTTTACTTTTCCATACTTTAATTGTTCGAAAAGCTTATCTGTCGCTTCAACTAGTTCCTTTCTTGTTGATATATAATGTCCTAAAGTAGGGCGAGAAAAGAACAAACTTTTTGGTGATATGTATTTCGTGACATCAATTTTTTCTAAAGGTCCTGAAGCATTTCCAAAAGAAACCATCATTCCTCTGGTTTTTAAACAAGCAATAGAATCTTCAAAAGTGCTTTTTCCAACACCATCGTAGACTACCGAAACGCCCACTCCATTAGTAAAGTCCATAACCTTTTTTACAAAATTTTCACTTGAATAATTTATGACTAAATTACAGCCATTTTTTTTTGCTATACTTATTTTTTCGTCCGAACCAACTGTTCCAATAACTTTACATCCAATACTTTTGGCCCATTGACAAAAAATTTGTCCCACTCCACCTGCTGCAGCATGATATAATATTGTATCATTAGCTTTTACAGGATAAGTTTTATGCAAAAGGTAATGTGTTGTAAGACCTTTAGTCATAATAGTTGCTGCCACTTCTAAACCAATTTCCTTAGGTATTTTAACTAATTTATTTACTGGCATAACTCTTTCCTCTGCATATGCTCCAATTGGTGACGAAACGTAAGCAACGTGATCGCCTACAGTCAAATCTTTCACCTTTGTTCCGACTTTTTTTATTATACCTGAAGCTTCTAAGCCTATACCAGATGGTAATTTTACAGGATATAATCCTGATCGGTGATAGCAGTCTATAAAATTAAGGGCAATCGCTTTCGTCTCAATCAAAGCTTCATCAGGACCGGGTTGTTCAATTTCAATATTTTCTATTTTAAGAACTTCAGGATCACCAGTTTTTTCAATTTTTACAACTCGTGTCATTTTTGCACAAAGTTTCCGCTGTGGTAATCTTGCACCGCTTTAAGAATTTCTTGCTTGGTGTTCATCACAAAAGGTCCTCCCCTTGCAATTGGTTCACCAATGGGTCTTCCTGCTATAACCAAAAATTTACTTTTTTTAGTGGAAGAGACTTTTAGATCAGTTCCTTTTTCCAAGCAAATTAATGTTGAATTTTGTAATTTATTGTGGGCCTTATTTCCTATTTTTATTTCTCCAGTGACTAAGTAGACAAATGTGTTATGTGAAGAAGGAATAATAAAACTAAAAGTTTTATCTTTTTCCAATTCAATATCCATGTAAATCGGATCTACTGAAATACCTTTTACAGGACCAATTTTATTCTGATACTTGCCAGCTATTATTTTTATTTTTTTTTCTTGATCTTTAAATTCAGGAATTTCTTGAGGTTCAATGTTTTGGTATGAAGGTTTGCTCATTTTAAGTTTAGCAGGCATATTTACCCATAATTGGAAACCATGTAATTTTCCTTCTTTCATAATTGGCATTTCAGAATGTATAATTCCTCCAGCGGCTGTCATCCATTGTACGCTTCCCGGACCCAAATCACCTTTATTGCCTGTACTGTCTTCATGTCTGAATTCTCCAGCGAGCATATAAGTAACTGTTTCTATACCTCTATGTGGATGTGATGGAAAACCAGCAATGTAATCATCTTTATTTTCGGAGCCAAATTCATCAAACATTAAAAAGGGATCAATAAAGTCAAGTTCAGGAATTCCCATGCTTCTCTTTAGCTTAACACCTGCTCCATCGGAGGTTTGAATTGCTTTAATAATTTTTTTTATTTCAATTGTCGACATAAATTAATTTTGTTCCAAATGTTATACTATTTCAAGTAATTGATTTAAATTGTTGATAATATTTTGAGGTTTGTAGTCCAATTTATCAAATATTTTATTTAATCGGTTCACCCATACTGCGTTGTAGCCAAAAACTCCGCCTCCAGAAACATCCCAGGTATTTGAACTCAAAAAACAAATATTTTCAGGTTTACAATTATATTTCTTGACCGGAATTTCATAAACTTTTGGATCAGGTTTATATACTCCAACGGCTTCGATAGACATGATATCATCGAAATAATTTTGAATATTATTACTTTTCACTAAATCTTTTAAAAGATCCGGTGTTCCATTGGACAGAATAGCTATTCTAATTTTTTTTGATTTAAGATTATCCAAGCACTCTTTAACCTCGGGGTAAGTGCTAAGTTCTTTATATAAATTCAGCAACTCATCTCTCATATTTTTTTTAATTTTAAAAGTTTCCATCGTATGATCTAAAGAGTCCTCAGTGATTTGCCAAAAATTTTTATGTTTTTTCATAAGACTCCTTAACCAGGTATATTCAAGTTGTGTGGTTCTCCATGCATTAGCAAAACTTTCCCATCTATTGCCAAGTTTTTCTTTGCATTTGGCTGCAGCAGAATTTACATCAAACAGAGTTCCATATGCATCAAACACACAAGCTGTTATATTATTTAATTTCATAGCAAATTTTCCAATTTCTGGATCTCTCCGATTTTAAACAAAATTGCGTCATCGCTATGGTAACCATATTTATTAGTTGCATTTTTAAAACGAACTGGTGGTTCAAATGGATCCTCAAGAGAAAGTATTGCTGTTCCCCAGTGCATACCCAAAACTTTTTTACTTTTTAAATCTTGACCAATATTAAGAGCTTCCTCGGGATTTGCATGATAAATTGATTTTTCGAACATTGGCCTAAAATCATAGGCTCCAATGTTAATAAAGGTCAAGTCAATGGGTCCATACTTATTACCTAATTCTTTATAGATATTGCCGTATCCAGTATCACAAGCAAAAAATATTTTTTTATCTTTGTACTCAATTAAAAAACTTCCCCACAGTGTTTTATTCGTATCGGTCAAAGTTCGTTTAGACCAATGAACAGCAGGCATTAAGGTAACCTTCAAATCATTAATTTGAACCTGATCATACCAATCCATTTCTTCAACATTATCGAATCCATTTTTAGTAAAGTATTTACCTAGTTTAAGTGGAGTAAGAACTTTAGTTTTTTTATAAGGAAATTTTTTAATTGTTCTATAATCTAAATGATCATAATGATTATGAGTTAGTAAATATAAGTTGACTTCTGGAATATCTTTAAGATCAATCGCTGGATCTACATATCTCTTTGGTCCAAAAATTAAAGGTCCTGCATTTTTAGAAAATAAAGGGTCGGTTATGATAGTTGTGTTTCCAAGTTTAATCAAAAACGTTGCATGTCCAATCCAAGCTACATAGTCATCACCATCTAATCCTTTAAGATTTTTTAACACCTCTTCTTTACTGATAATATGGTCTGGTGGAATATTAATTTTAATTTTCTTTTTTTCTTTATTCCACTTTGACATTGACCATTTAATATTAGGATCTCTTTCTGGACTTCCTTCTGGGTTTTTAAAAGTTCCATCTGCTAAGTGATGATAAGGTGTATCTTTCATATTTGCCGCAAAAACAGTATAACTTAGATTGATAATTACTATAATTATTATTAATTTTAATTTATAAAAAATTTTCATGTCTTCTAAAATAAGACTTTATTTTTCAAAAGAATTAAAAGCTAATTTATTATCCACTCTTTCAAAAGAACAGTCCCATTATATTAAGAATGTAATGAGATTAAAGCCAGGTGACAAAATTTCGCTATTCAATGCAACAAACGGAGAATGGGACGCAAAAATTGTGAATCACGTTAGAGAAGCTACAGAATTTAGGGTTGAAACATTATCTAAGAGACAAAATGTTGAAAATGATTTGTGGCTAGCTTTTTCTCCGATAAAAAAGAATCCTTTGGATATGATGATACAAAAAACAACTGAGTTGGGGATACAAAAATTTATCCCAATTTTATCAGAAAGAACAATTGTTAAAGAAATCAATATTGAACGTATGAAAAAAATTATTGTTGAAGCTAGCGAGCAATCAAATCGAATTTCTGTACCAAAAATAAAAAATTTAGAACCTTTAAAAAACTTTTTAAATCAATTTCCAAAAAATGGATGTTTAATTTTTTGCGACATTAACTGTGAAAAAAATGATTTAAAGGATATTTTGTCAAAAAAAATTCTTGGTCCTGTTTGTGTTCTTATTGGGCCAGAGGGAGATTTTTCTGAAAAAGAAAGACAATTAATAATTGAAAAAAAAGAAATTTGTTCTTTATCACTAGCAAATAATATTTTAAGAGCTGAAACAGCAGCTATAGCCGCTGTTACAATAGTAAATTATCACCTAAATTTTAGTTAATCCAAAACTGCATCAAGTTGACACAGGTATTATTCAAAATGACTTGTGAATTTTGAGGGAAAAAAACTATATCAAAGTATAGAATATTGTTTTGAAACAACAAAAGTTGTAAAAAGTAAATCAGAGAATTTATAGGTAGGTTTACAAGTGTTTGTAGCAGTAATATTTGCAATAATTATCATCGCGTCCATCATTTTCCATTTTTGGAGTCCTTGGTGGTGGACACCAGTTGCATCAAACTGGGGAAATATTGATGCTACAATTATTCTATCGTTTTGGGTTACCGGTGCTGTATTTGTTGGAGTTTGTTTGTTCATGGCTTATTGCGTATGGCGTTATCGTTATCGACCAGATAGGAGAGCCGAGTATGAACCTGAAAATAAAAAATTAGAATGGAGACTTACTTGGCTAACATCACTTGGTGTTGCCGCTTTACTTGCGCCAGGATTGCTAGTTTGGAATCAATTCGTAACGGTTCCCAAAAATGCTTTCAATGTAGAGGTACTCGCCTACCAATGGGGATGGAATTATCGGTTGTCAGGAGAAGATGGCATATTAGGTAAAACTGATGCGAAATTAGTAAGCTATGAAAATCCTTACGGGCTAAATTTAAATGATCCAAATGGAAAGGATGATATCATTGTTCAAGATGCAGATCTTCATTTGCAAATTGATCAACCAGTAAAAATAAACCTTCGATCTTTAGATGTTATTCACAATTTTTATGTTCCACAATTTAGAGCTAAAATGGACACTCTACCAGGAATCGTGAGCTACTATTGGTTTACACCAACTAAAACTGGAAAATATGAAATTCTGTGTGCTGAGTTTTGCGGCACAGGGCATTACGGTATGCGTGGCACCGTTCTAGTTGATGAAAAAAAAGATTATAGTAATTGGTTGGCTCAACAGATTACCTTTAAGCAAATTTTAGCTCAGGAAAATATGATCAACGAACCAAAGAAATTAGTTAAAAAAGTAAATGAGTATTAAATAATAATATGATACGAGTGAAAAAAAATGTCTGACGAAAATGAACACAAAATAGAAGTTAAATCGGATTCAACATCTGCTGATATAGGATCTGTCGGAACTGTTCCGCCAATAGATTCCGCTCCGCCGAGAGAAACTGCAGATCAAGAACTTTATCATTCGAAAAGTTTTTGGACGACGTGGGTTTTTTCGCAAGATGCAAAATGGATCGGAGTTCAGTATGCGTGCACTGCAATCGCTATCGGTTTAGTAGCCTTGGTGCTTTCTTGGGGCATGAGATTACAACTTGGATTTCCGGACACATTTTCTTTTTTAACTCCAGCTGCGTATTATCAGTTTATTACCATGCACGGTATGATCATGGTAATATATCTTCTTACCGCTTTGTTCCTGGGCGGATTTGGCAATATTCTTATACCGTTGATGTGTGGAGCTCGGGATATGGCCTTTCCTTATGTGAACATGGTTAGTTATTGGATGTATTTGTTAGCGGTGCTTGTTCTATTGGCTAGCTTTTTTGTTCCTGGAGGACCAACCGGTGCTGGTTGGACTTTATATCCTCCTCAAGCCATAACTGCGGGAACACCGGGATCTTCAGCAGGAATTGCGTTGATGCTTATTTCTCTCTCACTTTTTGTGATTGGTTTTACCATGGGAGGCTTAAATTATATTATTACCGTTTTACAATCTCGTACTCGGGGCATGACTTTAATGCGATTACCTCTAACAGTATGGGGTATTTTCACAGCGACAGTTCTAGCATTATTGGCTTTTCCAGCTCTTCTTGTGGCATGCATAATGATGACGCTTGATAATTTGCTTGGAACTAGTTATTTCATGCCAACTATAGTTTCAATGGGAGAAACATTATCCTATGAAGGTGGAAGCCCAATATTATTCCAACATCTTTTTTGGTTTTTTGGTCATCCCGAAGTTTACATAGTAGCATTACCTGCTTTTGGAATTGTTTCTGATCTTATTTCTGTTCACGCAAGAAAAAATATTTTTGGTTATCGAATGATGGTGTGGGCGATTGTTGGAATTGGTGCTTTAAGTTTCTTCGTTTGGGCTCATCATATGTATGTAAGTGGAATGCATCCCTGGTTTGGATTCTTTTTTGCGACAACCACCCTCATCATAGCAGTACCTACGGCTATTAAAGTTTATAATTGGGTTCTAACTTTGTGGAAGGGAAATATTCATTTAACTTTGCCTATGCTGTTTGCTTTAGGTTTTATTGTGACTTTTGTAAATGGTGGAATCACCGGTTTATTCTTGGGCAACGTGATTGTTGATGTGCCTTTATCGGATACTTATTTTGTAGTAGCGCACTTTCATATGGTAATGGGAATTGCGCCAATCATGGTAATATTCGGTGCTATTTACCATTGGTTTCCTCTCGTTACTGGACGTATGCTGCATCAAGGAATGGGCAAGTTTCATTTCTGGATTTCGTTCGTTGGATCTTATGCGATTTATTTCCCAATGCACTATCTTGGTTTTATTGGGGTGCCGCGTAGATATTACGAAATGTACAATAGTCCATACATACCAACCTCAGCAGAGGGTTTAAATGCATTTATAACAATCGCAGCCTTAATAGTTGGATTTGCTCAAATTGTGTTTATTTACAACATAATTACGAGTGCTATCAGAGGAGAAAAAGCTGAAAAAAATCCATGGAAAGCAAATTCATTGGAATGGCAAACACCTGAAATGCCACCTAAACATGGAAACTTTGGTAAAGAACTGCCAGTAGTTTATCGATGGGCTTATGACTTTAGTGTGCCTGGGGCTGACAAAGATTATATTCCACAAGATGTTCCTCCAAGCGAGGTTAGTTCAGCTAAAGTTGCAAAGACATGAAAAAGAAAGAAAACATTTTCCAGCTACTAACGCAAAAACCTTGGGAACCGTCTCAAGCCAAAATTGATAACGAACATGATGGAGCGACTTTAGCTTTAAGTAAAGCTAAACTTGGTGTGAGAACAATAATAGCTGTAAGTACAGTTATCTTTTCTTTAATGATTGTAGGTTATGCCGATAGAATGTTTGTGTACGATTGGAGAAGTATGCCTGATCCATGGCTATTATGGGTAAATACTGGAGTTCTTATCATCAGTAGTTTCTTTTTTTATAAAACCAAAGTTGCGGCCGATCACAAACAACTTGAAAAAGTAAAAAATGGGCTTTTACTGATTGGGTTTTTAGCTTTCACTTTTCTTGTTGGACAATTATTAGTTTGGCAACACTTAATAAAGTTAGGTTATTATGTTTCATCTAATCCTGCGAATTCATACTTTTATCTTTTTACGGCAGTGCACGGTTTACATCTAATGGGAGGCTTATTTTTTTGGGGTCGTACGACAACAAAATTTTTCAAAGGTAATTATAATATTTCAAAATTGCAACAAGCTATTGAACTATGTGCTACTTATTGGCATTTTTTACTTTTAGTCTGGCTAGTTTTATTTGGCATGATGATTGCTTGGTAAAGGAGAAAATAATTTATGGCTGAACAATACGATACTTCAAAACTTCCTAGCGGCATCATAAGAGGATTAGTACACGATCTATCTTCTGATCAAAGAGCATTCAAGGGCGTTCCCTGGGGCAAGGCCATGATGTGGATTTTTCTTCTGAGCGATACATTTATTTTCAGTATATTTTTGCTTTCATATATGACCATTCGTGGTTCTACGACAGAACCTTGGCCGAATCCAAGCAAAGTTTTTGCACTTGAAGCTTTTGGCACTCCTGTTCCTCTTCTCCTCATTGCCATCATGACATTTGTTTTGATTACTAGCAGTGGAACAATGGCTATTGCTGTTAAATTTGGCTACGAAAAAAATCGTAAATTATGCGCTCTATTCTTATTATTGACTGCTTTAGGCGGACTGACTTTTGTTGGTATGCAAGCCTTTGAGTGGTCAAAATTAATTTTTCATGAAGGTGTTCGTCCTTGGAGCAATCCTTTTGGAGCGCCTCAGTTCGGAGCGATCTTTTTTATGATTACTGGTTTTCATGGAACTCATGTTTCCATCGGGGTAATTTTTTTATTTATTATGACTTACAAAACCTGGAAAGGACATTTCGATACAGGCAAAAGAGGGTATTTCACCAGCATGAAATCTGATTACGAAGCGATTGAGATTATGGGACTCTACTGGCACTTTGTTGATTTGGTGTGGGTCTTTATTTTTGCTTTTTTCTATCTTTGGTAAGGTAAACAATGGAACAAAATAAACAACAAGAAATCAAAACTCATAAAATTGGTATTTACCTTTGGATTTGGGGACTGCTGTTCGTCTTCAGTGGCTTTTCCTATATGGTTGACTATTTAGATTTTCAAGGTCTACTTAGATGGACTTTAATTATAACTTTTATGTTGTGTAAAGCTGGACTAATAATGGCGATATTTATGCACTTATTCTGGGAGCGCCCGCCTCTTGTTAATGTTCTTCTCTGGCCCATGTGTGCTATTTTTTGCTTTGTTGGAATAATGGTTGCAGAGGCAAAATATACAGCATTTACACGACTATTCTATTTTATTCTTGGGAGTTAACATGAAAGAGGTTTTGAATTGCTCAATTCTAGCACTAAAACAGAAATACTAAAGCTAGATTTCTTTAGTTACCTCAAAGCTTTGTTTAATCTCATGAAGCCACGTGTAATGTCATTGGTAATCTTTACTTGCGTAGTTGGTTTATTAATTGCGCCGGTTAAAATTAATTTCTTAGATGCAATCTTTTCCCTTATTGCAGTTGCTTTGGGCTCTGGTGCCGCTGGTGCATTAAATATGTGGTACGAAGCCGATCTAGATTCATTAATGACCAGGACTTGTCTTAGACCAATTCCAACTGGAAAAGTGACTAGAAACCAGGCACTCGTTTTTGGAATTTTATCTTCAATAGTTTCGGTAATCGCACTTTACTTTTTTTCAAATTTGGTTGCAGCCACAACTTTAGCAGTTACCATTTTATTTTATGTTTTTGTTTATACAATTTGGTTAAAGAGAAAAACTCCTCAAAACATTGTTATTGGTGGAGCCGCAGGTGCTTTACCGCCGGTAATAGGGTGGGCTATCGCCACAGGTGGAATAGCACTTGAACCGATCATATTATTTTTAATCATTTTTATTTGGACACCATCTCATTTTTGGGCACTTAGCCTATACAAGTTCGAAGATTATAAAAAAGCCAACATTCCAATGTTACCCATAACCTCAGGCATTAAAACTACTAAACTGAATATATTTGTTTATTCACTAATTCTGTATCCAATTGCTTTGGCTCCATACTTATTAAATTATTCTGGAATGATATATTTGTTATTATCAATCTTTCTCAGCTCTTATTATGTATTTACTTCTTACAAATTATTAAAAGAAAAAAATTCAATCAAAGAAAAAAAATTGGCCACAAAACTCTTCGGATATTCAATATTGTATCTTTTTATGATTTTTACTTCTATCTTGATAGATAAAGCCATATTAAGTTTTATAATATTTTAATAAATGTTCTGGCAAATTTTGACATTTCAACCAGAATCAACAATTTTACATTTACATATTGGTGTTGAAAATAAAAGTGGAGGCAAAATAGCTGTACTTATTATTATTTCAACACTAATTCTCTTGAGTGTTGCAAATTGGATTTGGAAGAAATACATCTCAAATAACAAGTAAGTTTACCAACAAAAATAATTTAAATATCTGATAACAGTAGGTTTTGCCTAGATAATATCCTAATTCTATACTAATAAAAGTTATGCAATATATTAGCACCAGAAACACAACAAAAACTTTTTCTTTTAAGGATGTTTTTTTAAATGGTTTGGCTTCAGATGGAGGACTTTATGTGCCAGAACAAATTCCATCATATTCCATTCTAGACTTGGAAAAACTAAAGAATCTTTCTTACAGAGAGCTCGCAGTTAGAATTATTTTAGATTTTTGTGCTGATGAATTTAGCGAATCTGAAATCAAGGATTTAATTAAAAAATCCTATAAGAATTTTAGAGTTCAAGACGTAGTTACGATTAACAAAACTGGAAACATAAACTTATTGGAATTGTTTCATGGACCAACTTTAGCATTTAAAGATATAGCCATGCAGGTTATTGGCAACATGTATGAAAATATTTTAGAGAAGGATAAATTAAAAGTTAATGTGGTTGTAGCAACTTCCGGGGACACTGGAGCAGCTGCTATTGCAGCAATAAAAGATAGAAAAAACATGAAAATTTTTGTTTTACATCCAGAAAATAAAATATCTGAAGTTCAGAGAAAGTTTATGACAACTGTTAATTCATCTAATGTTTTTAATATAGCGTTGGGCGGAAATTTTGATGACTGTCAAAAATTTGTTAAGTCAATGTTTGCGGATAAGAATTTTAGAAGTTCAATAAATATGTCTGGAGTAAATTCAATAAACTGGGCAAGAATTATTTTTCAAATTGTCTATTATTTCTTTTCTCATTTTAAAATTGCTAAATTGAATGAGAAAATAAACTTTTCTGTACCTACAGGAAATTTTGGTGATATTTATGCTGGTTATGTTGCCAAAAAAATGGGACTTCCGATTAATAAATTAGTTATTGCAACAAACAAAAATGATATTTTAAAAAGAGTTGTAAACACAGGTCATTATAAACCTGTGAAAGTTGAACACACTGTCTCTCCTAGTATGGATATCCAGATTGCTAGTAATTTTGAAAGATTAATTTTTGATGTTAATTCTTGTAATTCTAAAAAGACCTTAAAACTAATGAACGATCTAAATGAACGAGGAGAGTTTAAAATTGAAAAAGAAGAATTAAAAAAAATTAAAGATAGTTTTTTTTCTGAAAGTCTTTCGGAAGAAGAGACAAAATCAATTATGAGCGAAATGTATAAAAATCACGGATTGCTGGTTGATCCACATACAGCTGTGGGAATTGGTGTAGCAAAAAAAATTTCATTAGAAGGAAATACTATTGTTTTGGCTACAGCACATCCTTCAAAATTTTCCGATGTTGTAATGGAAGCAACTGGCATAAAACCAGAACTACCAGAAAATTTGAAGAACATATTAGTTGAAAAGGAAAATTATGATAAACTGCCTAAAGATTTAGAAAAAGTAAAAAATTATATTATAGAAAGAGCGTAGATGAAAATTAAAGAGGGAGAAAAAATTCCGAATAGCAAAGTGTTTATTTTATCTAAAGATGGTCCCAAAGAAATATCTATAGGAGAAATTATTGGACAAGATAAAGTAATTTTATTTGGCCTACCAGGTGCATTTACCCCAACCTGCTCAGCAAAACATCTTCCAGGATTTATTAATTCTATGGACGAGATTAAAAAAAAGGGCATTAAAAAAGTTATTTGTATTTCTGTAAATGATCCATTTGTGATGGATGCTTGGGGAAAGAGTCACAACGTACAAGGGAAAATTACTATGTTGGGAGATTCAAAGGGCGAGTTTACTAAAAGTGTAGGTGCAGAATTAGATCTCAATGCAAGAGGCTTAGGAATTCGCTCCGCAAGATATACGATGTTGATAGAAAGTGGTGCTGTGAAAAAAATTATCGAAGAAGAAGTCGCTGGAAAATGTGAAATTACTTCAGCTGAAAATTTTTTAAAAAAAATTTAAATCGGAGTTGCTTTTTTTGCTAGCCCATCTACTAAGTCATTCATTGGATTCTTGGAATGACTTTTTATCCAGTTCCATTCTATCTGATTAGATTTTACAAGTTCTTTAAGTTTTTTCCAAAGATCAACATTTTTGACATTTTTCTTATCAGCAGTTTTCCAATTATTTTTTTCCCAAGTGTTTATCCAAACCGTAATTCCTTCTTTTACATAAGTAGAATCGGTATAAATTTCTATTTGTTTTAATGATGGCTGGTTGCCTTCTTTTTCATCGCAATATTCTAGGGCCTTAATTGCGGCAGTTAATTCCATTCGATTATTAGTTGTTAATTTTTTACCACCAAAGATTTCTTTTTTATTACCTTCGGTTAAAATTATAGCAGCCCATCCTCCTGGACCTGGATTGCCAACGCAAGCACCGTCTGTATAAATTTTAATTTCCATAATTAAAAAAAATAATCTTGGTGATCCTTTACACTATTGTGAAACTCTAGTCTTTTTAAATATTCTATTGGGTCTTTTATTTTTACCAAAGCACCTTCTGTTAAATTTAAATAATCAAAAACTCTTGTTAGCAAAAACCTCATGGCTGCTCCTTGACATAATATTTTTAAGGATTTTTTTTCCTCTTCTGTCAATTTTTTTATACTAGAATATCCGTCGATAAATTTTTTTGCTTTAGTTACGTTAAAGCTTAAATTTTCTTTTTGACCCTCAAAACAAAGTGCGTTTAAGCATATTGCTATTTCAAAAACATAAAAATCATAACAAGAAAAGTAAAAATCGATAATACCTGTTAGTTTATCATCTTTGAAAAAAATATTATCAGGAAATAAATCTGCATGAATTATTCCAGAAGGAATATTCTTAGGCCAATTATTTTCAATTTCATCTAAATTTTTTTCAATTGTTTTTGCCAAATTTAG
>Ga0208335_1000139_pt1 | contig 29187 bp, 28 predicted proteins | sample DeeseametaMP0759_FD_184202 | JGI IMG/M metagenome (GOLD analysis project Ga0208335, IMG submission 184202) | Marine microbial communities from the Deep Atlantic Ocean - MP0759 (SPAdes) | ecosystem: Environmental > Aquatic > Marine > Oceanic | place: West of Cape Town, South Africa, South...
CCCGTGATCGGTCCGATCGGCGGGAAGATGACTGAGGATGGGACTTTCGCCGACGATATCGAGTGGGGTCCTGGTCGCTGGTCGGCTTCGACGACTTGGATTCTCTTTCAGTTGAGTCGCGATGCGATGGAGGAGAGTGGATTCACACACTCTTGGGCAGAAGCGGCTGCCGAGCCGGATGGATATACTTACTTCGGCTCGAAATTGCGGACGACTGCTCCTATCAACACGGCTGAGGAATGTCGGGCTGCGGTAGATGCTGGAGAGAAGCCGTGCAGCGCCGAATGGGCGATCATCGCCCTTGAAACGAACCTGCGCACGACCGACGAACTCACCCTGACGATGGTCATTGGGGAGGGCATCAATGTCGAGATGAACCGCGAATTGCAGGAATCTGCGATTCTGATGGCCGGAATGGCTGTTGCGATCATCGTCTTGCTCTGGGTCAGTCTGCGGCGATTCTCGGATGTTGCGATCGTCGCCGCGACCCTTGGTTTCAGCCTCCTGTGGATGCAGGGCTCGATCGGCTGGGGGATAATTCTTGGAAACGAATTTGGATTCAAGATAATCAGTCGAAGCCAATTCTCGAACCTTCTGCCTATTCTCGTTCTGGCGCTTGGCATCGACGATAGTCTGCACGCTCTCCACCGCTACAAAGAGGAGCGGCGTAGTGGCAAAGCGCCCCAAGACGCCGCTCATTCATCGATGTCCCGTGTGGGTCGCGCAATAATGCTGACATCCTTCACCACGATGGCCGCTTTCGCTGCCAATCTGACTTCAGATATCGCTGCACTGCGCTCCTTCGGCATCGAAGCGGCACTCGGTGTCGGTGCGGCGTTCATCCTCACTGGATTGTGGGCGCCGATCATCAGGATGGACTGGGATTTATTATTGGAGAAGCGCGGTAAATTACCCGAAGAAACGACTGGTAAAGTCCACATGATCCGCGAGGAATGGCTCACTGGCATCGCCGATAAATCCTCGAAACACGCAGCGCTGCTGCTCGCAGTGATAGTTGCCACGACCGCCCTCGCGGTGCCGGTGATGATGAGCCTCGAGGGCGATTTCAAAGTCGAGGATTTCATCGATGGCGAATCTGATTTCGCTCAGGGAGTCCTCCTGATAAACACCAGATTCAGCGATGAAGGCGAACCTGCTTCAGTCGTCATTGAGGGCGATATGCTCGATCCGCGCGTTTTCGCTGCGATCCAAGCGACGCGCGACAATATGGCCAATGCTTCGGCCAATGATCCTGGAAAATATACCACGACTCCGCTCGGTACGCCAGAAATGCACGCCATCGACGAATTGGTATGGTTCGCCGAAGCCAGCATGGTGGTCGATTCAACACCATTCGAGGCTGCGGGTTGGGGGGCGAGCGACCTTGATTGCGATACTGATTCGAATGGACTTCCTGAGGAGACAGACCGCGATTGTCTGCGCTTCATGTTCGGCTTCGTCTTCACCTATGGGATTCCTGCGGGGGGCATCATTCCGACGATTCCAGCGTCGATCGCAGGACTTTACATTCTACCGGAATGTGAGTTGGATCCACTTGCAGTCCACCTTTGTGACGACGGAGCCGAGCCAGAATATCTACGCATGACGATGGCTTGGGGAATTTCCAATGCGGAGCAATTCAGTCTTGTCGAATTGGCTTTGGCCGAGTTGAAGATGGACATGCAGCCCTTTCAGGATCTGGCCGCTCAGGACATCTCGGTTAGGGCCGGAATCGGTGTTGCGAGTGAAGAATTTCCTGTGACTTGGGCTATTCCGACAGGAGATCCCGTGATTCGATATGTAGCCGCTTCGAGCATGCAGAATCAGTTGCAATCCTCGCTGTTTCTTGGGGTGCTTTTCTGCTTGATCACGCTGTGGTGGGGCTTTCGCAGAATTGATTCTGGATTCGCCGATTATTCGACGAAAGACCTCCTCCTCTCCTCGCCTGTCATCATCGCACTCACCGCCTACGTCTACTTCACTGTCGGTAGCGGATTCGCCGCACTGCTCGGTGTTTGGCTGGTTGTGGGCGCCGGGCTCTGGGGAGCTCGGTCGCTGTCGACGGCGATGTTCACAACGATTCCGATCGTCGTCGTCATCATCTGGTTATACGCGATAATCGCGTTGGCTGGATACGGATTGAACATGGTCACCGTTGCTATCGCGGCGATGGCTCTGGGTGTTGGGATCGATTACGTGATTCATGTTGTCGAGCGCTACCGTGAGGAGCGCTCGGAAGGTGCGAATGTCGATGCGAGCATTCGCGCCATTGGTGGGGCGGCCGGTTTGGCGTTGTTCGGCTCGGCGGTCTCGGATGTCACAGGATTCCTCATCATCGCGCAGTCGCCGATGGGATTCTTCGCGAGTTTCGGCCTGTTCTGCGCTGTGATGATCGGATTGTCGCTCTTCGCGAGTTTGGTCACGACACCAGCGATGCTGGGCTCGCTGGCGCGACGCCGCAAGACGCAGACTCAGCAGGTTGAAGCCCAGTAAGCCTAGCGGTTAGCATGAGCGAATCGGACGAGTTGACCGATCTCGAGCGCGCCGACGAGGACTGCGTTCTGCGCTTCGCTGACGGCGCAGCATTCACTCTCGGTTACGTCGAGCTGCGCCTCGTCTGTCCCTGTGCGAAGTGCAGGCCGAGGCAGGAGAACGAGCAGAGAATGATTGAATTCCGCGAGGAGGTCATGCGCTTGAGGATGGCCAAGCCGAAGGCCGAATTGGTCGGCCGTTATGGCCTCAGATTCGAATGGCCAACCGGATGTTCAAGCGGACTGTATTCCTTCCCGTTGCTGCGCCAGGTCTGCGAGATCGATGGCTCAGAGTTGGGTGAGTGAGCGGATTTTCACGTTTACGTTAACTTTCAGTGCATACCCTCATTGATAATTCTTCAAGAACTCTGAACAATCGTTGCCCCCTCCCCTCACCAGCCTTTGTTTTCCGCTTTCAATCACGCAGAATAATCACCGGTCTAGGTCCATTAAGACACCTCTTTCGGGACCCGAAGCGCTCAAAGGTGACCCACCGCTGGCCCAAGCATCGCAGCGTGGGATTCCCTCCCCCGCAGCGGTGGGTGATTCAATGACCCAGAACGACACGGATGGACAGGCAGCCGCGCCAGACGCGGAGGATGAGTGGCAACTCTACGCCACCGCTGGATATGCTGCTGCCGAGAATCCGTGGGACGACCTCGTCGCCGTGAATGAGAAGCCGGAAGAGGCTGAAGAGTGGTTCGACGGCGACGATTTCGAAGTTGAAGGTGCTACCATCGACTGGGATTCTCCTCCCTGCCCTGCTCCGCTGGGCATCGCTCACATGATTCGCATCGGTGCTTGCGACACATGCTTGCATCGCGTCGGTGGTCGCCGCACCGATGAGGTCGGCGCGGCTGGCGGCGCTCTGCTTCGCGCCTCCGCCTTCGCTCGCGACAAGGAACTCGAATCCTTCACCCCCCCCGACCTCTGTCCGCTCTGTGAGGACCTGTTTTCTGATGTTGACAACATCGTCGAGCGCATCGTCGAGCAGACTGGTGAGCTCGACCATGGCAGCCTGCAGATTGGCATTCACGTGCCCAAGGATCTGCTGGCTGAAGAAGATCGCATCCGCACTCGCCATGGCGCGGGCGGCTCGCGCCCGTTCAAGGCCGCCTTCACTTCCGCCATCAAAGCCGGTGTCGCGGAACGAATGGATGGCGTCTCATTCGTCAAGGAACGCCCCGACCTGATGATCCTCATCGACTGTCTCACACTACGCGTCAACGTCGACATCCGCCCTGTCTTCATCTACGGTCGCTACCGCAAACTCGGTCGCGGCATTCCCCAGACCCGCTGGCCCTGCCGCGCCTGCCGCGGCCGCGCCACCGGCTGCGAGGCCTGCGAGGAAACAGGCTTGCAGTACCCAGATTCTGTGCAAGACCTCATCGGCGAGACATTCCGCGATGCACTATCCGCCGACGACACATCGTTCCATGGCATGGGTCGCGAGGACATCGACGTCCGCTGCCTCGGCAGGGGCCGCCCATTCGTCCTTGAAATCAAGCGCCCGCGCATCCGCCGCGTGGACCTCGAGAAGATTATGCATGCCGTCAACACCAGCGCTGCCGACAAAATCGAAATCAGCGACCTGCGATGGACCAACCGAAGCGAGGTCAGCAGGATCAAGGAGACGCGAGCCGAGAAGTCCTACACCATCCGCTTCACACTCGAGAATCCACCCGACGAAAAGCAGATCATCGCCGCAATCAACAGCCTCTCTGGAGTCACTCTTGAACAACAGACACCGAAGCGAGTCTCACACCGTCGAGCCGACAAGAAGCGTCGTCGGAAGGTCGTCTCGATCGACAGAATCGAAATCTTCGATAAAGAAATTCAATTCTCAGTTCGCTGCGAAGCCGGCACTTACGTCAAGGAATTGGTCCACTCCGATGAGGGCCGCACGGTGCCGTCAATAGCCAGCGTTCTCGAGCAGGATTGTCAGGTTCTGTGGCTCGATGTTGAGGATATCCACGCCGACTGAGTTCAAACCGATTCAGATGGCCTTAAGAATACGAGGCAGGTCGGCCGCTCGCACGACCTATGGTCGAGGGGTGAAATTATGCGCCGAAGTCACGGAACTCGTCAAGGAACACGCAGTATTCTGCGCCGCTCGAAGACACAACGCGGTCGCATCAACATCGCTCGCGTGATGCACCAGTACGAGATTGGCGACCGCGTCGCAGTCGTCCTCGATGGCGCCCAACAGAAGGGTATGCCTCACCGCCGCTTCCAAGGTGCTACCGGCATCATTCAAGCGCAACAGGGACGTGCTTGGGTGATTGACCTACACGACAAGAACATGGCCAAGACAGTCGTCGCCCGCGCTGAACACCTTCGCCCTCTGGAGTGATTATCATGTCGGATAAGGAATTCGTCGATTTTGCCACCGTGCGCGACCTGCTGCTGGATGCTCGTGAGCGCCGTGGCGAGCTTTCCTATGAACAGAAAGTCGCTCTCTTCCACGCGGAGTGGGCTGCAAGCGAGAACCGCGGTGGAATCAAGACCGATTCCGCCATTTTCAAGCAACTCGTCAACTCCTTGGCTGAGAACGAGAAACTTTCTAAACACCCAGAAGTCTGCGCCAAGATCGCCGAACTCATGCCGATGAGGGTCGAGGACGTCCGGGTCATCATCGCTTCGAAGCGCATCGCCATGGACACGCCGGAGATTGAGGAAATCATCGACATAGTTCGCAAAATCATCCTCTGAAACGCCACTTCGAGCAACTTTTCAGGCGTTTCCGCCGATGAATCCCTTGAAGAATGGTAACCGCCCTCCAAGGGGTGAAGATGATGCAGCCGAATGGTGAGAACAATGGTGACGAAGTAGCCGAGGGGCCACTCGCAGACCAAACCCATCTGAGGGTTCTCGACATCCGTGAACGACGTCCTGTCGGTCACGAGATGCACGCCCTGACCGAGCCCGGTCTGCACATCGTCAGGGCGCGGGTTCATTCTTCTTCCACCCACGAAATCGGTGATCATCTCGAGGTTTCCAGTGACGGAATAGGGCCGATTTCAATCGTTCGATTCCGCGATCTCACGAATCATGCAAACAATTCCCTGCTCGATGCTGTCAAGGAATCGATTACCGAAAATCCCGACGAGCATCTCAGTTTCTTCAATCGGGCGCAGAATCTCTCGCTGAAGATGCACGCTTTCCAACTGCTGCCCGGCGTTGGCAAGTCAACGGCTCAGAGTTGGGTGCAGATTCGTGGTGCCAACGGCTGGGTCGACTTGGACGAGGTGTCGAAGGGATTGGGCGTCGATGCGATCACTCTGCTGGCTGAGAGATACGTCAAGGAATTGGAGAATCCAGCCGAAGTCCCGAGCCTCCTCGAACTTCTGGTTCGCTCGGAAAAATAGACTCGGGTGGTCCGATGGATGACCTCGATGTTCGATTGCTGGTCGATCTTCTAAGGGACCGGATCCGCCCTGACCGCGCGCTCGGGCAGCACTTCCTACTCGACGAAGCGGTCATCGCGCGAGCGGTGGAATTAGCAGGCGTGGACTCTCCAATCACAGCCGCCAGCCATTGTCTGGAGATAGGTCCGGGTCCTGGCTCACTGACACTCGAACTCCTACGCACGGGCGCGAGGGTCACGGCGCTCGAGGTCGATGCGGAGGCGATCGCCCACCTCGGCCGCGTATTCGGTACCGCTGATGGCCGTCTGTCAGTCCAACAAATCGATGCGCTGCAGGTCGATTGGCCCACAGACATCAGCCATATCGTCTCCAACTTGCCATTCCAGATTTCGAGCCCGGTCCTCGATCGCATCCAGAAGCATCACGCGCGCAACCCACTCTCCGGAATCGTTCTGCTCGTGCAAGACGAGTTCGCAGAGCGAATGGTGATGAAGGGAGGCAACGCCAGCCGTGGCCCTCTCGGCCATTCGCTGTGGCTGCAATTCGACATCGAACTCGACCTCAGAGTTTCTCCGAGCGCCTTCAGCCCAGCACCCAGAGTCACCTCTCGACTCGTCGCCCTCAAACCCGCCACTCGCGAGAACACCGACCAGATTGACGAACGCCTCTTCCGCCTCGTCATCAGCAGTTGTTTCGCCAACCGCCGACGCAAGTTGCGCACCACCCTCAAGCGCCCACCAAGACGCCTCAACCGAATCAACGGTTGGCACAAAGAGCGCTGGACAAGGGGGATCGAGAGACTCGAACCTGCACTTCTGGACCTCAGACCTGAGAATCTGACATCCGAGGATTGGGCCAGCCTGATCGGCAAAATCAGTTTGGAATGAGGTCATCCGAGCCTATCGTGCCCGTGCCTTGATAGAGGGCCGCTGGTTCCGAGGGTCGAGGCGGAGGAGAGCGGAGCTCGCCTCAGACGTCGCGGAGGGATTGAATGGCAAAGAAGGACACCTATCTGGCCTTGCTGCGTCGCGGCATCGATCAGACGACCGCTCAGACACTCGCGGATTCCGGCCTCAAGGTCGGCGACCTGAAGAAACTAGACGAGGAAAAACTTCGCAATAACTACGGTCTGACGTCAGATATCGCCAAGTCCGTTCTCTCATCCGTCAGGTCCGGCCCACGTGCTGCCTCAGCCCAACGTTACCTCGCCGACGTCCTCTCCAAAGGCAAGAAGAAGAAGGTCGACAAGATAGACGAGCAGCGCTTCAAGCGCGAACAGAAGGATCTGATTTCAGAACTGTTCGAGAAGAAGGAAGAGCTGCGAATCGCCAAGGTCGAGTCGTTCCGAAGCAAGAAACTGGTGATGAATCGACTCGGCAAAACCATCGAACTCATCGTCAAACTCGAAATCTCGTTCGATGACGAAGGCAAGCGCGAGCAGCACAGTAAATTGCGCGACCAACTCGAGACGCGCGGCCTCGAAGCCGCGCGCGACCATGAGATGCTGGAGTTGGTCGGCACACCACAAGACATCGTCGATTTCCGCAGGAAGCTCGCGCCGGTACTGTGCATGTACGCCTGCCCATCTTGTGGGGAGGAAATGGACCCACGAGGGAGCAATATCGTTGAGAATCCGAATGATTTCTCGTTCATCTGCTGGGATTGCGAAGAGGAATTCCACGCACCGATGGCAAAATTCGTCGACGACCGACTGAACAACGGAAACCTAATCAAAATCGACCCCGATATCAAACCCCGACACAAGGTCGTCAAACCGCCCAAGAAGCAAACCGCTGACACCATCAAAGACATGATGATGAAGGATCTGGAGGAGACCGGCGCTTCTGCAGAAGAGATGGCAGCGGCGGCCGAAGCCAGCGAACTCACTGGCGGACTGATGAGCATCGATGAGTGGATCGATCAGACGCTCGCAGCGAAGGGCTACATCCAGGCGCAAGAGCATCGCGAGGACTTCATTCTCGCGACGGGCGCGGGTGCGACGAAATTCAACAAGTGGATGAAGAAGGCTGGACTGCGCTTCAACAAGCAGACGGGTCAGTGGACCCGCTGGTCTGACCGATGATTGAAGGCGGGGCGATGTCTCGCCGTTGCATGGCGATTATTCGGTTCTATCGAGGTCGGCTGCTCCTCGGGACGGCTGAGGCTGAGGTGGACGAGCCATTGGTCGATGTGGCTGAGAAGGCCGGCGTTGAGATTCCGACTAATTGCACCTCGGGAAATTGCGGAACTTGTCTCGTTCGATTGGTCGAGGGGCGAGTCGATTATCCTGACCCACTGCCGCCTGGATTGGATGAGTTTCTGGTCGAGGACGGCGGTGTCCTCGCATGTTGCATGGAACCGATCGGAGCCTGCGACATCGATGTCATCCCACCATTGTGAAGGAGGTTGAGAAATGGCATTTGCAGGAGATACTCAACTTCTTGGCATCATCATCATCGACATCATCGGTGTGACCATCGCCATCTGGTTTCTAGCCAGCAGATTGCGCGCAAAATTGGCCGAAGTCGAGGCGCGTCAGTCCAAGCGCTGGAAAGTCGACAAATTACCACCGAAGTCGGAGGAAGAACCTCCCTCGCACGAAGAAGAATGATGCACTACGCCCTGATTTGGTGTATGACCAACCACGCTCAGAGCCGGCCACGAGCCTGCCTCAAAGCCAGCCTTTCTTGCGGAACCAGATGCCAGCAATCACAGTGAAACCGGCCATGACAGCGAGTACATGTTTGAGGTCATACACCCCACCTCCAGCGCCGAAAGCACCTAGATTCATGCCAAAAACGGATGTGATGAGGGTCAGCGGTAGAATGATCGCACCGATCAGAGTAATCGTCGAAATCACTTCAGTCAGCCGCTGATTGGACTCTGCAAAAACCAATGAACTCTGGGAAATATAGGTGTCGCGAACGGAGGAAGTACCCGTGGAGAGGTTGTTCACCCGCTCGTCGATTCCCTTGGCCTGGTCGGCCAGATCCTGGTAGAAGACCTTCAGTTCTTCAGGGACGAAATCGGAGTCTCGCCGCATCATTCGAGCGATGATTCGATTCAAAGGTTGGCTAGATTTGTGGATTTCTCTGAGGTCCTGCTTGATCTCATGCATCCTCTCCAACAAGTCCGGATACCTCGTGTGCGGGTCCAACACGTTATCTTCGATAGTCTCCAATCTCTCGTTGCATTTTTCAAGCACATTGTACCAGTCATCAGCGACTTCGTCGAGCAGTTCGTAGAGCAGATATTCTGCTCCTAGGACGCTGCGATTCTGAGAGCGATCGGTTCTGAGCCGGCGCTCAAATTCATCGATTGCAGGCATTGCTGAGTGGCGCACCGTGACGATGTGATTATCACGCACGAAGACATTGAGATATTCTGTATCCAAATCTCCTCGGTCTTTGTCACGGGCTAGCAGTACGACGAATTTGTGGTCGTCATAAACGTAGAATCGAGTTATTGGTTCGGTGAAACAATCCTCGACTGCGAGTTCGTGGAAGCCGCATGCGAGAAGGAAATCCTTCTCGACTTCTGAGGGATTCTTGATGTCGAGCCAACCGCCTTTCGCGAGTTTGGCAGCGGCCTCGTCAAGGCTGATTTCAGCGGCTTTTCCTCGCCCGCTGAGGCTGCGGAAGCGGAGTTTAGACATGGTCATCCTCGCTTTGGCTGAGAGGATGGAATAGATAACGGCGACTCATGGATTTCGAGGGACAATTCATCGGTTCATACCGGGCGAAAGTTCGGATCATTCGTTGACAGCAGCGGTCCAGCGGTCGGCTTGTGGTACGCCCACGACTTCGATGTGACAGGCGAGGACTCCGCGCTGGGATTTGATGTCCGAGCGCAATGTGATGAGGTCTGCGAGGCAGCACGGGCAGTGCGCTCTGGTTGGCTGTATCCACAATTCAACGATGCCCGCATCGTTGACTTCAACACCGCGTAGAATGCTCTCGTCGGTGAGATTCTTTCCGTGTGGTTCCTTGCGTCCGCGCAGCAGCCGTGCGAGGCGGCGCTGAGTCGTTGCCCTAGTGCGAGACACGCTTGTGGGTAGAGGTGCGCGGGCTTAGTGCTGATGCTTTTGGCGCTTCAAATGTCGAGCGTGGCTTTGAGCCACTGCTCGGCTGCTGCAACATTGGGAAGGTCGGTGACATCGGTGCCTATTCGGCGGTGATCGAGACGGGTTCCGGCAAGGTCGGCCGACCATCCGCCGCTGCTCGACATCACTGCGACGGGCTTCTTGATCTGCCAAGCAAAGGCGATTTCGGAGAGTGTTCCGGCGCCGCCCTTGACGCCGATGCAAGCATCACCTGCTCGGGCTACGAGCATGTTGCGAAACAGGCCGAGACCTGTCGGGATGATGACGTCGATGAATTCGTTTGCAGATTCAAAGTCCCCCATCGGCAGGATTCCGATGGTGTCCCCTTCTGTGTAGCGCGTGCTTGAGCGCGCGCCCTTGCAGACCGCTGACATGACTCCACCAAGACCGCCACAGGCGACTCGGCAACCAAGGTCGACGATGGTGCGCCCAAGGTCTTCGCAGAGTTGCTGGACATCTGGAGAATCGCTCAGATCATTCGAGCCGAAGACGGCCACTGTCGGCCTGTGGCTCATGCTTCCCACTCCGTCAACAAATCCCAAGACGAGCCCGAAGTCAGGCATTCCATGCCGTCCGAGGTTCGAGCGAATGTGTCTTCAGTGCCGATTGCGCCTTCGTCGAAGAGGACTTTCGGCTCGATAGCCATGGTTCCACCGACTTCGAGCGGTCGGTCGAAGCGGTCCGCCACCACCGGAGTCTCGTCCAACTCCAGACCGACTGAATGGCCCAAGAAAATCGCTTGATTCGGCGGCATGCCCATCAGATGCTCAGCATATCCCATCTCGCCGGCGAGCCCACGGCCGATCCGCCAGGCCGCTGAACAATCCTCGCCTCTCCCGAGGCTCGCTACCACAGAATCTCGAATCTCAGCCATGTGGCCGAGCCGCTCATGCCACTCCTCCGAAAGAGGTCCGGCGCTGAACATCCGCGTGCAATCGGAGACGTAGCCGCGGTGGAGGTGAACGATATCGACGATGACTGGCTCATTGGCCACCACCTTCGCGTGACCAGCGCCCAAGGAAGAAATGGGACTGGCACCCAAACCCCCCAGAGCCGAGTCGAAGTAGGACGGAATCGCCCCCGATCGACCGGCGGCAACAACCACACGATCACAATCCATCGGCCAGCGCCGCATGCGAATCCTACCACCGAATCCAGCCACACGGCTGACCTCATCGGCCGCACCAGCCAATTGTAATTCAGTGCGCCCAACACCGCCGCAGTCGCGGACTGCGGCGAACATCTGGCGATTGATAGCACCGCTCGCGCGGTGCATAGCCAACTCCCATTCGGACTTTGTCTCGCGCAGGCGATAGAGAATATGAGTACAATCCGCAACCTCACCCAATGAGGCGAGTTTACCTGCGAAGAAGACGAAGCGGTCGTGAGGCATCTTACCGGCCAGAAGGGCAGGAGCCCTTGTCCCACCAGCCGCTCGAATCGCATTCGCCAGAGCGCTCATGCGTGGCTGAGCAACAATCGAATCAGGAGCATCATCTCCACCAGCCTCGAATTCAGCCCGTTCTATCGACTTGCGAACCCAGTGAACATTCGAGACATCAGAACCATCTGCACCAACCAGAAGCAGACCGTTCTGTCGACCCCCCGTCAGCCAATACAATTCCACGGGATCGTCGATCAAAGCAGATTCCAGACCGGCTTCAGAAAGGGCCGAGCCGAGCCGTTGCCGCCTCGCCTCCAATTCAGCGACGGGAACCCTCCAGTCCGCGCCATCCGGCCCAGTCAAGCGAGCGGCATCCCAAGTCATGAACACTCCACCATGCGCGAACCACAAAGGCATTGGGGGAACGGCAATCAGGCCAGCCGCTATCCATCACCATCATAACACGCCCGCGGTTGCCAAAAAACGTGAACGGCGTTTTGTCGCTGGACGACGTCCGCCTGAGCGGCAAACGAGTCTTGTTTCGAGTCGATGTAAATTCGCCACTTCACCCCGAGACCGGCGCTTTCCTCGACGATAGTCGATTGCGTGGGATCGTCCCGACTTTGAGAGCGCTTTCCGACGCCAAAGTCGTCATCATCAGTCACCAGTCGAGGCCCGGAAAATCCGACTTCACCAATATGTCTGGCCACGCCGAGAGAATGGTGAGAATCCTTGGTCGACCGGTCCGATTCATTCCAGATGTCTGTGGAGAAGTCGCTTTGGAGGCGATTCGCTCGATGATTAACGGCGAGATAATCTTCCTCGATAATGTCCGGATGCACCCTGAGGAGATGGCACTCTCGCGCGCCACCCCCGAAGAGCTCGCAAAGTCACAGATCGTTGCCACACTCGCCCCCGAATTCGACGCCTACGTCACCGACGCCTTCGCCGCAGCACACCGAAACTCACCTTCGCTCTCGGGCTTCGCCGAAGAACTTCCGTGCTTCGCTGGGAGGTTGATGGAGCGCGAGATCAGCGCCCTCGGATTGGCTGTCACGGCCCCGCCTCGGCCCTATGTCGTGATTCTCGGAGGGGCCAAAGCCGACGACTCCCTGCGGGTTGCAATCAATCTCATCGAGCGGGATGTCGTCGACACCGTGGCTTTCGTCGGAGTTGTCGGCAACATGATGCTGTGGGCTAGTGGAATCGATATTGGTGAAGGCAATCAAGACTTCATTCGCAACACGTTGGGAGACTCATTCGAAGAGACGTGGTCGGCAGCACGGCACCTGCTGACCGACCACGAGAAACTCCTCTTCCTACCATCCGATGTGGCGGTGGAAAGGGATGGAGAGAGAATTCCGATGAAGGTGGAGGAATTGCCGACCGAAGACCCGATTTACGATATCGGATTGGAGACTTTGATGCAACTTCGACCGCTTCTTCTCGATGCGAATTGCATCCTATGGAACGGGCCGGCCTCCTACTTCGAAAAGCCGCAATTCGCCTTCGGGACCATTGAGATTCTCAACATGTGCACCGAATCGGCAGCGCTGACGATCCTTGGCGGGGGGCACACCAGCGCTCTGGTCAGTTCGCGCGGTGTGAGCGACAAAATCTCACACAACAGCACCGGCGGCGGTGCCTGTCTGACCATGCTTTCCGGCGCCCGAATGCCGGTAATCGAAGCGCTCATGAGAAGCGCGAGCGTCTTCTCAAAATCTGAGTAATAAGCGTGGGAACCGGCTTCGCGACCGCGAGGCCGTGACTCCTGAATGATGAGGAGTTGGAGCCACTGGGGAGATTTGAACTCCCGATCTTCTGATTACGAATCAGACGCTATACCGAGCTAAGCTACAGTGGCGACGACGCGCCCACCTGAGATTTCTGCATAAGCGAATCGGTGTCTGCAGAAGCCTCTTGGCCTACCGAGTTCAGGGAGGGTCGATGGAAGAAGACAGCAATCAGCCCTATTTGGGCGGCACGCCAGCAGACACGCCTCCGGTTCATCAAACGGTATTCGTTCAGGATGGCCCGGTAATCCCAGTTCAGAAAAGTGTAGCAGCCAAAGTCATTGGTTGGTTTGCGATAGTATTGGGTTGCTTAGGTATCTTGTCTGCACCGCTGGGTTTCATCGATTTTGGGGCGATGGCGGATATTAATGGAAATCCAGTCACCTATTCGATGTCGTACAAGGTTGTCACAACTCTGACGGCGCTCGTGTCTGGTGGTTTGGCAGCAGTCGGCGGATACAAGATGACGAATTACGAAAAGAAAGGAATCTGGTTGATTTTCGCCTCCTTTGCTGTGAATTGGGTGGGCGGAATGGCCGAAGTTTATCTGAGTCCAGATATCATGGGATTAGGCGCAGAAGGGAGTGCCTTGTTTGTCGGAGCATCAGGACTTGTTGGAATTTTCTGCTATGCAATCTGTGGACTGATTGTCGCTATCCCGCTGCTTATGGCAAATGGCGGAATGGAATGATCAGCGCAGATCGCTGAGATCCAGCATGTGGCCGATGCGGTTCTGAACATCTGAGAGAATCGCATCGAGTGAGTCTTCGTCTCGCCCCTCTGCACGCATCACCAGAATCGGCTCCGTATTGCTCGGTCGGCAGAGGTACCAGCCGTTCGGATAGGTGACTCGGATTCCGTCAACCGTCAATTTTGGTAGGTCTGAAAACGCCTTCTCCACCGCGCTCATCGTCGCTTCGCGCTCACCGGTCAGAGGAACCTTCGTCTCGTCGGTCGAAGGATAATCGGATAAGGCGGAGAACCGCTCCGAAAACTTTGGTCCTCCAGAATTTGGGCTTGGGTCACGGCCGATCATCTCCAGCAGTCGGGCCGTGTTGTAGAGTGAGTCATCGAATCCGGGCCAGCGGTCATTGAGGAAGAAATGCCCCGACATCTCACCGGCCAGAGGAGCGTCAGGATTGGCTCGCAATTCGCTCTTCATGAACGAGTGGCCGGTCCTCACCATGCGTGGGATTCCACCTGCCTCTCGGATCATTTCTTCAAGCGCCATACTACATTTCACATCGTAGAATATCGTACGCTCCGCTTCGGTCCCATCGCGGCGGTCGACGAGTATGTCCGCCGCGAATATCGCCATCAATCGGTCGGGATGGATGAAGCGACCGGCTTCGTCAACGACCCCGATTCTGTCGCCGTCGCCATCCATCCCGATGCCGAACTCGCAGTCGTTTTCGACAACAGCGGCCGCCAAGTCGAGCATGTTCTTCGGCCGCGTTGGGTCAGGAGGGTGGTTCGGGAAGGTGTTGTCCCATTCGCAATGAACTGGTATCACCTCGACTCCGAGCTGCTCCATCAAACGCAGCGCCAGCGGGCCGGGCACGGCATTTCCGCAATCGATGGCGATGCGTATCGGGCGCTGCGGTTTGCCAGCGTTTTCCACGATGATTTTGAGGTATGATTCTTCGAAGTCAGGGACTTCGTTACTGCTTCCTGATCCACTGCGGAACACGCCAGCATCGAATGTCGCCTTGAGTTCCTGCAATTCCTCTCCAGCCATCGGCAATGTGCCATCACAGATCTTGAATCCATTGTATTCAGGCGGATTATGACTGGCGGTAATCGCCACCGCCGCATCGACTGGCAAGTCCACAGTAGCCCGATAAAGAACCCCAGTCGTAGTCACACCGAGGTCCATTACATCCGCTCCCGCCGCATTCAGGCCGGCAACCAAGGCAGCGTGCAATTCAGTCCCTGAATCGCGGATATCACGAGCCACAGCAACCGTATTCGCATCCAGATGAGTGGCCAGTGCTTGACCTAATTGATGAGCAAATTCCGCATCGAGTTGGCTGCCCGCCAAACCTCGAATGTCGTATGCCTTGAAGACGCTCACAGGCTTCTCGGGCCGCTCAGACTTCATCAGTCCATCGAGTCGGCGGCGCCCGAGCCGCGGAATGCCTCACAGACGATCTCGATCAGTGCATCGAGCGGCAGACGCGACACTTCGTAAGCCGCGCGCGAGGGTGGCATCGTATCTCCTAACCATGCACCGTAGATTTCGTTGACTGCGCCATAATTGTCCATTGAACTCAGCAGAATCGTGACTTTGACAAGGTCGGTTCGCGAGCTGTTAGCCGCCGCCAGAAGAGCATCGACCTTGGCCAGAGCAGCGTGGGTCTGAGATCCGATATCTGCCCCCGCTTCGACCGCGACTTGACCCGACAGCCAGATGTGATCCTTGACCGTGATTCCCGGGCTGTAGGGGGCATAGGTGGTGCCACCTGTGTCAATCTTGAGTTTGCGTGCCATGGCTGTCCGAGGGTGCCTGAGGTTATGGCTATTGACGCAGCATATCGACTATGATCAGATGGTCACTAGCGACATTTTCGGCGCTCAATGCATCGATTGTCACCCAAGCCGCCGACTCAGCATCATCAGCACCGACCGGCGTCGCATCGAGGTCAGCATCGACCAGATAGAAGAGTCCGACGCAGTGTTTCCGAGGGTCTCTGCCCGGAGTTCCTAGCACGTCGAGAATTCGTGGATTCTCGCCTGAAACACCAGTCTCCTCGAGCATCTCTCGCAAGACCGCGTCCTCGGGGTCCTCGCCGTAATCGACGAAGCCGCCGGGGAACGCCCAGAGCCCAGCCCAGACGGCGGGTTCGGGACCTCTCTGAATCATCAGCAGTTCGAGCCCTTCGTCAGTCTCACGCGCAGCGACCGCATCAACGGTGACAGAAGGGCTTCGATAACCATCTCTGTCGCATTCTGGACAACGCTGGCCAACCAAATTTTCGTTACTCTCAACTACCATATCTTCGCCTTCGTTTCTGGTAGTCATCTATGGCCTCGTAGAGGTCTTTGCGGGTGAAGGAAGGCCAGTGAACGTCCGAGAAGTAGAGTTCGGAGTAGGCGATCTGCCAGAGCAGGAAGTTCGAGACTCTCTCTTCGCCGCTGGTTCGGATGACGAGGTCTGGGTCGGGCAGATCTGCGGTGTAGAGACGACTCGAGATGGCTTCTGGGTCGATCGAGTCGAGGGAAAGTTTGCCACTCGCGTGATCGGCCGCGATGTTTCTGACTGCATCTACGATCTCCTCGCGGCCGCCGTATGCGAGACAGATCGTGAACAGAAAATCGTCGTACTGCGACGTTGCTGCTTCCGCGCGAGTGATGGCTTCGCGAACACGCTCGGGCAGCAGGTGGCGCCTGCCGACGACCTGGACCTTGACCCGATTATTGTGGATCAGTGGGTCGGCGCAGATTTCGTCAAGGCCAGTGACATAGAGGTCGTAGAGGGAGTCGAGTTCGTCTCCTGCGCGCTCCTCGATATTCTCTGTCGACAGCGCATAGACTGTGAGATAGCGGATGCGCAGGTCGAGAACCCAGCGCATGACTTCCTTGAGGCGTTCCTTTCCTGCTGCATGACCGGCATCGCGCTCGATGTTCTGATTCCAGGCGAAGCGGCGATTGCCGTCCATGATCATCGAGATGTGTCTTGGCATCAAGTCTTCATCCGCCGACTTGATGCGGTCGCGAAGTCGAAGCGTGCGGATGCGGTCCATCCTCGAGACGACGCTCCAAGTCAGGGAGGAATTAGCTATCCAGCGTGATGGTGCGGCAATGATTCGGAACTTAAGGAGCCATTTCGCGAGGTTGTCGATTCGACGACCTGCGGCATGACGCGCGCGACTCATGAGATGACCAGATGCCAGCCGCGCTAAAGGTCGTCGGCGGCAAAGGTTGACCCGCTCTGCCAGTCATTCAAAGACGAGGTCTGCCGAGTCGCCCAACTCATCGAGCAAGCCACGTTGTGGATTGACTACGATGACTTGGCCGGCATGTTCCCAGACTGCAATGTCGTGCCGGCTGTTGCCAGCGTAGCCGAAGCCCTTCTTGCCATATCGGCCGATCAGAGCTTCTGCCTTCTTACGGTCGCGCAGATTGATCTTGCCATCCGAGCCCATGACATCGTCGAAGAGGCCGACGTGCGCGCCGATCACTTCGGCCACAGCGCGGTCTGAGGCGGTTGCGAGAATCAGCGTCCGACCGCGTGCCTTCTCACCGGTCAACCAATCGAGGAAGGCTTCGTGGTAGGCCAGTTCAGCAGGGTCGAAGACGAGGCGACGCGCCAAGTCCTGTTTCCACTTGGCGCGGCGGCCTGCCAATTCATCGAGCAGCACTCCAAGAATCATCCATGGTCGCCGCACGAAGATCCGTTTAGCGCTGAGCGCACTCATGTCGGTGAGGATGAGTGTACCATCCAGATCGACGGCCAGAGGCATCTCGACGGGGGCCTCAATCATGTCTTCTCGTCCCACCGGCCTCGGTTCAAGGCTTCGGGAGGACATCGACGAAGCCGGACCGATTGCATCAAGCATGATTCACTCGTCGCCGAGCCGTGTCGACCTTTGAAGAGGAGTCATCCGTACCATGGCACCCAGCTGCCATGGTCGAGATCGATAGCCAATCAAAGGCTCCTTCTGGCTTCGTATCTCGGCAATTTCGGGGACTGCAACTCAAGTTGTCTCTCATCGAACCAGAGAGTGAACCAACCTCAGCAGAGGATTGGTCGAGTCTCATCTCGAGCCTCGAGCCATGGGGCGAGACACCTTCCGAGATTGAGGCGTTGACCTGCATCACGACCGAGCGTGGACCGGTTCTGACCCTTGAAACCTCATCGGGCAGATGGACAGCCGAAATCCTCCCGTGGGGCAGCGCCAGAATGAGTCCACGCAGCCGTATCGCACCGCCGGAATTCTGCACCCCGAACGGCGGTTACACAGACGAAGGCACAGATTTGATTCTCGTCCGCCGAATCAACGAGTCAGCAACCGATGCCCATTCAGTCCTCGTCGACCACCTATCACGCTCCGACGAATCAGCAGCCAGAGCCTTACTCGAGCGTTGCGGAGCAGCCTTGGGCCGATTCCACGAGGCAGCAGCCGAGGAATGGACCAATCCACCAGACCAGAAGCGCTGGAACGAACGCTTCCACGAGATCGAGGGCCGCCTCAAAGCCCGCTCGTTATGGCGCGCACCATTCACCCGAGGCGCACCCGCAACCCTCAGCATCGGCGACCTCCGCTTCTCGATGTTCGCCCAAGACCAAACCGGCCGAATGGGAATCCGCCTCGGCCCCCCTCGCCTCGCCGATGGCCTCATCCCCCCCGACGCTAACATGCCGGCAATCCGCGACCTTGCAAGCCTGTTACACGATTTGTCGAGAGTTCACCACCGAAGTTCGACCGACATCGAACTCTCGAATCTCAGAGCGGCCTTGATGGCAGGCTGGGCCTCGACCGCTCCAGACCAGTGGTCCTCCAAGAGATCTTTCAATGCCCACACCGGAGGGGTGGTGATATGGGAGTATGAACAAGCTCTTCTCGATATTGTTGAAGCCGTTTCTAATCAGTCAGGCAGTCCCGAGCCAGCGGTCAGCATCATCACAGCAGTTCCAGTCCTGCAACAGGGACTTTTCAACGCCAGAATCCTCTCAGCAGGATGGATGATCTGCGCAATTTTTGGTGGAATCGGAGTTTATAATTGGATTCAGATTATGCTTGAAGGGGAGATGATCATTCCGACTTTCCCCCTCGTTCTCTTCTCTGTGGCTTTCCTGCTCCGAAGACGCTACTTAGCTGCTGCGCCGGCCCCCGAAATGCCGATTCATTGAGACGTGGAAGGCTCGAAAAACACGCTGGTTTCCTTTACGGCACCCTGGTGATATCGCCGTTGTCGAACTCGTAGTGAAGTGGGACGCCCGTGGGAATCTCGAGGCTGGTGATCTCGTCGGCTGAGATATTCTCGATGTGCATGACGATTGAGCGCAGCGAGTTTCCGTGGGCGGCGACGAGGAGATTCCTGCCGAACTCGAGGTCGGGAATGATCTCCTCGAGAAAATAAGGGATTGTGCGTTCTGCGGTCATCGCCAGACTCTCTCCGTTTGGCGGTGCGATGTCGTACGAGCGCCGCCAGATGTGGACTTGTTCGGCGCCGTGAATCTCTGCCGTTTCGGCTTTGTTGAGGCCTTGTAAGTCGCCGTAATGGCGCTCGTTGAGGCGCTCATCATAGCGCGTTGGAGGGTTGTCGGATGCCTTGTTGTGCGACATCACGATCTCGGCTGTCGCCTGGGCTCTGATGAGCGCGCTGGTGTGGATGACATCGAAGCGGATATCGGCCAGCTGCTCGCCGGCCGCTGCCGCTTCGGCCTTGCCGATTAGCGATAATTCGACATCGGTCCAACCGGTGAAACGGTTGGCCGCATTCCAGACGGATTGGCCGTGACGAATCAAGACCATCCTGGTCATCGATTCTGCACCTCAGTGCTGGCGGCGCATGCGGGGTTCATGGAATTTGAGACCACAGTCAGCTGCGACGGATTGAGCGACCAGCAGGATATCCTCATTCATCTCGCGCTGCGAAGCGGCGGACTGAACCGAGTAGAAGTTCGTAGCGACGATGACCATCGATGGAGCGAATGATTTGACTCGTACCCACGAAGAATCCTCCTTGACCGCGCGAACATCCTCCTTGACGATGGCGAGGAGTTTCTCGCAGAATGACTTCAGTGCATTCGGTTCTGAATCAGCTTCGAAGTCGAAGGTCGGTTGGATGCGGCGGAAGCGGCGCTGACTGAAGTTCTCGACCGGCGAGTTGACCAGACTCGAGTTCGGTACGGTGATCAGCGTGTCAGCCGAGGAGCGGATGAGTGTGGTTCGTAGGCCAATCTCGACGACCTCGCCTTCGATGTCGTCGACCAGAATCCAATCGCCGACATTGAACGGCTGGTCGATGATGATCGATATCGCTCCGAAGATGTTGGCGACGGTGTCGCGCGCAGCCAGAGCCAGAGCCAGTCCTGTGATTCCGAGTCCGGCGATCAGGCCATTGAGGTCGACGCCGACAAGGCCTGCCATGACGAAAGCTGCAATACCTACGACGGCCAAATGACCGACTGATTCTGCAACGCTCGCGAGGGAGCGCCGAGACGCCATGTTCGACTCGCCTTCGACGACGATGAAGGCGTCGAGGTAATCGACCAGACGGTAGGCTGCGAGAAGCAGTCCCATCACGAAGAGTGTGAATGACCAATCGATTAGGTTGCTCGCCAGAGCAGCATCCCAGACTGGTTCTGTATTCTGGTCAATCCACGCGAGTGACTTGCTGAAAGCGAGGAATCCAATCATCCATCCAAGAGACTTTGGCGCCATCAGCGACTTTCCGTCGATTCTCTCGGTTTTCGAGAAGAGGTCCATCAATTTCGGGAAGATGAACCGGCGAGCCGTGATTCCAACACCAATCGATAGACCCATCAAGGCTAGAACAATACCCAGCGTCCCGCCCGAAAAACCTAACGCAATCGCATTACCGCTCATCAATTCATTCAGCATATCCATCTGGAAACCGGAAACGGTTTCCCCTCCGTCAGTAGCATCTTGCATGCTCCGGCCGACGACGACCCCGCAATAAACCCACGCTCGATGACCTTGCCCGGTCCTTAGGACCGTGTCAGCGAGGGATTGAAGACCGGCTCGCGGGTCGAGCGCCTGTTGGACATGGCGAGTAGCAATGAGGACACAGTTGGGGCGCGCACCGCCAACAGGCGCAGAGTTCCGGCCCTCGCCCTGCTCCTACCGCTTCTGCTCTCGGTCCTCGCACCAGCGATTCTGGTGGCTCCAGCAGCTGCCCAGGAACCCGAGCCTGGGGTGAATCCAGAAGACATCTGGTCCTACGACTACGCTCACCAGATCTTCCCGTGGGCGATCTCGAACAACGACCAACTGCAGTTCCGTGCCTACCACGATTACGATTCAATGAAGTTGAGAATGGAGTATCTGGCTGACCGGAATCCCGACATTCTCTCTTTCCAAGAAGGCTTGATTGGAGGCGTCAACGCTCGCGGTGATGAGATGACGGCCGACGATTACAAGGGCTGGTATTACAACAACCCGAGTCCATGGGTGAAAATCACCGCCGACGTCACCGGTGGCGACTGCCACGCTTTCGTCGGCGATTGCGGGAATTACGCCGACCGCCCCGATATCATGCTGGTCGGCGTCCACCACGCTCGCGAATGGATGTCATACGAGGTTCCGATGTTCTTCCTCGAGACCCTCGTCTATTACTACGGTCAAGCCGGCATCGACAATGACGGCGATGGACTCATCGATGAGGATCCATGGGACGGAATCGATAACGATGGTGACTGCCATCGCCTCAATGCTTCGGCTCAGGATTCCAACAATGATGGAGTCGCCTGCGGCCCTGGCGACCTCGGTGTCGACGAGGATTTCAGTGAACAATTCATCACTGACATGGTCAACACGCGTGAGATCTATCTCATTCCGATGTTGAATGTCGATGGTAATATCTACGATCGCGAGGAATACTGCGACTATCCCGCTTGGGAGACTTGCTACCGAAGCGGCTGGCGCAAGAATCTGCGCGACAACACCGTCACCGGAGTCACACCGATTCCAGATATCGACGAGGAGGTTGACGAGGGCTGCGACGGTGTCGACCTGAACCGCAATTTCCAGTTCGAATGGGGCGCACCTCTGGGCGCTACAGGCCCGCTGTTCCCCGGAATGTGTTACGCTGGCGGCGTGAACAATGACGTCTACAACGGGCCGGTTGACACCGTCGACAACGATGAGGACGGCAAAATCAACGAGGATCACGTCGACGGCAAGGACGACGATGCGGATGGTCTGGTAGACGAGGACTGGATGGGTGGCAACAGCGAGCCCGAGACGAAATTCATCCAGGATCTGACCGAGATGAACGACGACGACGGTGATGGTTCGTCGGAATTCAAAGCGACACTGACCTGGCACTCGTTCTCAGAACTCGTGCTCTGGCCATGGGGTCATTGCACGGATTGCACGACCCCCGACGATGAGTATCTCATCTACCACGGCCAAGTCATGGCGGCGATGACGAATTATGCACCGATGCAGTCGTCGGACCTCTACCCGACGACGGGTGATTTCTGCGATTGGCATTACGGCGTCCACAACTCATATTGTTACACAGTCGAGATCGGCAACGCCTTCCACGAATATCCTGAAGACATTGCACACACTGCTGTGCGCAACGTCGGACTCCCCTTCTACATGGTCGAAATGGCTGACGACCCGAAGTATCGTGCGATCCTCGGAATCGAGAACACGACCCACTCGCAGTGGCTGTTTCCTCCCGATGAGATCGATGTGCCGACGAAGGGTGACATCCCGATTGGTTTCTGTCTTGACACGACTTTCCCCTATACGACGAACCTCACTCGCACGCATCTCAGTTGGAGGTTCGTCGAGCCGACTCGTCAACAGGATGATTTCGGGCCGACCGAATGGGTCGAAGTACCGTGGAAGATGGCGCCTTTCGAGGAGACAGAGGATATTTGTGTCCTGCTCGACGGCTCAAATGGAACGCTGCTCTCAGCGGACGTTCCCTTCCCCAACACTTTGGTCGGGAAGATACAGTACAGGGCCACGCTGGGAACGACCAGCGGCGCCTTCCCATTCACTTATCCGAGCCTCGAGATGGGTGGAAATTACTACGAGTTCAGCGTGCCTTATCGAGCCGGCTTCGGCTCGGCGATCCTCGCCGTTCTGATGTTCGCCTTCATCGCTACAATGGTCTGGGGTGGGCTTGGATTCACTCTGAAGGCAATGTTCGATGACGAGCGAGACGTTCTCGCCCTCCCGCCTGATATGAAGGATAGGGAGGGTGTCTGAATGGATTCTGGCGGTTCGGACGAGTTCAGTGGCCGCATGGGCCTGATCTTCGCCACTATCGGAGCGGCGATCGGGACTGGCAACATCTGGCGCTTTCCGAGGATGGTCGGCGCCAACGGCGGCGGCTCCTTCCTCGTACCTTGGTTGATTTTCCTCTTTCTCTGGTCGATTCCGCTAATCATCGCGGAATTCGCTCTAGGCAAGCGAAGCCGCACTGGAACCGTCGGCACATTCCGCATCTTCGCCGGTCGCCGTTTCGCTTGGATGGGGCTGTGGACGGCGTGGATTTCAACCGCGATCGGCTTCTATTACGCGGTCGTCACAGGATGGTGCATCAATTACTTCCAAGCCGCCATGCGTGGCGGTCTGACCGCTGAGGTCGATACTGTCGAGGTGTGGAATTCATTCCTGCAGAATCCGCTCGAAGTCGTCTTCTTCCAAGCGATTGCAGTCATCATCACGATGGCCGCCATCTGGAAGGGCGCCAAGGCCATCGAGAAGGTCAATGTCATTCTGATGGTATCGCTCTTCGTCTTGCTCTTCGCAGCTCTCTTCCTCGCCTTCGTGATGGACCTTGAGGACGGTACGCTGGACGGCTTCATCTACATGTTCAGCATTCAGCCGGAGTATCTGATGCAACCTGAGACTTGGATAAACGGCCTCTCTCAATCAGCGTGGTCGTGTTCGGCCGGAATGGGAATGGCGATCACTTACTCAGTCTATATGCGCAAGGATGAGGACACGACCCTCAACGCGGCGACGATGTGCCTCGCCAACAACAGCATCTCGATAATCGCCGGCTTGACGGTCATGATGGCAGTCTTCGCCGTCGTCGACGACCCCTTGAGTGCGGTCAGCGGTGGCAGCAGCGCCATCACCTTCCTCGTCCTCCCCGAAGTCTTCGCACAGGCCCCTGGCGGGCCAGTCGTGCAACTTCTGATGGTGGCGATGTTCTTCCTCGCGCTCTCATTCGCAGCCCTCACCTCGATGATCTCGACGGTCGAACTCTGCGTTCGAAACTTCGTCGACCACGGTATCGAGCGCTCACATGCGGTCGGCTTCACCAGCATCGCGATCTTCCTTTTCGGTCTGCCCAGCGCAGGTCTGTGGATTCTTGTCGACGATTCTACCGGGGTGGCGTTTCCTCAGTTCTTGGAGGTTCAGGACCACATCTGGGGCTATGGCCTGATTTTCAGCGGCTTGTTCATCGCTTACTCGATCTGGAAATACGGCTGGAACCGCTACAAGGTCTGGCAGGACGATAACGACGTCGCGAGCTTCAGTTTCCGCGATTATCTCGATCATGGAGTGTCTTCATTCCGCGATGATTTCATCAATACTGGAGACAATGATTGGTGGATTGGGAAGTGGTGGGATTACATCATGTACATCGGATTCCCACTCATGTTCTCGGTTCTGATGCTGTCATATTTCGTCGACCTGCTGGCCAATGTCCACAATCCGTGGGATCCGAGAAACGCAGACGGAATCTCCATCATCCTGCTCTTCTGGGGTGTCACCGCTGGCCTTTTCGTGAGTCTGAACAAATACATCCTCGTCAATCGAATCGTTCCGACGACCGACGACTTCTGGCCTCTAGCGGTGCTTTCGGGCAATTTTGAATTGGAACCGCGCCCGCTCTACCGGAATGTTCCGGCGGGCGCTGACGTCGACATCTCGATGCTGCCCGGTGGCGACGATCCCTTCGTTGTGCAGGCCGGCGAGTCGCTGCCGACCACCTTTGAGGATGAGTACGGAGATACTCACACGCATACGTTGGCAATAGTTGAAGCGGACCTCGCCTGAGTGAATACTCGGATGAACCTCGATTCGTCGGCTCGTCAGCCGGCTTGCTGGCAGATGCACTGGTCCGAGGTGGCTGTGCTCGATGCTAATGCTGTAGCGCTCGGAGTCGAACAGAGTGATCTGATGACGGCCGCTGGAGCGGTTCTGGCCTCTCATGCGGCTGATATGGTGGCAGGTTCGAGAGATGAGCCGATTCTGATTCTATGCGGGCCTGGTAACAATGGCGGCGACGGCTTCGTCGCCGCTCGAATCCTGCTTCGAGAAGGCTGGGATGTGACAGTGATCGCGAGCCACGCCGAGTCTCAGGGTGAGATTGCGGCGCAGGCTCGCAAAGCAGCTGCCGATGCGGCTGTGAAAATCTGTATGTGGCCGCAGCGGCCGAGTGATTCTCCCTCTCTTGTCGTCGATTGTCTTCTCGGTTCGGGCGCGGCTGGTCCAGGCGTCAGCCTACGAGGAGCGATCGCGGAAATCGCTGATTGGGTGAAGGACTTCGATGTGCCGATTCTGGCCTGTGACATCCCGAGTGGATTATCTGGTCCTGATGAATTGGCAGCGAAGCGATGCGTGACCTTTCACAGCGATAAGAGAGGTCTTGATGCGGTGGGCGCTGGCGAGGTCGTGGTTGAGAGTCTGCCTTGGCCGGCTGAAGTCGAGGATTGTGGCCGCGGCGATGCGCATCGATATCCTGCACTGAAAGCCAGCGCTCACAAAGGCGAGCGAGGTCGTGTGCTGATCATCGGTGGCGGTCCCTATCATGGCGCACCGCTGCTGGCGGGAATGGCAGCGGCTCGCGCCGGTTGTGATCTGGTCCATGTGGCGATGCCGAGGGCTGCGCTGGGGCGAGCCGAATGGCCGACGAATCTGATTCCAGAACCTCTGCTCGACGAGGAATTCCTCTCCCTCGAGTCTCTGGAACGGATCTCAGAGGTTCTGACGGCCCGTCGTATCGATGCAATGGTCATCGGGCCGGGCCTCGGGACCGTTGAGGAGACCATCACTGCCGTCGGTCGGATCATCGATCTGGCGATCGAGCGTGGAATACCCGCCGTCGTCGACGCCGATGGCCTACGAGCTCTGCCGACGGGCAGATGGCCAGAGGGCCTAATCGGCGTCGCCACACCTCACGCCGGCGAGGCGAAGCGATGGCTGGGTGGAATGACTCCTGCAGATGCCTTGCTCGCTGAAGCCGGCGAATCAGCGGCCATCGTCATCACCGGCGCAGTCGATTCTCTGACATCGCCAGAAGGCCGACATTGCCGCGCCACCGGAGGTCATCCGCGCATGGCGGTTGGCGGGACCGGAGATCTTCTGGCAGGCTTGATCGGTGGACTTCTGGCCATCGGCATGCAAGCCTGGCCCGCCGCGCGACTGGCTTGCGCGCTCTTACGGCAAGCTGGGCTCCAGACCGCTGAGGAAGAGGGTCCGGGTCTGCAGGCAGCCGATGTTGCACGAAGAATCTCTAGAGTGTTGGGCGAATGGATCGGTGGTTAGATGCTCGTCTCTGAAGATTATCCTTGGCCGAAACTGTGGCGTGAATATGCCATGTTCTGCGCTGTTGGTTGCATCAATGTCACAATCTTCTTCCTGATTTACTGGTTTCTCTACGGTGTGCGCCTGTCAGAGACTTATCCAGCCGGAAGCGCTTGGGCTGTGGCTTACTTCATCAGCACTTGGCAATCTCATTTCATGCATCGTTGGTTGACCTTCGAATCGCAGTCGGATTATCGTCGAAGCCTTCTCGTGATGCTAGGAATCTACACCTTATTCCTCGTCATCTCGACGACTTCGCAAGCCTACTTCGCTGATACACTCGAGTACAACCACTACTACGTCTGGGCGGGCAATACCGCGGCTTTCGGATTCCTGACTTTCGTGGCTTTGAGGGTCTTCGCATTTCCGCTCTCGGACGGCCGCATCACGCGCGCGGAACGGCTTGAAGAATACCGTAAGAGCCGAAGGGCTTGAAGTGCGGTCGTTCGTGGCCCTCCTCGTGACACAAGGAGTACGTGGCACGCGCGACTTCTATCCGGATGAGATGCGCGTGCGCAACTGGTTGTTCAGCCACTTCCATGCTGCTGCGCGTGCGCACGGCTTCGAGGAGTACGACGCGCCGGTGCTCGAGAGTGAGGAGTTGTACACGCGCAAGCAGGGCGAGGAGATTGTCGGCCAACTCTACAACTTCGAGGACAAAGGCGGGCGGGCCGTCGCTCTGAGACCTGAGATGACGCCGTCTCTGGCTCGCATGGTGATGGCCAGAGCCGGCGCTCTGGCGCTTCCAATCAAGTGGTATTCGATTCCACAATGTTGGCGCTACGAGCGGACCCAGCGCGGGCGCGGGCGCGAGCATTACCAGTGGAATGTCGACATCTGGGGCAGCGACGCCCTCGGGGCTGATGTGGAACTGCTCTCAGTTCTAGTGAACTTCTTCGAGGGTGTTGGACTGACAGCTGACGACTTGGTCATAAAAATCAGCAGCCGCAAGGTGCTGGAGGAGGTTCTCGGCTCGTTGGGAATCTCTGGTGACGCCTTTGCCGCCACTTGCATCGTCGTCGACAAAATGGACAAACTTCCAGAAGACGTCGTCGCCGCACAACTGGCCGAGCAGGGGCTCGGCGCTGATGCAGTGGCCACCATCCAGTCCACACTCGGGGTTGACGATCTGGACTCTCTTGCAGCCGCACTCGGTGGCGACAGCGCGGCCGTCTCGGAGCTTGCAGGACTGTTCGATCTCATTGATGCCTATGGCATCGCCGACTGGGTTGCCTTCGACGCTTCGGTGGTCCGTGGTCTCGCTTACTACACCGGACCGGTCTTTGAGGCACACGACCGAGCAGGACAACTTCGCGCCATCTGCGGGGGAGGGCGCTATGACAGACTTCTGTCGAGTCTTGGCGGCAACGACATGCCGGCCACCGGCTTCGGCTTCGGTGACATGGTGATCATGGAACTCCTGATGGACAAGGGACTCGTACCCGACCTGCCTTCAGGCAACGAGGACATCGTCATTGCAATCAGCGAGGATCTTCGCTCGGCTGCTATGTTGGTAGCATCCAAACTCAGAGCAAGTGGTCGCTCGGTCGATCTCGTACTCGAAGACAAGCGCATGAAGTGGGCCTTCCGCCACGCCGAGAGAACTGGGGCACAGAGACTTGTGATGGTGATGCCAGAGGAGTGGGCCGCTGGCAATGTTAGGATCAAGGATCTTGAAAGCGGCGAGGAGACAGACGTCGCCGTTGGCGACCTGTAATCACTCCTCTTCGAGAATCTCTTCGATAGTCTCACCAGCTCCGAACATCGAAGCGATGATTGCAGAGACCCAGTCGAACATACCATCACTCGTCGCGCCGGCGCGAAGTTGAGCCTGCGACCGCTGCGAGCGCCAAGGCGCCTAAGCCCGCCGCCAAACCGAAGCCGGGCAATGCGTCGTCGACTATGTCGATGATACCGCCTCCACCGCCACCGCCAGGTCCTGTCGCCGAGGCGTTGATGACTGGGAAATTGGCGACGACGCTGGCATTGTCTTCATTGTTTGAATAATACATCCTGAACTGGCCGTCGCAGTCGAAAATCAAACCACATCCAAATCCACTCTCGCCAGGTGCTGAATACTCGACTCTTATCGACGGCTCCTCGCCGCTCTTGTTCCAGCGTTCCATCGTCTCATTGGTTTGAATCTCCCAGCGGATGGTCTCATCGTCGCCGTTGTTGACACTACTCACAGGAGTCACCGAACGAGCGACTTCCACCGTGCCTCTGTAGAGCGTCAGGGTCAGGTCCTTGCACTCGGATTGTTCGGTACAATCTGCTGAGTAGATCTGGAAGACCAGTTCGATGAGAATCGTTCCATTTCCATCCAAGTACATGTCCTGCTTGAAATTCTCCTGCACTCTGCAGGTATAGTCGATCTCGACTTGCTGACCTTGGGAATAGGTCTGCTCCCCATAGCCCTCGGGAGCGGAACCGGCGGAGTCGTTCTCGTCGAAGTGAGTCCAGCAGTTGTTCAGGCTACTGTCTCCCCAGAAATGCATGTGGGGGTTGTCGACGGAGGGTTGTTTGGGATCTTGGACCGCATCCTGCGCGCTCGCGGGCGCAGCGACTGAACCGAGAGTCAATATCAGTACCAGACCAATTGCCTGCAACCGCACTATGGTCTGCATGAATCGTCCTCAAAGTGAGCACCGTTTGAGGCTTTGCACCCTTCGGGAGGCCTCAATCGAATCGCTGCAGGCTACCGCCTTCCTTGAATCGACCACGGCGGGCGATGTTCAGAGCCTCGCCGAGCATAT
>Ga0208335_1000141_pt1 | contig 29163 bp, 35 predicted proteins | sample DeeseametaMP0759_FD_184202 | JGI IMG/M metagenome (GOLD analysis project Ga0208335, IMG submission 184202) | Marine microbial communities from the Deep Atlantic Ocean - MP0759 (SPAdes) | ecosystem: Environmental > Aquatic > Marine > Oceanic | place: West of Cape Town, South Africa, South...
TGTAACTTTTGCTTTTGGATTATGGGGAGCTAAAATTGCTGATTTTGTTGGAATTGATGTTGCAAGTTGGACTTTCTGGACTTTTGATTATCCTAAAATTGCTCTTAAAAATAGTATTTTTGCTGATCATACCTCAATATCCAACATTGGAATTATTCTAGGCGCTTTAATTGCTTCGAGTCTTGTAGGATCCTTTAATCAAAAAACTAAAATTAATTATAAAATTGTATTAGCTGCAATTATAGGAGGTTTTTTTATGGGTTTTGGGGCACGTCTAGCTTTTGGCTGCAACATTGGAGCATTATTCAGTGGTATTGCCTCTGGCAGTTTACATGGTTGGGCTTGGTTTTTGTTTGCTTTTATCGGAGCCTATTTTGGAGTTAAAGCAAGAAGGTGGTTTTATTCATGAAATCAATAATTTTTATAGTAGTTTTTTGTTTTTTTATAGGATTGGGTTACATTGACCACTCGAGATACGGCATCGTTTATAATTCGCTTGAACAATCTAATTCAGATTTAGAAGATAATAATGAAAAACAAATTTTGAGTGCTCCATGCTCAGAATTTGGCGGTGGCTAAATTATAACCATCATACCAACACTTTGATACTTTAAACAGGCCCCCGAAACTAGAGGCGGAATACTTGTGCTTCAAAATCTAAGAGAACTTATTCCGACCACTTCTTTGAAGTGATAAAATGAGGTATAAGAAATAATGGTCCTTACGAGAAGATTAATGGGTATTAACAAGTCTCCTAGACGAATTGATAGGAGAGCGGGAGGACGTAGTAAAAAGGTAAATCTGGTTGAACAGTTTAAGAGACACCATGACAAAGGTATTAAGCGTTCAACCGAGTTTACAAAACGCTGACCCTTTAAGTTCCATTTAATTTGACTTCGCTATATTTCTTAGAATTATAACTCTGGTATATTTAACATTTGTCTTTATGAAATATTGGTTACTGAAAACTGAACCACAAGACTGGTCATGGCAACAACAAGTAAAATCTGGGAATAAAGGAGCTGAATGGAATGGAGTTAGAAACTTTCAAGCAGCAAAAAATCTAAAAAATATGAAAATAAATGACAAGTGTTTTTTTTATCATACCGGTAAGGAAAAAAGAATTGTTGGTATTGTTAAAGTTGTAAAAGAAGCATTTTTTGATAAGACAGACAAAACTCAAAAATTTGTATCGGTTATAGTTAAATCTGTATCTCCCCTTAAAAGGGAAGTAAGCCTTCAAGAAATCAAAAAAAATAAGGATTTTAAAGATTTTTCTTTGATTAAACAGAGTCGTTTATCAGTTATGGAAGTCGATTTAATATACTGGAAAAAAATATGCAAGATGGGTAGAGTTTGAAACCTGGAGATAATTTTATGGTAAGAAAAAGAAAGAAAAAAATAAAAAAATTAAAAAGAAAAATTAAAAAATTAAAGAAAAAAAATACAAAAAAAATAAAGAAAAAAATAAAAAAAACTAAGCAGCCAAGAAGATCAACGTCTGGTGAATTAGTTTTTAAAGTTCCAAAAAAGTGGTCCAAAAGTGCATATATTGACAAAAATCAATATGAAAAAAAATATAAATTATCAATTAAAGATAATGAAGGTTTTTGGAGCAAAGAGGGAAAAAGGATTGATTGGATAAAACCTTATAAAAAAATTAAGGATGTCAAATATAGCAAAACTGATGTGAGAATTAAATGGTTCTATGATGGAACTCTCAATGCATCAGCAAATTGCATCGATAGACATTTAAGAGATAAAAAAAATAAAACAGCAATTATTTGGGTCGGTGATAACCCCGAAGATTCTAAACAAATTAGCTACAAAGAACTTCATAGAAACGTTTGTAAAGCTGCAAACGGTTTAAAAGATATTGGTGTAAAAAAAGGTGACAGAGTAACAATTTATCTAACAATGATACCTGAGCTGGCATACGTGATGTTGGCATGTGCAAGAATTGGCGCAGTTCATTCCATAATATTTGGTGGTTTTTCCGCAGACTCGATAGCTGGAAGAATTAACGATTGTAAATCTGATTACATCATTACCGCGGATGAAGGCATAAGGGGAGGAAAAATTATACCTCTTAAAAAAATAACAGATGAAGCCTTAGAGCAGTGTCCGAATGTAAAAAAATGCGTTGTAGTTAAAAGAACGGGAAATGAAGTTAATTGGATTGATAGTAGAGATGTTTGGTATGATGATATTACTTTAAACGTTTCTGATAAATATATACCAGAAGAAATGAACGCTGAAGATCCGCTATTTATTCTTTACACTTCCGGATCCACAGGAAAACCTAAAGGAGTTCTCCACACTACAGGAGGATATATGGTTTATGCTTCAATGACTCATCAATATATTTTTGATTATAAAAAAAATGATATTTACTGGTGCACGGCAGATATTGGTTGGGTAACAGGACATAGTTATATTATTTATGGTCCGCTTTCAAATGGCGCCACTACAATAATGTTTGAAGGTGTTCCAAATTATCCTGATACTTCAAGATGGTGGCAAATAGTTGATAAGTATAAGGTAAATATTTTTTATACAGCACCTACGGCTCTGAGAGCTCTGATGAGAGAAGGAGAAGGACCGGTAAAAAAAACAAGCAGAAAATCATTAAAACTTTTAGGAACAGTCGGAGAACCAATTAATCCAGAAGCTTGGCTTTGGTATTATAAAGTTATTGGAGATTCTAGATGTCCTATTGTTGATACGTGGTGGCAAACAGAAACTGGAGGAATATTAATTTCTCCTCAACCAGGTGCAATTGATCTTAAACCTGGTTCCGCAACTAAACCATTCTACGGAATCGTGCCAGTTATTGTCGACGAAAATGGAAAAACATTACAAGGAGCTTGTAGAGGAAAACTGTGTATAGCTCAGTCGTGGCCAGGACAAATGAGAACTTTATATGGTGATCATCAAAGATTTATTGATAATTATTTTTCGCAATTTGATGGAAAATATTTTACTGGTGACGGCTGTAGAAGGGATGAAGATGGTTATTATTGGATTACAGGAAGAGTGGATGATGTAATAATAGTTTCTGGTCATAATCTTGGAACAGCAGAACTAGAAAGTGCTTTTGTTGCTCATCCGAAAGTCGCCGAAGCTGCAGTGGTTGGTTATCCGCATGATATTAAGGGAAATGGACTTTATTGTTATGTAACATTAAACGCTGGTGAAAAACCTACGGGAGAATTAGAAAGAGATTTGAAGCTTTGGGTTAGAAAACAAATAGGCCCAATTGCAACACCGGATTTAATTCAATTCGCACCTGGTTTGCCAAAAACAAGATCGGGTAAAATCATGAGAAGAATACTAAGAAAAATTGCAACAAATGAACACGATCAGTTAGGCGACACATCTACTCTAGCAGACCCAACTGTGGTTGAAAGTTTAGTAGAAAATAGACGAAATAAATAATTTGTTAAAAAATAGAATTAATTAGCTTCTGTAATAACTGGGTTAACAACTATTACAGCTTTTTTTTAACAATATTACATCTTATATTGGGATAATATTATTAAAAATCTATTATAGATGAAAGATTTTATACATACTTTAATTAAGCCTGATTGGGATAATAATCCAAAGAGATCGGAAATTCTTGATGCTGCAAATTTGCTTCAGATAGGAGAATTCCAACTAATTCAATTAGCTTACAAGGTTTGGTACAAAGAAAACCTTCCGGAAGACAAGATAAATAAAATATTTGAAGAATATATGATCAGAGGCATAATACCTATCTGGGTAACTTATTATGCTATAGATATTATCAAATTAGATAATGCAAATGTATTAAATGGTTATGATGAAAAATATCACGTTTATGATCATGAATTTGGAGAATATATTTATAATGATAAACATAGAAGAAGGCGTGGAATTCAATACGCAACAATTATTATATTAGTTTTTATATTTACTCACTTTATGGCTGCTAACTATGTTGAGGAAGCGGCAAGTTTTTTCCCGCCATATATTGAAAAAAGAGTAGTTTATCCTGAGCTTTACGAAGATAAAAAGTAATAATTAATGTTTGATTTTATTCCGCAAGAATACGAAAAATTAGTAAACATTATTTTTTTGGTTGCAACAGCTCTTATAGCTCACCATGGAATAACTTTTAGAAAAGATGACGGAGAAAAAGATTTTGTACGACTACTTTTTGGATGTATCGCCGCTGTTTATTTTGTTTTAGTTCTTTTCAAAGATGTGCTGGGTCTTATAAGTTTTTAAAGTTTGCCTGGCTTATGCATCACTTGACCTTCATCTAACTCATTTATTTTAAGAACTCTTTCATTTTTTGGAAGCTGAAGTTGTTCATGAATATATATTGCTCTTTTTTTTACCGATGAAGACTTGAATTTATAGTTAAGAATGACAGTTCCAAAGCCTGGACCTCCAACAGCTTCCTCATCTATTTTAATTGCTTTTATATAATCTTCTAAAGCTTCCTCATAATTTTCTTGCCTATCTTTTATTATGCCTCTGTTAGCATATGCTGCGGCTAGAGTGCCTATTCCGGTCGGATCATCATCTTTAAGATTTTTTTCTAAAAAGTTTATCAAATAATTAAGTTCTTCATTTGCTTCTAAATACATTTTTTGTGAGATAAATACTAAAGCTTTACACATAATAGCTCCTCGATGATTAGGAGATCTTTCTAATGCGGTATTAGCAGCTTGGATCGCCTTATCGTATAATTTATCCTTCAAACGCATATCACAAACCTCCGTTTCATAATCTCCTGGAGGTCTATTCATAAAAGATCTAACTAACGCCCATACCGTAAACATGACAAATGTTAATATTGCCATGTATATGACAAATCTTTTTAGAACTTTTGCATTCATTAATTAAAAACCTGTTTTACATATATGTAGCTAAAGACAACGCACAATAGTATTGCTGTAAATGTTGCTCTTTTTTTTAAACTAATTTTCTCTTCTTCAGACACTGACTGTTGAGTTTTTTGTTTTTTTCTAACGTATAAAACCCATATCAATTTTCTAACTGGAAAAAATAAAGCTGTACTTAAAAGCATGATCCATAAAGGGTCATGGAATGTTATGTAATAAGCAGTCAAATCCATAAAAAAATAATTATATTAGTTTTGTATAGTTAAATAGCATTGAAATAACGATGATTTCAATTAATAGTTGTATATATTCTTTCATAACTGATAGCTAATTTATGGGCTTGATTTGAGCAATTTATTATGCTGATCTTCCGCTATAAATGCTTGGAACAACGTTCTGAGCATTTGTTGTTTTATAAAACAAGTAAAAAATAATTAAAGGGGGAACCTTTATGTCAGCAAAAGTAACGTGGCTGATTGTGTTCGTATTACTCTACTGGGCTTATTGTATATTCTGGGGAATAAGAGGAGCACAGCTGGCGAAAACAGCATCGGATTACTTCATTTCGGGAAGAAAATTGCCGATGTGGGTATTTGTTCTGGCCGCCACAGCTACATCGTTTTCTGGTTGGACCTTTATGGGTCACCCAGGATTAATTTATAGAGACGGTTTCCAGTACGCCTATGCATCTTTTTATGTCATCACCATTCCTTTTACAGGAGTAATGTTTTTAAAAAGACAATGGATACTTGGAAAACGTTTTGGTTACGTAACCCCGGGAGAAATGCTAGCCGATTACTTCAAAGGTGATATGGTTCGTGTTTTAACCGTTGTCGTAGCTTTATGTTTCTCAGTTCCTTACTTAGGTTTACAACTTGCAGCATCTGGAAAACTATTTAACGTTTTATCAGATGGTATGTGGGGTGTGACTACGGGTACATGGGTACTAGCCGGTATTGTGGCTCTTTACGTAGGATTAGGCGGATTAAGATCCGTGGCTTACGTGGATACACTGCAATGTGTACTTTTATGGTTTGGAATTGTCGCAATTGGTTTTATCGCTTACGACCTCGTTGGAGGTTGGGACGCATTAAACGAAGGTCTAGCAAAAGTAGCTTTAGTAGAAGGCACCAAGTGGGGGAGAACTCCGGGTGATAACTACTCGGCCTACTTTGCAATTCCAGGAGTCATACAATTTACCGCTGGATTAGGAAAAGAAACTCCAGTTGGTGGATTGTGGACAGGTGTTATGGTGTTAACTTATATGTTTGCTCTTATGGGCATACATTCTTCACCAGCATTTTCAATGTGGGCGTTTTCAAACAAAGACCCTGCACCATTTGCACCACAACAAGTTTGGGCTTCTTCATTAGGAATAGGTTTTGCCTTATTCTTATTTACAGCGGCTCAAGGAATGGGAGCGCACTTACTAGGTGCGGATCCAGTTGTGAATGCAGCAGGAGTAAATATATCAAATGTACTTCCAGAATCGATTGGCACAGGTGGGCAAGGAACTCTTGTTCCATACCTTATCAATACGGTTGGGGATGCATCTCCATGGTTTGTAGGTCTTCTTGCAGTATGTGCACTTGCAGCGATGCAATCAACAGGTGCTGCTTATATGTCAACTTGCGCATCAATGATCACTAGAGATATCTACAAAAAATTCTTCAGCCCAAAAATGACTCACGCAGAACAAAAATTTGTGGGACGTATTTGTGTTGTGATAGTTGTAGGCGCAGCCTTAATGGTTGCAACATTCTCTCAGGATGCATTGGTTCTATTAGGAGGATTAGCAGTAGCGTTTGGTTTCCAAATGTGGGTACCATTATCTGCTGTTTGCTACTTCCCTTGGTTGACAAGAGAAGGAGTATCTTGGGGTCTGCTTGCAGGTATCATCGGTGTCATGCTGACGGAAAGTATCGGCCAAAATTTATTTGGTGATGCAATTCCGTGGGGTAGATGGCCTTGGACAATGCACTCTGCATTTTGGGGTATTTTATTAAATCTATTGGTAGCAATACCTGTTTCTGCAATGACGCAAAACTCAAGAGAACGTGCTCATAGACAAAAATATCATGACTTCTTAGCAGATACTGCTAGTCTGCCAGCAAGCAAGCAAAGTCTGAAGCCTGCGGCTTGGATAATTACTATTGCTTGGTTGTTTTTTGGAATTGGACCAGGAGCTGTTATAGGAAATGATATCTTTGGTTCACCAAATGATATCAGTACGTGGACTTTTGGAATTCCATCTATTTGGGCTTGGCACATTTTATTCTGGATACTAGGAGTTGGAATGATGTGGTTTTTGGCTTACAAAATGGAAATGTCGACTATACCTAAGAAAGCAGTGAGCGCTCTAGTAGAAGATATTGGAGACTCTGCAAAAGCATAAACATTTAAATATAATGAATTGTACAAGAAGGGCGAGAAATCTCGCCCTTCTTTTTTTTTGACATAATTCAAATATAAAAATATAAATTTTCTTATGTCTTCTATTAAAATATCTCCATCAATTTTATCTGCAGATTTTAGTAAACTGGGAAACGAAATTAAAGATTTAGAAAAAGCAGGAGCGGATTTAATACATATAGATGTTATGGACGGACATTTTGTTCCAAATATTACTATTGGACCTGAAGTAATTTATCAATTAAGAAAATATACATCATTGCCATTTGATGTACATTTAATGATTTCTCCGGTTCATAATTTTATAAAAAATTTTGCTGAAGCTGGAGCTGATATTATAACAATACATCCAGAAGCAACCGACGATCTGACTAGCTCAATTGAAAAAATTAAATCATACAATAAAAAGGTTGGTGTATCGTTAAATCCAGAAACTTCTGTAGATGAAGTCCTGCCTGTTTTAAATTTAATTGATTTGATTTTAGTAATGAGCGTAAATCCGGGTTTTGGAGGTCAAAAATTTATCGAAAATACTTTAGATAAAGTGAAACTGCTAAGAAAACAAATTGATAATAAAAAACTTAAAATACAAATTGAAATAGATGGCGGAATAAATTTTGAGAATTCAAAAAAGGCTATAAAAGCGGGAGTAAATATTTTAGTTTCTGGAACTACAATTTTTAAGGAAAATAAGGGTAACTTAAAAAAAAACATACAATTGTTAAGAATAGGTTAAGAAAATGCATAGACTAAAAAGTATCAAACTATACTTTTTTTCTATTTTTAAGTTATCTTTTTTAAGCTTTAGAAATTATTACTTTAAAAGTAGTTTTTACAATAAAAAATTAATCACATTTATTCCTACAAGAATTTTTTATAGTCCCAGTCCGTACTTAAGTGCTTCATTAACAACAATTGGCAGCAATTTTTACAAAATTACAAACACGTTACCTGAGTTATTGTGGCAAACAAGTATTAAGGATAGACAAAAATTTGAAAATTTACATGGTTTTTTGTGGTTAACAAAATTAGATAGAAAGAATAGCAAAAATATTACAAAAGATATTATTAAAAGTTGGATTAATAATTTTTTTAATTATGACCCCGATACATGGGAAATGGAAATTACCGCAAGAAGAATCATTGCCTGGTCATCTAATACAGACATAACTCTAGAGGGTTCAGATGGTGTATATAAGGAAAAATTTTTTTTAAGTCTAATTAAACAATCAAATTTTCTTTCAAAAAATTTAAACGGTTTATTTTATGGACCAAGCAAAATTATTTGTTGTGCTGCAATAATATTATCTGGAATGATATTTAAAGAAAACGACTTAAATTATAAAATAGGAATTAAGGAATTAGAAAAAGTTATAATAAATTATTTTGATGAAGCTGGTTTTCCAAAGTCAAGAAATCCTGAAGAGGTTTTTATTTGCATAAAATACTTAATTTTAATTAGAGAATGGTTCAAGGAGGCACAAAAACCTATACCAGATTTTTTAAACGAAATTATACGTAAATGTGGTAATTGTTATGCATTGTTATCTTGTTCAAATAAACAATTTCCTTTGTTCAATGGCGCTACAGAAATTAATCATAAAGATTACGACATATTTTTAAAAACTTTAAAATATAAATTCATTGACAAAAAACACGAAATTGCAGATTTAATTAAAATTAAAAAAAAGAAATTAGAATTTTTTATTGATTGTGGAAATCCTCCACCTAATAACTTTGCAAAATATTATCAAGCAGGTTGTTTAGCATTTGAACTTACTTCAAACAAACAAAAAGTAATATGCAATTCTGGATATGGAAAATATTTATCACCAAGACTATCGTCATTAAGTCGCTCAACAGCAGCTCATTCTACTTTATATATAAATGATACATCATCCTGTATTTTTCAAAAAAATAAATCTATAAATAAAGTGTATGGAAACTCATTAGTACAAAAACACAAGGTTATTAATAAAAACTACACTGAAGATAAAGATTGTTATTCTATAGCTGCGTCACATAATGGATATGAAAAAAAATTTGGTTATATTCACACAAGATTAATTAAAATTTTAAAAAAAGAAGATAAAATTTTTGGACAAGATGAATTAAAAAAAACTAAAAACTATTCAAATCCACTAATTTATTTCGTAAGATTTCATATCTATCCAAATACTAGAATTGTTAAAACGAAAGCTGGAAACTCAATATTAATTAGTTTGCCAAATAGAGAAGGTTGGTTGTTGCAGAGTAAAACAAATGATTTTGAAATTGAAAAAAATATTTTCCTTGGCAATAAAAATAAAATCATAAATAATGAGTCAGTTTCTATTTCTGGAAATATAAGTGAAGAAATAATTTCAATAAAATGGGAAATTGAAAGGGTAAGTTAAATATGAATTTAAAAAGAATTAAAAGAGCGATTATTTCAGTTTCAGATAAATCAAATCTTAAACTTATATTACCTACTTTAAAAAAATTTAATATTGAAATTATAAGCTCGGGTGGTTCCGTTAAAAAAATTATGAGTATGAAATATAATTGTATTGATATATCAAATTACACTGGATTTCCTGAAATGCTTGATGGTAGGTTAAAAACGTTACATCCAAAAATTCACGCAGGAATTCTTAATATAAGAAAAAATAAAAAACATAAAAAAGATCTAGAAAAACAAAACTTTCTCGATATAGATTTAGTAATTGTTGATCTTTATCCATTTGAAAAGCAAATTAAAGAAAAAATAAAATTTCAAAAATTGATTGAATATATAGATATTGGTGGATCTGCTTTGATAAGGGCTGCTGCAAAAAACTTTAATGACGTTACTGTAATTTCCAATATTGCTGATTACTCTCAGCTTGCAAAAGAACTTAAAATTAATAAGGGTTCAACTTCAATCAAATTTAGAAAATTCATGTCAGCAAAAGCATTTGGTTTAACAGCATATTATGATTCAGTTGTATCAAATTGGTTTAATAATCAACTGAGTATAAAATTTCCTGAGAAAAAAATTGTGCATGGAAAACTGTTAGAAAATCTTCGTTATGGAGAAAATCCACACCAACAAGGAAGTTTATACGAAACAACAGATAATTTAGGTCTAGAAAAACTTCATGGCAAAGATCTTAGCTATAATAATTACAACGATATTTATTCTGCTTTATCTATTTTAGAATCTTTAAAGAAAAATGAAGGAATCGTTATAATAAAACACACTAATCCATGTGGGGTTTCGACAGAAAAGGATCAAATGAAATCTTTCAAAAATGCACTAATTTGTGATCCTGTAAGTGCTTTTGGAGGTGTAGTTGCAATCAACTCTACTATATCAAGAAAATTAGCCCTTGAGTTAAATAAGATTTTTTTTGAGGTAATCATGTCTAGAGGTTTTAAAAAAGATGCTTTAAAAATTTTAAAAAAAAGAAAAAATATAAGATTAATTGATTGTAGTAAATTCAATTTAACTAGTAAGAAGCATTATCTTTTTTTAGGAAATTCTTTTTTAGTACAAGATTCGAATAGTATACTTTTCAACAAAAAATTGAGAACAGTTACAAGAAAAAAACCATCACTAAATCAACTTAATAGTTTAAAGTTCGCATTTAATATTTGTAAATTTGTAAAATCTAATGCTATTGTTTTAGTAAATAATAAATCAACCATAGGAATTGGATCTGGACAACCAAGTAGATTGGATAGTTGTAAAATCGCATCCAACAAAGCATTAAATTTTTTACCAGAAAAAATAATAAATTCTGTTGCAGCCTCAGATGCTTTTTTCTCTTTTCCTGATGGAATTGAAGAATTAATAAGAGTAGGAGTAAAAGCTATAATTCAACCCGGCGGTTCAATAAACGACGCAAAAATAATTGAAACCGCAAATAAAGCTGGAATAGCAATGGTATTTACTGAAATTCGTCATTTTAAACATTAAAATTAAATTTTATTAATTTTTGCAGCTAAAATAAAATCACTTTCTACAAGTCCTTTAATTTTATGTGTAAAAATCTGGATTGTTGCATAACCCCATCCAAAAATTATATCAGGGTGATGTCCTTCTGTTTCTGCAATATTTCCTACCATATTTACAAATTTTTGACTTTCAGAAAAATTTTTAAATTTAAAATTCTTTTCAAGAAAATAAATTTCATCTTTGTTTTTTTTCACATCCCATCCATCTACTTTTTTTAAATACTTATGTATTTCAGAAATATCGAATGGAGGCATCCCTTCACGACAAGGAATACAATTTTTTTGATGTAAATCAGTCATTATAATTTTTGGAGCGGGAGAAGGGAATTGAACCCTCGGCCTAAACGTTGGCAACGTTTCGCTCTACCACTGAGCTACTCCCGCAATTATTTTCTTCTTTTAAAACTTTGTCAACATTTTCAGCGTTAACAGCCAAGTTTCACTCAAATTTATTTAAACATAAGACTCTAGGATATTCAAGGATTTATTATGTCAGCTGTGTCAAATTGATTTTAGATTGCTCTTTACTATTTATCTCAATTTAACATAGTTTTTTTATTTATTTAAAGAAATTATTTTGTTATATAGTTCCTCTTTAATGCTAACTTCACTATTAATATTTATTTTATAATTTTCAATTCTTTTGCTTCCGGGAACTCTTGCATTTTCTTGATTTTTTATTGATTGCACTACATTTTCAATTTTTTCTTCAAAATTATTAGAAAATTTTTCAGGATTTATAGCAATAAAAAATTGTCCCGTTCCAGGAGGATCTCCTTGATCATTTGCAAAAGAGCTAGCTTCAATACCTAAATTTGAACCTGTTAAACATGCCGACATTATTTCAACAAACAAACCCATTCCAAAACCTTTGTAACCTCCAGCTGGAGCCATAGTACCTTTTAATGCGATACTTGCATCTGTTGTAGATTTTCCATCTGGACCAAATGCCCAACCTTCAGGAATTTTCTCACCTGATTTTGCTCTAACTGATATTTCGCTTTTTGCAACAACACTTGCGGACTGGTCGATTATTATTTTTATATCTCCTTTGTGATAAATCGCAATTGAAATAGGATTCGTTCCTACAACTGGTTTAATTCCTCCAAAAGGAGCAATAGAAGCAGGAGCATTGGTAAATCCAATTCCTAGTAACTTTTCTTTAGCAATATTTTTTGTATGGTAGCCAAGTACACCACAGTTATAAGAATTTGTTATAGCGAGTGAACTAATCCCATTTTCTCTTGCTGAAGGAACAAGTTTTTCCATACCTAAAGATATTGCTCTATGAGCAAATCCGTTGTCAGCATTAACTTTAAAAGAAACGTTTGAAATAGTATTTAAAACGGGATTAGCAGATCCTTTAACTTTTCCACACTTTAAATGTAAACAATAAATTGGAAGATAGTGAAAACCATGACTTTTAATTCCTTGATTTTCAGCATCAATAATTCCGATAGCTAAAGGTAACGCGTTTTCTTTTGATGCACCATTTTTTTGCAACGTGTTAAACGCAAGTTCAAGAGCTTGATTTTGGGATAGTTTTTTCATGACGAAAATTTTGCCATTTTTTTTTAGAATATTCAATACCGAAACTATACTGATCTGAATTTGAAATTGTAATTATTAACCTTTCAAAAACCTTTATATTATACTACTTTTTTATAAAGTAAGAGTAGCTCAGTGTCTTCAAATTGTATTCGGTTTAATAATCTAGAGCGTAGAAAAAATTTAGTATAGAATTTATTTAAATGAAGGAAGTGCTTTTCACAATATTTTTGAGTTTAGTGTTTTGCAATACAGGATTTGCTGAATCTTATTATTTTAAGAAATGTAAACTAAGTGAAAACGCTTCCGGTGATTATTTAATAGATTTCGATAAAAATGTAATTAAGGTAACTTTAAAAACAAAAGATGGAATTTCTCAAGAATTAACAGACAAAATAAAATTAATTACGAAAGATCAAATTGTTAGCGACATAATACAAAATAAAACAAACAAGAAGTATTATTTGCAATATAATCTAAATGTTGCTTCTAAATCAATAATCAGACAAAGATATATAAAAAAAAGTAAAGATGCTTTTTTATTACCAATTGGTCCAAAAAAACAAGCTTATTGTGCAAATGTTAAAGCGAACTGGAACATGGAAGAATGGGACGCAAATAAAGAAGCTGAAGCTAAAAAAAAGCAGGAAGAAAGTTTACAGATAGAAAGTAACTTAACTGAATGTCAAGGAAGCGATTCTAGACAGTGGACAAATTGTAAAGGCACATACACAACTGAAAATGGATACAAATACGTTGGAAAGTTTAAAGATGGAAAAATTCTAATAGGAACCGCCACATATTCTGGCGGAGCAAGATACGTTGGTGAATTTAAAAATGATGAACCGCACGGACAAGGAACTTTTACATATTCTGACGGATCAAAATACTTTGGAGAATGGAAAGCCGGTAAAGGTCACGGACAAGGAATTAAAACATGGAAGGATGGAAGAAAATACACTGGAGGATTTAAAAATGATGAACCGCACGGACAAGGAACTTTTATATATCCTGACGGATCAAAATACTTAGGACAATATAAAGATGGCAAACGACACGGGGAAGGAACTTTAACATATTCTGATGGAAAAACTTATATAGGTCAGTTTGTTGCTGGTTTAGCGTATGGAAAAGGACTTTGTATAAATCAAGATGGATCGAGTGTTGAATGTAAAATGCTGAAAATAGAAAAAGGAGAGACTTCTGCGGGAAAGAATAGACGTAGCATTACAATTGAGGCAAAGAAATGGGTCAAGCTTAGTGAATATGAGTCTGCCTTAGGTAAAGGAAAAAAAATTATGGATCAATTAGAAAATAATTTCAGCGCAAAAGCATCTGAACTTTGTTCATCAACTGGAAATTTTAATATATTGGAAAAAAGAATGGAGATTTTGGAAATAGATGAAACTCCTGCTTTTGGTATAGAACCCAAAATTAAAATAGGCATTAACGGTGTTGTTGAGTGCATATAACTTGACTAACTCTAGATGGTAAAATTATTCAGTAGAATTAAAATTTAAATCCTTTGTCAGCAAGATTGAATAATATATCTTTTACAAAATTATTTTTATTTAACGTTGTAATAATTTTATTTCTAAAATCTTTTAAAGATTTTTGTTGGAAAGAAAAACAATTTTTTAAAAAATCAATACCCAATGAATAAATGAAATTCCTTGGCTGTGTTTCATTCGAAACCTCCGATAAAATTTCAGAACCACCAATATCTAATCCTAAATTAATTTTATTTTTTAATATTCTTTCTAGACTTGCTAAATCTCTAAGCACCATATTAAAACCTTGACCAGCCAGAGGATGAACTACATGTAAAGCATCTCCAAATAAAAGAACTCTATCTTGGTAATATTTTTTTCGGATTAATAAATTTAAATTTTTGTATTCTATACCAGTAACAAATTTTACTTTTTTCAGAAAATATTTTGTATAAAATTTTATTCTTTTTTTTAAAAATAAGTTATTTTTGTTTTTATATTTATTCATTATATCTTTCTTGACCGACCAAACGATAGATGTTTTTGTATTTGAAATTGGAAGAAGTGCTAATATTTCATTATTTAAAAATATTTGTCTTGCAACATTATTTTTAATAAAACTATGTTTTACTACTGTAGTAATGGATACCTCTCCATAAGAATGCTCAAAAGACTGATCATTAAAAAGAGTTTTTACTAAGTGGGAATTGCTTCCTGTACAAATAATTATCAAATTATATTTTGAATTATCTTTACTTTTGAATTTTACACTTTTTAATAGTCCAGAGGGTATTATCCCAGAAATTTTTTTATGAGTTTTAAGTGAAATTATATTTTTTTTCTTAATATTTCTAATCAGATATTTAGCAATTATTGAATTTTCCATCATATATAAAATTTGTTTTTTTTGTTTTTTATCTCTGTTTAATTCAAATATTTCAGTAAATTCTTTCTTTTTAGCTTCTGTATATAATTTCATTTTTGAGCAAGGCCAAAATTCTTTTTTTGAAAATTTAAAAATTTTTAATTTTTTCAAAAAATCGTAATTATTTTGAGAAATTGCTATTGTTCTATTAGATTTTATATATTGATTAATATTTCCAGTTATCAGATCTACCTTGAGATTGAGTTTCGAAAGAGTAATAGCTGTTATTAACCCTGTCAAGCCACCTCCAATAATGCAAATTTTTTGTTTTTCCATCTTTTTATTTTTATAAATTAATTTTAACAATAATTAATAAATGATACAAAGTTAATTAATTGATTTGAAAAATTATGTATTCTCAAATTTTAATAAAGATTAACAGTTTTGTTAAAAAAAGATTTATTGAATTTTCGGGTATTTTATTAGTTATAACCAGTATATTTCTTTTAATTTCAATTTTAAGCTATGACCAAGGTGATCCATCCTTAACATACACTCCTGAAACTAATCTTATAAAAAATTTAGGCGGATTCTATGGAAGCGCAATTGCAGACTTTATTCTTCAATCAATTGGACTGGTTTCATTTTTTATCATTATAAATTTGTTTAATTGGGGATTTACACTGATTAAAGAAAAAAAAATTGATAACTTTATTACAAAAGTTTTTTTTACATTTTCATATATTATTTTTGGCACAACTTATTTAAATATTTCTTATAATTATTCATATTGGATAAACTTTCATGGAAACGGTGGATTTGTTGGTCATATAATTAAAGAATTTTTTTATTCGTTCACAAATATAATTGATAATCAATATATAAATTTATCATTCTTAATATTAGCTATTGTGTTTTTTATATTAAGTTTAAATTTAAAAATAAAAGAAATTATAAAAATTTTATCTTTACCTTATTTTATAATAAAAAAAGTTATAGTTCTATTTAAAAGAAAGAAGAAAAGTAATACAAATATTGATAACACAAATTTGGGCATAGATATAAAAGATTCGTCAAATAATATTCTTAAAGAAAGACAACAAATTTTACCTTTCGTAACAAATAAAGAAACAAAAATTACTGGTAATAAATTTAAATTACCGTCAATAAATTTTTTAGAAAAAAACCCTGACCTTAAAAATACAAAAAACAATAATAATATAGAATTAAATAAAAATTCTGAATTTTTAGAAAAAATTTTACTCGACTTTGGCGTTGAGGGCAAAATTAAAAGAATTAGTTGCGGTCCTGTTGTAACTCTAAATGAATTTGAGCCAGCATCAGGTATAAAAGTATCAAAAATAGTTAATTTGACAGATGATATAGCAAGATATACTAGTTCCATATCTGCAAGATTAGCAACAATACCTGGAAAAAATACAATTGGTATAGAAATACCCAATTCAAAAAGAGAAAATGTATTTCTGAATGAAATTATTGCAGATGAACAATTTAATAAAAAAGAAATAAAACTACCAATAGCTTTGGGGAAAAGTATTTCTGGCGTTCCAATTGTTAGTGATCTTTCAGCAATGCCTCATTTATTGATTGCGGGAACTACTGGTTCAGGAAAATCCGTATGTATCAACACTATAATATTATCTTTGCTTTACAAATACTCTCCCGAAAAATGTAATTTGATTTTGATTGACCCAAAGATGCTAGAACTATCTACTTATGAAGGAATACCACACTTGCTATGTCCTGTTATTACCGAAGCAAAAAAAGCTACAGCTGCGCTGGGGTGGGCCGTAAAAGAAATGGAAAATAGATACAAATTAATGACAAGTGTGGGAGTAAAAAATATAGACGGCTATAATGTCAAATATAAAAAACATATGCCTTATATTGTAGTAATAGTCGATGAAATGTCAGATTTAATGTTGCTTGCTGGCAAAGAAATAGAAAATTATATTCAACGATTATCTCAGATGGCAAGAGCTGCTGGAATTCATATTATTATGGCGACACAAAGACCAAGTGTTGATGTAATAACTGGAACAATTAAGGCAAATTTTCCAACTAGAATTTCATTTCAAGTAAGTTCAAAAATTGATAGCAGAACAATTTTAGGCGAACAAGGAGCAGAACAGTTACTAGGTAAAGGCGATATGCTGTTCATGTCATCAGCAAATAGAATAGTGAGAATTCATGGTCCATATGTTTCTGAGTTTGAAATAGAAAAAGTTAATAGTTTTCTCAGATCTCAAGGCGAACCTAACTACATTGATGAAATTACAATAATTAAGGATAATGAAATTAATATTAGCGGAAATGATAATAAAAAGGATGAGTTATATTTTAAAGCACTAGATATTATAAAACTCGAAAAAAAGGCTTCAACAAGCTTTTTACAGAGAAAACTGCAAATTGGATACAATAGAGCTGCAAGAATTATGGAAATGATGGAAAAAGAGGGAATTGTAGGCAAAGCCAATCATGTAGGCAAAAGAGAGATTTTATAGGTTAAGTTTGATAAAAAAAATAATTTTTCTTTTTCAAATTTTTGTAATCTATTTTCTTTCTATAAATATTTCTTTTGCAGATTTACAAACAAATCTTATTAACAAAATAACAGCAACTAAAACTTTATCTTTTAATTTTAAGCAGAAAATCGCAGAAAATGAAGAAGTTGGGAGTTGTGTCATTAAATACCCATTATTAATGAAATGTGATTATGAAAATTTCAAGCAGAAGAGCGTAATTTCAAATGGGAAAACAGTTGTTGTGATAAAAAAAAAATATAAGAAAATTTATTATTATCCTATAAGAACAACACTACTTTTTACTATTCTACAAAAGGAGAAAATTATAAATTTAATAAGAAACAATAAACCAACTAAAATAAATTCAAGCCTAATTGAATTTGAATTAATTGAAAAAAAATCAAATAAATTCAAAATATTTTTTGACAAAAATTCGTTAGAATTTAAAGGTTGGGAAACAAAAGATGCTTACTCTAATAATGTAAGCTTCATAATTTCAAATTTAAAAACTAATAAGATAATTGACGACAAATTTTTTAAAATACCAAAAGAAGAAGATCTCTAAACCTAATAATAATTAAGAGACCATTTTTCCGACCTTTTCTCCTCCAAAAATATGGAAATGTAAATGAGGGACTTCTTGCCCACCATTTTCTCCAACATTAACTAAAGATCTATAGCCTCCTCCTTTAACTTCTTCAGAAACTCCAATTTTTTTTGCCACTATACTTATTCCTTTTATTAAACCTGAGATTTCCTCCTTAGATGCTTTTAATGAGAAATCATCTAAATCTACATATTCACCTTTAGAGATAACAAGGACATGTACCTTTTTTTGTGGATTAATGTCATAAAAAGCAAGAACGTATTTATCTTCGTAAATTTTTTTACAAGGAATTTCTCCTCTTAAAATTTTAGCAAAAATATTATTTTTATCATAAATCATATGCACCTATTTTTTTTTTCTTCAAAACCCGAAGTGCCTTCTCTCTTTTTTAGTTCCGTTATTATATCATCAAAATTTATACCAGCAGATTCTAAGGTAACCAACAAATGGTAAATAACATCTGCTGTTTCATGTACTGTGTTTTTCTTATTTTTAATAGCATCTTCAAGTTCAGTTACTTCCTCTTTGAGTTTATTTAAACAATGATCATTTCCTTTAGATAACAAAAAAGAAGTGTATGATGATTTAACATTGTTTCTTTTTCTTGATTTAATTGTTTTTACGAGTTTCTCTATGGTCTCTGACATAATTAAATTCTAACAGGTATACCTTTTGAGTCCAAATATTGCTTAGCTTCTAATATTGTATGTTCTCCAAAGTGGAAAATTGATGCTGCAAGGACTGCACTTGCTTTCCCAATCTTAATACCCTGGTGTAAGTGCTCTAAGTTACCAACTCCTCCTGAAGCAATTACTGGTATGTTAACAAGGTTAGATACTTTTTTAGTTAGATCTAAATCATAACCTTTTTTGGTCCCGTCTCTATCCATTGAGGTAAGAAGTATTTCTCCAGCACCTAGAGATTCCATTTTTTCTACAAATTTTAAAGCATCAATACCTGTAGATTTTCTTCCACCATGGGTAAATATTTCCCATTTATTATTACTTACTTTTTTTGCATCAACCGCAACAACAATGCACTGGGAACCAAATTTTTCAGAACTTTCCATAACTAAATTTTTATTATTTACCGCAGCTGTATTTATTGAAACTTTGTCAGCACCAGCTAATAGTAAATTTCTTATATCTTCCAATGTTCGGACTCCTCCTCCAACTGTTAGTGGCATAAAGCATTTTTCCGCAGTCTTTTTAACTGTACCCAATATAATATCTCTATTTTCATTTGAGGCTGTAATATCTAAAAAACATAGTTCATCTGCGCCTTGTTCATCATATATTTTTGCTTGTTCTACCGGATCTCCAGCGTCAACTAAATCCACAAAGTTAATCCCTTTAACCACTCTTCCATTTTTTACATCTAAACAAGGTATAATTCTATTTTTCAACATTTTAAATTAACTCCGTTAGATCACTAATTTTTATATCACCATCGTAAATTGATTTACCAACTATCACGCCTTCAATATTTGAATTATTTAATGATTTGATTTTTTTTATATCTTCTATTGAAGAAACTCCTCCTGAAATAACTAAAGGAATTTTTACTTTACTAGATAATTCAACCGTATCTTTTATATTCGGTCCTTTTTTTGTACCATCTTTATTTATGTCTGTATAAATAATTCTAGAAACTCCAAAATTTTGAATTTTCTTTATAAAATCTATAGCAGAAATATTAGTTTGTTTTTTCCATCCAGATAAAGCAATCAAACCATCTTTGACATCTAGGGCAACAGCAATTTTATTTTTAAATTTATTGCAAGCAGTTTCAAGTAAATCTGTATTCTCTACAGCAGCGGTACCCATAACAACCCTATCAACACCCATTTCTATCCAACTATTTATATCATCAATTGTTCGTATACCTCCTCCAATTTGAATCTTTAATTTAACTTTTTTTATTATTTCTTTAACAATAATAGAATTAACTGGCTTCCCCTGAAGCGCACCATCTAAATCAACAATATGAATATCATTAAAACCACTTTGGGAATATTTTATAGCTTGAGCAGTTGGCGAATCTTTATAAGAAGTTATTTTATTAAAATCACCTTTTATAAGTCTTACACACTTGCCGTCTTTAATATCAATGGCTGGAAAAATAATCATTTAAAGCTTCCATTTTAAAAAATTTTCCAAAATTTTTAATCCATTTTTTTGACTTTTTTCCGGATGAAATTGAGTTCCAAAAATATTTTCTTTAGCGATCGCTACAATAATTGAATTACCATAATTAACAGTGGCAATTATACAATCTTTTTGTTTTGTTAAAAATTCATAGCTATGGAGAAAATACATATGAGATTTATTTTTTAGACCAGAAAAGAGAGTAAAATCTTTTTTAAATTCTATTTGATTCCAACCCATGTGTGGCAGTTTTAGTGTTTTATTAATATTATTTATTTTTTTTACTGTTGCATCTACCCAGCCAAAGCCTTTTGTTTCTTGGGATTCATAACCAATTTTAGCAAATAGTTGCATACCAACACATATTCCAAAAATAGGTTTTTTTTTAACTAAAACAAATTCGTTTAAAGCATCTTCTAAACCTGAAATTTTTTTTATACCTAAATAGCAATCTCTAAAAGATCCTTGCCCTGGAAGAATAATTTTTTTTGATTCCTTAATTACTTTAGGATCAGATGAGACTACTATTTTTTCATTTATATTTGTATTGTTAACAGCAACTTCAAGTGCTTTAGCTGCTGACCTCAAATTGCCAGAACCATAGTCAATTACTGTAATCGACATTTTTAATTTTATAAAACGCCCTTAGTTGAAGGAACTCTATTTTTAACTCTTTTGTCTATTTCTAAAGCTTCGCGTAATGATCTTGCAAGACCTTTGAAACAAGACTCGATTATATGATGACTGTTATCACCATAAATATTTTCAATATGTAAAGTAATGCCAGCTGCTTGCGAGAATGCTTGAAACCATTCCTTAAACAGCTCAGTATCCATTTCTCCTAACTTTTCTACTTTTAATTCAACCCGCCATATTAAATATGGTCTGTTAGAAACATCGATCGATACTCTAGTTAATGTTTCATCCATGGGTATCAAAGCATGAGCATATCGTTTTATTCCTTTTGATGAACGAAGTGCTTTTTTTATACATTCTCCTATAGCTATGCCTGTGTCTTCAGTAGTGTGATGTAAGTCAATATGCGTATCTCCTTTTGCTATTATTTTTAAATCAATCAAAGAATGTTTGGATAATTGTTCGAGCATATGATTTAGAAAACCTATTCTGGTATTTATTTTATAGGATCCCTTCCCATCTATATTTGCTTCTACAACAATATTGGTCTCCTTGGTTTTTCTGCTTATTTTAGCTTTTCTTGTCATATGATGTCTTTGTAATAACTAGATATATAAATAATTCAAGAATATATCAATAAAATGAATTTTTAGACTTGAAGATACCAAATAAATCTCCACATAAGTTAGTGTAATGAATAATAATTCAAATTGGCATGGAACTACAATTGTCTTAATTAGAAAAGATAAAGATGTTGTTGTTGCTGGAGACGGACAAGTAAGTCTAGGTAACACTGTATTAAAAAGTACAGCTAATAAGGTACGAAAAATTGAGAAGAGAAATGTCATAGCGGGATTTGCAGGATCAACCGCAGATGCTTTCACTTTATTCGAAAGATTAGAAGCTAAATTAGAAAAACATGCTGGAAATCTTACAAGAGCGGCTGTTGAATTAGCAAAAGATTGGCGAACTGATAAATATTTAAGAAGATTAGAGGCTCTAATGGCTGTTGCTGACAAAGAAAAAAGTTTTATAATCTCTGGCACTGGAGATGTGCTCGAACCTGAAGAAGGAATTATAGGCATAGGCTCAGGTGGTAATTATGCTTTAGCTGCAGCAAAAGTATTAATGGATTCTAAAATGTCAGCAGAAGAGATTGCAAAAAAATCAATTCAAGTTGCTTCCGAGATATGTGTATTTACAAATAATAATATAACTTTAGAAAAAATTTAGTTAAATGAAACGAAAATCAAATGTAACATCTTTACCGTCAAGAAAAACGGCACAAGCAATTGATGATCATTCAGTAGTTTCATCTTTGTCTCCTAGAGAAATAGTTTCTGAATTAGACCGATACGTTATCGGCCAAAAGGAAGCTAAAAAAGCCGTCGCAATTGCTCTTAGAAATAGATGGAGAAGACAGGCATTAAAGGGTGATATGAAAGATGAAGTTTTACCTAAAAATATCCTCATGATTGGCCCTACTGGTGTTGGCAAAACAGAAATATCAAGAAGACTTTCAAAATTGGCTGAAGCTCCTTTTATAAAGGTGGAAGCTACACGATTTACAGAAATTGGCTATGTAGGTAGAGATGTTGAACAAATAATTAGAGATTTGCTTGAAATAGCAATTGCAATCGAAAAAGAAAGGATGAAAAAAGAAGTATATGCCAAAGCCCAACAAACTGCAGAAGAAAGAGTTGTTGACGCACTTGTCGGAAATAAGGCTAGCGTTGCTACTAGGGAAAGTTTTAGAAAAAGACTCAGAAATGGCGATTTAGATAATAATGAAATTGAAATTGAAGTGAACGATGCGGCAAGTATACCAAGTTTTGAAATACCTGGAATGCCAGGAGCTAATGTTGGAATGATTAACTTTTCTGAGATGTTAGGAAAGGCTGGCAAAAAAGCTAAAAAGATAAAAATGACTGTAAAAGAATCTCATGAAATCTTAATTATTGAAGAATCTGATAAAATGATTGAACTAGATAAAATTATAAAATCAGCAAAAATTGCAACTGAAAATAATGGAATTGTTTTTTTAGATGAAATTGACAAAGTATCGGCAAGAGGAGAGCGAATTGGAGGAGACGTTTCAAGGGAAGGGGTTCAAAGAGACTTGTTGCCTTTGATAGAAGGTACAACTGTTAGTACAAAACACGGTCCTATAAAAACTGATCATATACTATTTATTGCTTCGGGAGCATTTCAACTTGCTAAACCATCAGATTTATTACCAGAGCTTCAAGGTAGATTGCCTATTAGAGTGGAATTAAACGCCTTGACCAGTGATGATTTTATAAGAATTTTAGAAGAACCTGATAATAGTTTAATAAAACAATCTATAGCCCTTTTGGAAACAGAAAAAGTAAATCTTAAATTTACTAGAGATGGAATTGAAACAATTGCAAAATTAGCAACAGAAGTTAACTCCAGCATAGAAAATATAGGAGCAAGAAGATTGCACACAATTATTGAAAAAGTTTTAGATGATATCAGTTTTACCGCAACAGATAGAGGTGGAGAAACAGTTATAATTGATAAAAATTATGTTACTACAAATCTTGGTGAACTTGTTAAAGATACCGATTTATCGAAATTTATTCTATAGATTTTTTTACTTTCTTAAAAAAAATATAAAAAGCTCCTTCTCCTCCGTCTTTTAAATCTGCTGTTGATATTCTGCTTATTTTTTCAAATAAATTTTCATCATTTTTAATAAATTCTGGTACCGAATATTTTAATACGTTCATTTGTTCTGAAAGATAAGGATTTTTATGAACTTTTGATCTTAATCCTTTGCCAGTTATAATTAAAAGTTTTTTATATCCACCTTCAAAAGACTCGATTATAAATTTTTTTACTATTTTATTCGCTTGATTTAATGATAATCCGTGCAAATCTAATCTGCGAATTTTATTTTCTGTGGTATTTTGTTTTATAAAATCGGTATCTTTATCATAAATATTTTCTAAACGTTTAGTAAAAGTAATCCAGTCTTTTTTATCTTTATACGTAACGGGGTATTTCTTTTTCACTATTTGCTTGATGTATCAACTAAATACCAGGTAGGATCTTGACTCCACATATTTTTTGCAAATTTCCAAACATCATTAACCGTCTTTACAGTATCTGGATTCCCTTCAATTATCTGGTTGTTTTTATCTTTTATACAGGTAATTATTTCACTTACAAAATTTACAGTTACTTTATAAATATTTTCAATTTTCTTAAATTCTAATATTTTTATCGATTTAAATCCAATAAAAGTTGTTTCGGATTTAAGTTGTTTATTTTTTCTCTCATCAATCGCTTCTGAAAAACGGTTAAATATTTCCTTTTCTAATAAAGGTTTTAATGATTTTTTATCACCCGTTGCAAAAGATGTAATTATTTGTTCATAGGCGATTTCAGCACCTTCCAAAAATCGCTTTTTTGCATTTTCATCGATATTGCCGGTTTTTATAGCTTCATTATTTTCTATATCTTCGTTTACTTCTAATCCTTTAGGAAAATATTTATTGCTTGGCTTTTTGCGATGACCAGATTTTCTTCCTAAAATATTTCTAAGCCTTAAAATAATGAACCCAGCCAACATGGCTAACAAAATTATATCTAGATACCCAAAATTACTACTCATGTGTTTTTTGATTATATTACCTAAATGATATATTATGCAAATATAAATAATCAAACAAATGAGCACTGTTATCCTTTTTATAATTGGTATTCCTTTAATAGAAATTTATTTAATGATCAAAATTGGAAGTGTAATTGGTGCTTTCAATACTATTTTTTTAATTTTTTTTACTGCAGTAACGGGAATATATTTTGCAAAACTAGAAGGTTTGAACGCAATAAGATCAGGCTTTGGTCAATTGGTAAAAAATGAAATACCAATCTATGAAATTATATCAGGAGCAGCATTAGCTTTCGCTGCTTTATTGCTTATAATTCCTGGATTTTTGACAGATTTAATTGGTTTTTTACTAATAGTACCCATGACTAGAAAAATTTTTATTAAAATTATATCTTCCAAGTTTAATAAAAAAAAAATTAATGGAGACTTTATCGAAGGAGATTTTGAAGAAACCAAACAAAATGACAATGATAGAAAAGATAGCTAAATGAGTTATAAAATTATATCAAAATTTATAAAAGATATCTCTTTTGAAATACCAGATGCTCGAACTTTTGTTATGTTAGAGAAAGAAATTTCAAAGTATAATTTAAATTTTGACATTAAAAGTAAACCATTTAAAGAGAACATAATTGAAGTAAACACTATTTTAAGTCTCGTGCCGAACCAAGATGTAAAACATAAAATTTTAACAGAAATTAATTTAGCTACCCTAATTTCTATCGAAAAAAAACTCAAAGACAAAAAAGAATTAGAAAAAATTATTTTAATAACGCTACCTACAGAAATATATCCTACTTTATATGAAACCTTTGTTTATTTATTTTCACAAGCGGGAGTAAAAAATATTATTATTAAAAAAGAGGTTGATTTTGAGAAATTGTATAATGAAAAAACTAAATCTTAATCGTAAAAATTTTTTTGCAGGTGATATTTTAGATAGTTTCTATGGAGCTCTAATTCCACACTACTAGGCTTAACTATGTTTCTTGAATTATTATTTTTTTTAATGAGATTATCTTTAAATTTCAGATCAGGGATTTCAGCGTTTACTAAATTTAATTTAGGTTCTTTCTGATCAACTAGGTTAATATAAACTTCCTTAAGCAACTGACAATCTATTAACGCATTATGTTTTTCTCTTTTTGAGTTATCAATATTAAACCTTTTACAAAGGGCATCTAAAGAGTTTTGAGATCCGGGATATTTTAGTCGCGCAATTTCCAATGTGTCAATTATATTATTTTTGTTAATTGCTTTTTGATTAATAAGTCTAAATTCATAATTTAAAAAAGATAAATCAAAAGCTGCATTATGAATTATTATTTTTTTATCTTTTATAAATTTAAGAAAACTTTCTGCTATTTCAGAAAAAGTTTTTTTATCAGATAAAAAATCATCTGAATATCCGTGAATTTTATAGGCATCTTCTGAAACTGATCTTTGAGGATTTAAATATTCATGAAAAATCTTATTTGTTGGAATTTGGTTCTCTAATTCAATACAACCAATCTCAACAATTCTGTGTTTTTCAATTATAGATAAACCTGTTGTTTCTGTATCAAGTATAACTTCAAGCATTTAATAAAATTTTTTCCAACACTTTTTTAACATTTTTTTTAATGGAATTATTCCTAAAATTATTTTTTATTATAAAATCCGATTGCTGCTTTTTAAGTTCAACAGGAAGTTGAAGTTTTTTAAATTTTTCTACAATTTTTAGATTAATATTGAACTTTTTTTTTAATCTTTTATTAATTTCTTTTTTTTTAGCATCTACAAAGATTAAAATATCGTTTTTTTTATTTATTTTATTTTCCATTAATAAGGGGATATCCAAAATAATAAGCTTCTTGTTTTTATTTTTTTTAATAAAATTATTCATGTTAGATCGAACTTCTGGATGAACAATTTTGATGATTTTTTTAAGATTATACTGATCAGCAATAATAGCTTTGGAAATCTCAATTTTTTTTACAGGGAAAGAAACTATATATTCAGGAAGTGCTTTTTTTAATTTATTATAACACCTTCTGCTTTTTCTATATAATTTAGCAACCTCGGTATCAGCATTAAAAACTGGATAACCAAACTGTTTGGCTACATAGCTTTTACCTGAACCAATATCTCCTAGAACAGCAATTCTAATCATACATACATTTCAAAATTTTGAACCAATAGAGAACAAACTGGTAGTTTGGTCTTTCAATAATTTAATCGTTTCATTATCTATTTTTGGTAATATATTATGCCAAATCTTAAATGCTAATTGAGCCTGACATACAAACATCATCTTTCCGTTTGTAGTTTCATTTCCTAACTCTTCACCTTTTAAAAGGAAATTTGTTTTACCAGGGTTATAAATAACATCATAAAATAATTTCTTTTTTCCAAAAAATTTGGGTTTATGTTTGTTGTAATCTAATTCTATTTTATCATTATTTTTTAAACCTAAACTTGTTGCATTAATAATTATATCAAAATCAGGACTTTGACCCCAATCTAAGGTTTCCAAATCTAAAGATGTCTTGTAATAACTTTCTAAATCTTTTGCCTTTTCCTTTGTTCTATTGCTTATATAAACCTTGGCAGCTTCTAATTTTTCCAAAGCTTTAAGTATAGAAGGTACAACGCCCCCGGCTCCTAAAATAAATACTTTTTTATTTTTTACATTATAATTTATGTACTCTAAGCTTTGCTTAAATCCACCAACATCTGTGTTATCTCCAACAATAACGTCTGCTCCATTTTCGTTTTCTTTATAAATTGTATTTACTGAATGAGTCTCATTTGCAAGGGGAGTTAGTTTATCAAGAAAAGGAATTACTGATTTTTTAAATGGAACCGTAACATTTATTCCATCAATTTTTCCATTTTTAACTTCAGCAATTATTCCTTCAATATCATTTTCATTAAGCTGCTGCTTGTTATACACGGCATCAATATTATTTTGCTTAATCCAATAATTATGTAATTTAGGTGATAATGAATGTTCAATTGGATTCCCAATAACTAAATATTTTTTCATTTAAAATTTTTCCACTGAAGTTCTTAACTCAATCTCCCAGGACCATGCACTTTTATCTTGATTATGAAACTCTAAGTACGTCTTTGCAATTAAATCTGGATTTATTGTTTCATAAGTCCCAAAAGGTTTTCGGCCTATGGCGCCATCAATAATAAAATGACCAATGTGAATATTTTGAGGGTGTAATTCTCTAGCTAAAGATTGGGCTAGTCCTCTAAGACCAAACTTACCCATTGCAAAAACAGATGAGTTGGCAAATCCTTTAACACCCGCACTCGCCCCTGTAAAAAAAATGCTTCCACTTTTTCTTTTAATCATTCTTTTTGCCGCTTCTTTTGCAACCAAAAAAGCTCCGAAACATGTAACATTAATAGCGTCTTGAGTTTTTTTTGCATCTAATTCTGTTATGCCACCCTTGATACGTGCTGAGGGATTATAAATAACAAGATTCGGTGTCCCAATTTTTTTATCCATTTCTTTAAAAAGATTCTCAACACTTTCTATGTTGCTTGAATCACAAGTATATGCGTCGGCATTAGTTTCATTTATTAAATCTTCTAATTTTTCAATATTTCTCGCAGCTAACACTATCTTCATACTCTTAGATGCGCACAGGCGCGCCAAGGAAGCGCTTAACCCCGATCCAACGCCAACTATTAAAACTGAATCATTCATAATTATTTAAATATTCTTTTATTTGTTTGATTGGTAAACCCATAATTGTATCTTCGTTCCCTTCAATTTTTGAAAACAAAGATCTTCCATTAGCTTCAATTTGATAAACACCATATGCATATAATTCTTTATCTTTTATCTTTGTTAAGTATGATTTAATTTCGTCCAAATTGAGCTGTTTCATTGTCAAACTTGAAGCATCGGTAAAGTTCCATATCATAGATCCATTTTTAGAAATACAAACAGAACTAATTAAATTATGAGTTTTTCCATTTAATTTCTGCAATATTAAGTATGCTTCTTTTCGATTTTTTGGTTTTGATATTAATTCTCCTCCTAAATCAATAACACTATCTGCTCCCAATACAATTTTATCAGGTATTTTTTTACTAATTTTTATTGATTTTAATTCTGCAAGATTTTTAGAAACTACAATGGGAGAGGCTCCTTCCTTTACTAAGGAATTTTTTACTTCTTCTTCGTCAATATTTGAAGGAACAACCTCACAATTGATACCATTTTCATTTAAAATATTTTTCCTTACATTGCTTCTTGAAGCAAGGATAATCTTATCTTTCATTTAGAATTTAATATATCAAATATTTTTATAATTGAAGCTGCTGTCTCCTCAACAGATTTTCTAGTTACGTCTATAATTGGCCAGTTATATTTTCTAAATAATTTTTTTGAATTTTCTAATTCATTTATAATTTT
>Ga0208335_1000146_pt1 | contig 28690 bp, 27 predicted proteins | sample DeeseametaMP0759_FD_184202 | JGI IMG/M metagenome (GOLD analysis project Ga0208335, IMG submission 184202) | Marine microbial communities from the Deep Atlantic Ocean - MP0759 (SPAdes) | ecosystem: Environmental > Aquatic > Marine > Oceanic | place: West of Cape Town, South Africa, South...
TGCAACGGACAGTGTTTCATTGGGTTCTGCTGAGGAGCCCTATGACTCGGATATGACTCAATCATACCGACTGACTGAGGGGCGACTCATTCGCTACCCTCTGAAAGGGCCCACTGAAAGGCGTTTGTTGCTTGCGTGGTCATTTCGATTAGTTGAAATAGCACCATGTTTTCCAAAATTCGTGCTTAGTATTAGACTGTGACAAAATCGATTATCATGGGTGAAATTAAACCAGATAATATAGGCACGAAGAACGAAGTAATGAATGAAGAGTTAGCGAACCTCCTGAAGGAGTTTCTAGAACTTGAACTAACTGAGTTAAGGTTGGAACAAGAAAATAGGAAGTTGAAAGCAGAGGAATTAATGCTGCACGAAGAGCAGTATGGCGATGATGCTGATATTGCATGCTATGACTTCTTCTTCGAATTGGATAATTGTTGAAGATATTGCCAATATGCCGTTTCATTTTGAAACATAAGCGTGCTTGTAATGGAGGGCCCCAGGTGTAGCCTGCGTCAGCTAGGGTACCCTTTGCCTCAGGATGAACTAGAGGGATATCAGAGGACTTTTGACGCTTGTGAAGCAGAATAATAAGATTTAATTAATAGATTTTAAATTAAATTTTATGGGTGGAATAAGGATGATAGATTCGGAGCAAAATCATGAGAATGAATATACGGCAAAATTAGCTGATAAGTCAATCGAGGAGTTAGTTCACGCATTTAATTCTGATCAACCTAGTCAAGGTTGGGTAAGTGCAAGAGGAAGGTTTCTTGGTGCATTGCGTCAGGCTTTTTTAGATACTGAAATTGACTGTTCTAGTTTTATCTCTGAAAATGGCATGTCCCTGAGTTATCCAATAAGGCTTGAAGGAAATATTATCTTTCAAGTCAAAGATAATTAATTACTAAACCAAAGGGTACCCTTTGCGTCACTCAACTTACAGGGGGATTGCGGTCAGGAGAATTCAGGAGAGCGCTCGATGCCTTTGACGAGCGCATGCAGGGCTTGATTGGCGGGCGTAGGAATTCCCACCGCCTCGCCGCGCTCGACCACCGCGCCACATAGAGAATCGATCTCGGTGGCGCGACCAGCCATCACATCTTGGAGCATCGAACAGCGATTCTCAGCAGTCGCCTCGGCCACCTTGCGCAGGTGGTCAGCAAGATCCACATCCCCTAGGTCAACACCACTCGCTCTTGCCACGGCTGCAGCTTCGCTCATCGCTGCCAGTCCTTGTTCCCACAACTCGGGGATTTCGAGAAGCGCACCGTTGCGCACTCCGGCAATCGCACATACTGGATTGATGGCGACATTCAGCAGCAATTTACGCCACACGACTCGCCCTACATCTTCGCACCAGATCGCGTTGAGTCCAGCCTCCTCGAGAGCGTTTAGGAGCCTTGCAGCATGACCCATCGGACTGCCACCGTCCAGTGCCCCGAGCCGAACGGAACCGCGTCCGACCCAATGAACCGTTTCCTCGGAATCGCGCCAGGCAGCGTGGGTTATCGAGCCGCCCAGAACTCTCTCGCGACCGAGTCTGTGAGCCAATGTTTCGGAGTGACCCAAACCGTTCTGAATGCTGACCGCCACTCCGTCGTCAACAAGCAATTCTTCTGCCAATTGTGCAAGCACCGAAGTCGAAGCCGCCTTGCCGCAGATGATCGCGGCTTCGCAAGTCCCACGAACCTGCCCAGACACTGGCCCAGCCCCGGAATCGACGACGATGAAACGCTCGGGAGGAATCATCTCAATCGTACCCTCTGGAGTGTGGAGGATCAAGCCGATCTCAGCAAGATTAGCAGCCAATCCACCGCGCGAAACGGCAACCAAATCCACATCGGTATCGCACAGCGCACCGAGCACGACCCCGCCGATTGAGCCTACGCCCAGTACGGCGATTCGCATCAGCTCGCCTCACAGCCATCGACGGGGCAGCGCGCAGCCAGATGAACAGTCACGATATCCTCACCGACAGTGACCCAGACGACGCGCTCCAGAGCCAATTCACCAACCGCGAGAATCGTCACATCAACCTCAGAATCAGCGCCGACCTCGTCAGGAATCGTCACTTCCCAGACATCGGCCTCAGGAGAATCTCCAGTCCACTCGACGCTGATCGGAAGATTACGGTCCTCCCGGTTGACGATGCTGAAGACGATGCCGAATGGAGGCACCGTAATCGCTTGCCCGATCCGCCCAGGCCGGGTCATCACATCCACGCCCTCAAGGACTCGATACGAACCCAACATCTGCGTCTCGAGACATATCGCCAACCAGCCCTCAGCCGCGAAATACAGCCTTCCATGAGCCGCAACCCCTGCAGGGATGCGGATTGCCGAGCGCTCGGCGAAAGTCCAATTCCACTCGCCGCTCGTATCCATCTCTACAATCACATCAGTCGATGGACAGGATGCAGTGCCGTCGTCAGCGTAGGCGAAGGTCACGGTTTCGGTTGCAGCGAACCACAGGGGGTACTCCCAATCGAGGTCAGAAATCGTCAGAATCGCTTCCGAACCGTTGACCGCCATCCACCAATTCGAGTCGCTTCCATTGTCGCGCTCGAAGCTCAAAACAGGCCCCATGACGCGGTTGAAAGAGTCGAAGAACGTTGAAGATCGCAAGGCCCCCTCGTGCCCCCGCAGGCAGACATCGTGCGTCCCCGAAGACGACAGATTCGTCTCTCCTTCGAATTCCCAGAATGGATTGGATAGTGCGAGGACGCCAGAATCGCTGCTCACGACATCGATGCTGAGGCAGATTCTCGGCGTCTCGGTCTCCTCGATCAGCAGCCAGAGAGGGTCGATTGGCGCTGTGATTCCAATCGGCATGAGGATGATCGCGTGCTCTGCCTCTCGACCCTCGACATCGATGAAGATGGTGAGTCGCAACGGGTTGAGGTCGTATTGGCCGTTCGTGGCTTGGCTGATGGTCAGGTTGACTTCACTCGGCGAGGCCTGGGTCACACCGTCGAATCTGCAGACTTCTCTCTCGAGTTGGCAGTCAGATTCGATTCGCCAATCGTCTGTAGAGCCCTCGATTCTGAATTGCAGCCAGCCGGAGACTGGGATGACTCCGGCCGGGGTGAGGTCGAGGGTCAATTCGATGGGCTCATCGGTGGTTAATTGGAGTTCAGTGGCCCAGTTGCTGGTGTCGAGACCAGCGTCCCAATCGGCAATCTGGTAGGTCGGATACATGCCGGGGAAGCCGGCGATGAGGACGATGAGCATCGCTGCGACCAATTGCTTTCGGCTGACATCGGACAGCCCCTTCGACTCATCGACGATGATCGGCGGAGGAGTGTTCTCTGTGCTGAATCGGCGCATCGTCCCGATTGCCGCAATCAGCAGCCAAGGCCAGTATTCGGTCTCGACGAAGACGAGGACCATCACCCCGAGCATGAGGATGAAGAGGCTCGTCTGGCGCTTCGAGTCGGTCATCTCGGCAGGGCCGATGATGGCGTGCAGCATTCTGTCGCCGGGAAATCCCGGAATCGGCAGGAGTGAGGCCCAGCCGACGACCGAGAGGCCGATTCCGGCGAGAGCTGTCGGGTGAAGCCATTGCAGACGAATCCACAGGTCGGCGCCGAGCCAGTCCATGACAAGAATCGTCAACAGAGGATTGTTCTGGAAGGCTATTGGCAGGGCTGAGATCTCCGGCGGTTCGTTCGGCGTCAAGGCTAGGCCGATGACGGTCAGGACGGTGCCGGAGAGGAAGAGTGTCAGTGGCGTCGCCAACTCGATGATGCCCAGAGCACGGCGGTTCGGGACGAGGAAGAGGTCTGAACGCCGTTGACTCAGCAGGCCGGCGATTCCGAAGGGCCAGATAGGTGAGAGAATCGGAAAGACAATCGGTACGAGATGGCCTATATTGATGCCGAATCGTGCTGCTGCTCGCCTGCGAATCTCACTCGCAAGGGCCATAGTGAGAACCACAGGGAGGGTGAAGTAGAGCACGGCTTGGCGCAGTATCTCAGGCTCGAAAGCCCCTGCATCGGCATCAAACTGCAGCAACCATGCGCTGCCTACGAAAGTCAGGAAGACACTCATCATCGACCAGATCGAGAGCAATTGCCAATTCGGCAGCAGCAACTGTTCGATGGGTCGTGGTGCGACGCTGAGAATCGGAGGATCGCCCTCGTCGAGCATCGCTACCCAACCGAGCGACTCGAGTGAGCGATTGACATGGAGGAGGCTCTCGCTCTCGTCGCCTCCGTCTCTGGACCTCACCTGCCAAGCGATTCCCCCGATCACCTCGTCGCCGAGATTGAAGTGTCGCGTCAGGATGTGTTCAATGAGTTCGCTGAGATCCCACGCCACGTGGTCGAGCACTAATGGATCTGTGTTCGACACTCGGATTCAACCACCTATGGTGGTTGCGAACTAGGACCCCCCTCTATCAAACCACGCAAGGCGCGAACCGCCCTCAGCGCGGCTCACTTATTCTTGAATCGCTTGAGTCGGAATGTCTCTTCGCGTTCCATCTCTTCGAGCCTCAGTTGGATGAATGACTGCGCTTCCTCCATCTCGGGGATGACCTTGAACTCAAGCGCGTTGACACGGCGCTTGGTCGCTTCGATCTCCTCCAGAAGTCGCTTCAAGGTCGCTTCCATCTCGGCGGCTTTGACGATGTTCTCGATCAGCGCCGAGTAAGCGTCGGCGGCCTCGTCGATGTAGGACGAACCGCCGATCAGACCAGTGCCGCGATTCTCGATGGTCGTCGTCAGATGCTGACCGACGACTTTGGGAACGACGACGCCCATGATGTTGCGGCGCGAGACCTCGACCTCGGGAGAGGAAGAATTCGCAATCGCCGCACTCTTGACAGAAAGTCCGCCCTCGATAGCGCTGGCGAGGCTGATTGCCTCGACCGCGATACGATACGACGCGACGAGTTCCTCGCGAGCGCTGATCATCTCTGAAAGCAGCTTTCGGAACTCGTGGAAAAGCCCGTCGCGCTTCATCTTCAGCAGATTGTAACCGCTCCGCGTCTGCTTGATTCGACGCTTGAGATTGATGAGTTCCGACCGCGTCGGCTTGATGTCGAGTGCCATTCCTCATTCACCTCCTTCGTCGATTCTCAGCGCTGAGTTTCACTCCTTCTTCTCAGTCGGGTGATACTTGTCAATCCACTTCTGGTCCAATCGGACCAAGAACTTCGTATCGATGTTGGTCAAGAGATCCCATGCGAGGTCGAGCGTGCTTTCGATCGTTCGATCTTCGTCGCGGCTCTGTCGCAGGAACTTGTTTTCGAACAGATCCGCGAACTTCAGCAACTGAAGGTCACGCTCGTTCAGCGCGTCCTGACCAACGATCGCAACAAGGCCGCGCAACTCCTTTCCCTGGGCGTAAGCAGCGTAGAGTTGGTCGGAGACGGATTTGTGGTCTTCTCGGGTCTTGCCAGGGCCGATTCCAGCGTTCATCAGTCGGCTTAGCGACGGTAGAACGTTGATTGGCGGGTAGATTCCCTTCTGGTGAAGTTCGCGCGAAATGACGATCTGTCCCTCGGTTATGTATCCCGAAAGATCGGGGATCGGGTGGGTGATATCGTCGCCGGGCATGGTCAGAATGGGGAATTGCGTGATGCTTCCCTTCTTGCCCTTGACAAGGCCGGCGCGCTCGTAGAGCATAGCCAGATCCGTGTACATGTAACCTGGATAACCACGTCGTCCGGGAACCTCTTCACGAGCCGCACCGATCTCTCTCAGCGATTCGCAGTAGTTCGTCATGTCTGTGTAGATAACGAGCACGTGGTAATCGTGCTCGAACGCTAGGTACTCTGCTGCCGTCAGCGCGAGGCGCGGTGTGATGAGGCGCTCAACGGCTGGGTCGTCAGCGAGATTGATGAACAGCGCAGCGTTCTCGAGCGCGCCTGTGCGCTCGAGGTCGCTGACGAAGTAATTGTACTCTTCAGCAGTGATTCCCATAGCGCAGAAAACGACGACGAAATCGTCGTCGCTGTCGACCAGCTTGGCTTGGCGGGCAATCTGCAGCGCGATGTCATTGTGTGGTAGTCCAGCAGCGCTGAAGATCGGCAGCTTCTGGCCGCGGACCAGTGATGTGCAAGCATCGATTGCCGAGATCCCTGTCTGGATGAAGGATTCTGGGCTTCGGCGCGAGTACGGGTTGATCGCAGCTCCGATGATGTCGGCCATCCTCTCGGCAACGATGGGCGGGCCACCGTCGCGAGGTCGGCCGGCTCCGTCGAGGATGCGGCCTATGAGGTCCTTGCTGACCGGCAGGCGGAAGACGTCGCCGAGGAATTTGACGCCGGTTTGGCGGTCGATTCGAGCGGTGCCTTCGAAGACCTGAACGACGACTTGGTCGTTCGAGGTGTCGAGTACCTGTCCGTTCTTGACGGTGCCATCAGTGAGGCGCAGTTGTACGATTTCGCCAAAGGCGACGGGTTCGGTCTTGTTCAGGAACACCAAGGGTCCCTTGACATCTGTGATTGTTCGGTATTCTTTTCCACTCATTCATATCCCTCCTCAATTGCCCTCCGAGGCTGTTGAAATCTGTTTGCTCATCTCGGCTACGAGGCCTTCGATGCGGTCTGCGTAGCCGTCTTCGAAGCGACCTCGAATGAGGTCGGTTCGAGCTTGGACGTTGACGACTTCTTCGAGTCCAGCGCCGCCAGCGATGGCCTTCTTCGCCTCTTCCTGGAAGGAGAGGATTGCGCGGGCCATCGCGTATTGCAGATTGAGGTCGCTGTAGGTGTCGACGTCGTGGAAAGCATTCTGTTGCAGGAAGTATTCTCGAATCATTCGAGCCACTTCGAGGGTCAGTTGCTGGTCGATCGGTAGAGCGTCGGAACCGACCAATTGGACGATTTCCTGAAGTTCGGCCTCTACTTGCAAAAGGGCGCTGATCTCGGTGCGGACCTCTGGGAAGTCCGACGCGATGTTGTCTCGGTACCATTGATCGAGCGCCTGTGGGTAGAGCGAGTATGAACTCAGCCAGTTGATTGAAGGGAAGTGGCGCTGGCGAGCGAGGCCGGCATCGAGTCCCCAGAACACCTTGACGATGCGCAGTGTTCCTTGAGAGACCGGCTCGGAGATGTCGCCGCCGGGCGGTGATACAGCTCCGATGACGGAAATCGAGCCGTCGCCGCCAGCGAGCGTCTGGACACGTCCAGCGCGCTCGTAGAATTCGGCCAGTCGACTCGATAGGTAAGCGGGGTATCCTTCCTCACCAGGCATCTCTTCGAGTCGCGAGGATATCTCGCGCATGGCCTCAGCCCAGCGGCTGGTTGAATCGGCCATCAAAGCGACGTCGTAGCCCATGTCGCGGAAGTATTCTGCAATCGTGATGCCTGTGTAGACGGACGCCTCGCGTGCAGCCACGGGCATGTTCGAGGTGTTCGCGATCATCGTTGTGCGGTTCATCAGCGGTGTGCCGGTGTGCGGGTCGATGAGGTGAGGGAACTCGGTGAGCACCTCTGTCATCTCGTTACCGCGCTCTCCGCAGCCGATGTAGACGACGATCTGAGCATCGGACCACTTGGCCAGCTGTTGTTGGATGACGGTCTTGCCGCTGCCGAACGGACCGGGGATTCCCGCGGTACCGCCCTTTGCCAAGGGGAAGAGGAAGTCGAGGATTCTCTGGCCGGTGATGAGTGGAACGTTGGGTGCGTACTTCTGCACGAAGGGGCGAGGTGTTCGAACCGGCCACTCCTGCATCATTGCGATCTCAGTCCCATCTTCAAGAGTACAAATGGTCTGAGTGACATTGAATTCACCCGACTCGATGCTCTTGATGACACCGCTCTTCCCTGGAGGAAGCATGACGCGGTGCTCGATGGTCTCGGTCTCTTGGACCGTGCCGAGAATCGCTCCTGCGGCGACTTCGTCGCCGACCGCAACGGTGGCCTTGAAATCCCACATCTTGGCCATATCGAGGCCATCAGCGTCGACACCGCGCTTGATGAAGACACCCATTTTCGCCTCCAAATCAGCCAGCGGACGCTGAATACCATCGTAGATCTGAGTCAACAGACCCGGGCCGAGTTGAACAGACAGGGTCTGCCCAGTTCGGATCACGGGCTCGCCCGGACTGATGCCGGACGTCTCCTCGTAGACCTGGATGACCGACTGGTCTCCGTGCAATTCGATGACTTCACCCATCAGTCCTTCATCTCCCACGCGTACTACTTCGTACATTCGAGGGGTAATTCCGATAGCGGTTACGACAGGACCTGAAATCCTGTAAATCAATCCATTTTCTTCACTCATTTCTTCACTTCCATATTTTATTTTGAGGAATCACTTCCAAAGGTCGACTCCCAATGCCGACTTGATGGACTCGCGGAGGGTATTGTCCTCCTCGGTTCCGATGCCCAGAATCGTGGGCGATATGCTGTCAGACATCTGTCGACGCAGCTTGTCTGGCATACGGGTGAGGTCGGCTGCGTCGATGACGACGATTCCAACCTCCTTGTCCCCGAGCATCGAGCGGAGGATGGTAGCCATCTCTTCGTCGTTCGCGGGATTGTGTAAGCGGGTTACCCCCACCAACTGGAATCCAAGGGTGAATTCTGAAGTTCCAACTACTGCAATCTCCATCTCATCACCTCAGAATGCCATATGCGCTTCAATGACCTCTTCCGAGAGGCCAACCGCCTTGCCGCGCACCAGCAGGCGGAGGTTCTGTACTTCCAACACCTTGCTCTCAAGGTAGTGGATGATCGGGAATGCCGAGAGCGGATTCAGGTGGCTCATGCGCCTGAGATCCGCTCGACGGCGGGACGCGAGATGGCTCACGACCGGATCGAGTCCGCCGTGGTCCTTCGAGCGTGTGAGCGCTTCCTCGAGTTCGACGACGTCCATGTTGGAGCGTCGCAAGACCTCCATCAGGGCGTCTTCGGTATCGGCCTGCGCGGCACTTCGGAGGAGGTTTCCGCGCAGAGCCCTGCCGCCTTCCAGCAGCAGGTTGGAGCGTTGTGTCGCTGAGAGGTCCTGTCGCAGGGCTCTCAGCAGGTTGACGATGTTTCGATGGTCAATCTCGGTGCGCAGATAGCCGAGCAGAAGACTGTGGCTCTGACCGCTTGACCTCAGCGCCGAGATCGCTTCGTGGTAGTAATGCCTGTCGAGTGCATCTTCGTAATCCTGCAAGGCTGCCTCGGCGTCAACATCGGCGATGGCGGCTCCCCACGGGGTGCCTTTCATCGCCGCTGCAGCGTCGGGCAGCGACTCGCTGTTGCGAGCGATGTCGAGCCAGACGATGTTGAGATCATCCTCGTCTGGCAGAACCGTTCGCGCCAATTCATCGGCGGAGATTCCGCCGTTGACGGCGCGAAGAACAGCCTTCGCGCTGGCATAGGAGAAGCGCAGAGCGAAGACTGAGACGATTCGCTTCAGCCGCCCTTGACAGAAGCCCATGACTTCCTTCAATTCGCGGTTGAGATTGTGACTCAAGGCGGCTTCGACGAGATCCGCACCGCTGAGGCGGGCGGAATACATGTCGAGTTCCTTGCGATAACCCAATTCTCCGATGCTGGCAGCGATGGTCTCAGGACCACTCTGCATCAGTTGACGGAATCGCTTCTCGTCGAGGAGTTTCGCCTTGCGCGCTTTGCTGCGCGCACTGGCGTTGGCCCAATTGCCCTTCCCGACTGCGATTTCTGCCATTCTGATTCCTCTCATTCATTCCCGAAAAGTATTCGACTGACTTCGCCGAGTTTGGCTTCCCAAGCCTCGCGAAGTCTTCCTTCAAAGCGGTAATCCATCAATATCGAGCCATCGGCGGTTTCGAGAACGAAGCCGCCAAGCCCGTCAATATCGTCAGCGAACTTGAAGCCGCTGGATTGTGCCGAAAGAGCAGCACGATCCATCGCCACAGGGCGAAGGATCATGTCCGCCGAGGCGGATTCCTTGGCTTCGGCGAGCAGCGAGTTGAGAATTCCTTCTCGACCATCGAGCTTCGCCGAAGCGACCTTGGAGACGATCTCTTCCCAGGTCGCATCGAGTTCAGCGGCGCGCGCGACGAGGAGCCGCTTCTGGTTCCTCTGTCGGGCGGCAGCGATGCTCTCGACCGCTGATTGGTCGCGCATCTTCTCCGCCCGCGCCAGCGCTGCGCCGCGGTGTTCTGAAATCTCGTCGCCAGCGGCAGCGCCGATGCTCTTCGCCTCGGCTGCCGCAGCGTCCGTGACCATTTTGGCCTCGGCTTTCGCAAGCGACGCGATTTCACTAGCTAGCTTGTCCAATGACATGCGTGAATCTCCTATTTGTTTCGCCCCAATCGATCAAAGTAGGTAGATCGAAAGGAAACCGAACAGAACGATCGTCTCTGGCAGAACAGTGAACAGAAGTCCGGTACCGAACTTGGATGCGTCCTCAGCGATCATTCCGACCGCAGCCGCACCGATTGGGCCTTGTGCAAGACCTGTTCCGATACCACAGCCAGCGAGCGCGATTCCTGCGCCTAGCTTGGCCATCGTGTCCTTGTCATTCACTGCATCTGTTTCGCCACCTTCCTGAGCGGTTGCGACACCGGCGACCAAAGTCGCCAACAGCACAGCCATCAGAACGCGGTAAATCATTCTCATACTCTTGTTTTCCATGTTTTTTTCCTCCGTTTTTTTCCCCACGAGTCGCCTCATTCCACTTCCACTCTCCTCGGTTTGAAACCGAAGGCTTGGAAGGGCATTCCGCTGCCCTCGTAGAATTGCATCATCCACTCGACGAAGTGCAGTCGCACTGTGTGGATGTTTGGACTGAAGACCCCCAGAACGAGGGCGAAGAGTTGTACGACGAGCCAGAATACGAAGAGCACTGGCAGGAGAACAAGGTCCATCGCGCCAGCCTCGCCGAGGTTGGAGAGTGTGTGTGCGACAGAGGGGTAAATCATCTCGTTACCGGTGGCTGCGATCTTGACTCCGACGACACCGACTGCGAACAGTCGAACGTAAGAGACGACCTTCGGTAGCATTCCGAGTGATTCGAGGATGCCGAGTGGGATTCCAATCACGCCCATCTTCTCGAAGTGCGCGAGCAGAACCATCACCATTACGACGCCGACACCGGTGATGGCTGCGCCGGGCAGAAGAATGTCTGAGGCGGATTCGACGAGGAAGCCGTAAGCGAAGATGAATCCGCCGATGACGACGGTCATCCACGAGCCCTTCTCAAAGAGTGCATCGACGAATCCGTGTGCCTTGTAGATGTCACGGAAACCCAGAACCAGTCCGAAGAGGACGTGGAGGACTCCCATGTAGATGGTGATGAGAATCAGGTTCTCGAGGTTGCTAGCGACGCGGTGGAAGGGATAGGCGAGAACGATGTTCAGCGGTCCTTCCCAAACCGCGTATAACTCGCCGCTGGATGGGTAGAGATTGGTCATCCAAGCGATCCACCAAGGCGAGTGTGCAGACTCCCAGTGGTAGTGACCATGGGCGGCTTCACATTGAGCGACACCGATTATGCCCGCGATGTCGCAGCCGCCATGGGGCAGGAACTCGAAGCCGGCGAATTCACCGTAGATATAGCCGAAAATCACCGTTGAGAGACCGATGATGAAGAGCAGTCCGCCGACGTTTTTCATCATCTCATCAAGGGGAAAGCGCTTCCAGACGAAGGCGGCCATTCCCATCACTGCGAGTCCGTAAGCCATGTCGCCCAGAATCAGTCCGAAGAAGAGTGGGTAGGTGATGAACATGAAGAAAGTCGGGTCGATGCGGCCGTAGGCGGGACGACCCATGACATCTGTCAACATCTCGAAAGGCTTGGAGTAGGTTCGCGGCGAAAATTCGATCGGAGGCATCTCGGAGCGGTCATCGTCGAGGTGGAGATGGTTGGAGTGAGCCGGCGCGACATACTCCTCGATGCTGACGTGAGTGCAGACCGGACCGAGTGCTGCTTCAACATCGGCGGCGATCTCTGAGCGAACCCAGCCGTCGAGCATGAATGCGTGTTCGCTGGTCGCGACTCGAATTGGAGCGGTTGCCAGTTCAAGGTCGCGCTCGAGTAATTCCATACCGCCGAAGAGCATGCCACCGTTGGAATCTGTCCAGGATTCGACATCGCTCTGCAATTCTTCGAGGCGGCTGGCGATCTCCGCCTCGCGAGCGGTCAACTGCTCGATGCGCTCGCTGGGCAATCCCTCGCCTTCGGGGACCGCGATCGTTTGGAAGTCGTGCTCGCCGAGCATCGATTGAATCTCGCTGGATTTCTCGATGCGGCAGAAGACCGCGACGACGCCCTTCTTGCCGACCTCGCTGGTCAGGTGAAGAGCAGAGTCGCCAAGCGCTGCGAGACCGACTCGGGCCTTGGAGAGGGAGGCGACGGTGCCGATGAATGAAGCGACGGTTCGGTAGCCGCCCATCAATTCCAGTTCGAGGCTGAGAGGGGCGAGCAGTTTGAGGACCGCCAACTCTTCCGCATTCTGGGAGGACTCGGCTTTGAGGCCGTCGATCTCATCGAAGATCTCGATGATTCCGTCAATCTCTCCTGCCAGAGAGTCGGAGAGGTTCCGGCGGACTTCGGGAGCGGGGAGCAAGCTGCGCTGATCGCCGGATTCGACCTGCGAAGCACAGCCGCGCATTCTGGTCAGTTGGCGGCTGATGTCCTCGGCTTCGTCGACAGGAATACCCATCGACAAACCCTCTTCGTCGGCGCTGTAATCGTTGATGTGAACCAAGCCGATACCAGCGACGACTTCGATGGTCGTCTTGAGCTGGTCACGAGTGCCAGCAGCGACCAGTCGCGACATATCCTCAGTCGTGAACTGGCTCATATTGACACCTCATCAAAAGCGGTTCTCATGCTGTGCGGAATGCTGAGAGAACCGCGTCGACCGCCGCCTCTCTGTTCTGCTCACCGTCGGTCGTTACCTGAGCGAGCAGGGCATCGCCCTCATCGCTAACTGCTGCAGCTACCTTCTCAGAGGCTGCTCTGGCATCATTGAGAATCGAAGCAGCCTCTTCGTCGGCCGATTGACGGCCTGCAGTAATCGCTTCAGCAGCCTTGACGCGAGCATCGGAGAGCAGGCTCTTGGCCTTCTCGTCGGCCGTCGCCCGAATCTTCTCAGCATCGTCTTCTGCGTCTTTGATTGTACCCAGAACTTCTGCTCGACCCATTGATTCCACCTTTGGTGATGCGCGCGACCGAAGAAGGGTATATCATGCTAACCTTCGGTTCTTTTTGGTTGGGACTCCCGACAGCCGAGGGTCAGCCCCCCCAAACCTACCAAATAAGGGACCTGCGCAGAGTGCCTTCGTGGATTCCGAAACCATCGGTGAAGGCGATTGGCAGGAGTTGATGCGTGGGCTTGAAGCGACGATTCCGGTCTACGACCGGATCAATCGCTTCGCAACGCTTGGTCAAGTCGACAGATGGCGGCGGCTGGTTCGTGAGCGATTGCCATCTGAGGGTGGTGTTCTGAAGGGGCGCGTTTTGGAGGTTGGTTGTGGTCCAGGAAGTTTTGCTGAGGAGGTTATCGGGGGTGAGTTGGTCTGTCTCGATCCGAGTGCCTTGATGCTTGCTGCTGCGGAGCCGCGGGTGAATTCGATGCGGGCCTCGCGTGGTGATTCTGCGGTGGAATTCGTGATTGGGAAAGCTGAGGCCTTGCCCTTCGATGACGATTCGTTTGATGCTGTTTGCTCGTTGTTCTCGTTCAGGGATTGGTACGATAAGCGGGCGGGGCTGGCCGAGGTGCTTCGGGTGTTGAAGCCCGGGGCGAAGTTGGTGATCGTGGACCCTGCGAAAATGAATCGACTGCACGGCTTCTTCGGCTGGTTCTGGATGCGATTCTGGGTCGGTTCCTACGCGCGTATCGTCTGCGGTGTGAGCGACCATCCGTGGAAGTGGTTGACCAAGACTTACGTCCATTTCGGAACCACGAAGGAATATGTTCGGATGCTCGAAGAGATTGGCTTCGAGGGCGTCGAAGCCAAGGTCATCTTCCCTGGAATGGCAACAATCTGGGAAGGCACAGCGCCCAAGTAATCCTTCATGGTGCTGGACATCTCAATGCTCAGAAGAGCCAGAACATTCGGCGGCAGGTGACGCCGCGCCAGAGGAATGACTTGGTGAGTCGGTTGAAGGCGAGGTCGATGAGGCGATCGGGGAGCCGGAAGATGATGCTGCCGAGGCGGAATGCGCGCTTGGAATTGGTCATGACAGCACCCATCTGCCGCTGCCATTCCGCCTCGTAATCCGCAAGTGGTGTGCCGTTCTGGAGGTGTGAGGTGATGGCTTGTGCAGCTATGCGCCCACCGATCATAGCGATGGTGATTCCCGCTCCGTTCGAGGGCAGAACCATGCCCGCTGCATCGCCGACTAGGAGGTGGTTGTCCTTGACGAAACTGCTTATGGTTCCCGACATCGGCAGCGAGCCTGCTCCGCTGTAGGAGACCTTGCCCTCGTAGCGGCTGATGAAGTCGTCAGCGAAGAGGTTGAGACTGCGATCTTTGGAGAAACTACGCTGGATCCCAAGGCCGATGTTGGAGCAGCCGTCCTTCGGGAAGACCCAGGCGTATCCACCCGGCGCCAATCCACCGAAGTGGAGTTCGAGCACCTCACTGTGAACCCCATCCATGAGGACGAATTTGACTGGGATGTTGGTCGATTCCTCGTTCCAGTGCTGGCGACGGATTGGGTCGTTGTGACCACCGGCGCCGACGATGACTCGGGCGGTGAAGATTCGCCCGTCGCGGAGTCGAACCTGCTCACCTTCCACGGTCTCGACACGCTGACCTATCAGATAATTCGCTCCAGCCTGTTCAGCCCTCTGGACCAGCGCTTCGTCGTGCGCCACCCTGTCGAGAACATTGCCTTCGAATGGGAATTTCAAGCGCTTTCCCGAAGGCGTCACCAAGTGCATTTCTTCGAGTCTCTGGGCTATCGCAGAGTCCGGCGTCCGGAACAGATCGTCCATCTCAGGAACGTCTGGACAGAGCCGCTTCATCTCGGCATTCGACGGAACTAATTCGCCGCACTGCAAGGGTGTGCCAATCGGGTCGCGACCATCGATGACCAGCACATCAACAGCGGCTTGAGCCAGATATCGAGCCGTCGTACTGCCCGCAGGACCACCGCCGATGACGATGACATCCCAATCACTTCGAGGCTGTGATGGAGCCAACTCCTCCGATTCGACCATCGATACCACCGGCGCGAAGCCAAAGCCTCCTCAGATGCGCCGGCTGCCTGAGCGCTTCGCAACCTCGGCCAGAAGACGCTTCGCATCACTCTGAGGCAGCAAATCAAGCGAGTTCAACGCGCGGTCGATATGATTCTCGATTAACTGCCGCGCATAATCGAATGAACCAGCGCTTTCCAGCAGATCGGTCAACTCACCCCAGCGGTCATCGCTGAAATTCAGCAGGACATCGGCGAGTTGCTCACGCTCAACGCCGTGAAGCATCGTCAGAGCGTGGATGATGGGCAGCGTCATCTTGCCCTCGTGAACATCGGTGCCTCTAGGCTTGCCCATCGAAACATCACCGGTCAAGTCGAGAAGGTCGTCGACCAATTGGAAGGCCCGTCCTACCTCCCAGCCATATTCCTCGAGCGCTGCAATATCCCCAGCGCTCGACCTCGCGACCATGCCAGCGCAGGCACAAGCGGTCGCGAATGGACCAGCCGTCTTGCCATCGATGATCGCGTAGTAATCCTCAGGAGTCGTCGCAAGGTCACCGATGTGCGCGAACTGCAGCAACTCACCCGAAGCGATGTTCGCACAGGTATCGGCCATTCGAGTGACGATGGGTTCATCGTACCGCCCACCGAGTCCAAAGCCCATCACGAAGAGGTAGTCCCCAGCGATTATCCCGTGCGAAACCCCGTGCGTGGAATGCAGTGTGGGTTTGCCCCTCCTCGTCTTCGACTGATCGTAGATGTCGTCGTGAACCAAGGTAGCTGTGTGAATCAATTCGGCGGCCAAGGCCAAGTCCAAAACTTCTGATTCGTCCTCGCCGCCGGCGGCCTCGAATGCAAGCAAAGTCAGAATTGGCCGATACCTCTTGCCTCCCGCCAGCAGAATGTCGCTCGCAAGGCTCATCGCAGGCGCGTCGGTCCTTGTCAGCCGATCTTGCACGAGATTCTCCAGCGCTTCATCGATCACGTCCCGCCGCCGCGAGAGGTGGCGTTTTGCGTTGCGGAGTGTGACCATTTGACCGGTTTCAGGTTAGGGGTTGCCTATATCAAGAGGCGTGCGGCCGCGAGACTGGGCACGTTGCGTGCTCCCCCCCCGAGGTGGACGCTGTGAAAGATCGACTCGAAGTCGCTTCTCTCGACCACCCCAATTGTCTGGTGTCCAAATCTCTGGCGGAGTTTTCGGACTCGGTCGCTGCTGTCGATCTGGATCTGGTCGTCAAGTCTGTACCTTCTTTCAAGTCTGGTTTGAAACGTTTGAGTGGCGGTGAATTCGACCTTCTGGCGGTGCCTGCGCGGTCGTTGCACGGTCGTCAGATGGCAATGTTAGAGGCTCGCTGTTCTGTTGTTGCTGCTCGCTCACCTAGGCGGACTGCTCAAGTTCTGGTTTCTGAGAATCGTTTGTGGTATCAGCCGAAGGCGGCGATCATTCTTGCTGAATCTCAGGTTGTTCGGCGGCAATTGCGCCGGGCGCGGCGTGGAATTCGCGTTCTCGCCCCCACTTCTTATGCCGGGATTCATGGCTTGGATGCGCCGCCCAGTGATGCACTCGAACAGGCTCGCTGGATGGAGGACTTGCGAGGATCTGGGGCGATTGATGCCTACGTGACTTCGCGTGATGTCTACGATTCGCTGCGTCCTGATGAGCGGCGCCACGCTCTGGGGGTCGATCCTCAGGAGCGTGGCGGCGAGCATTTTCTGCCGGTCGCCTATTCTGACCTGGTGATTTTCATTGCTCGGGTCGGGTTTCCTTCGCGATTGGCTGAATTGGTGACGGAGTTGGAGGGTCAGACCGCATGGTGGGTGCAGGACCATATGCTCGGTTCGATGACTGCGGATGAAGTCGACAAGGTCGGGATTCTAGTTCGTCATCAGCAGGTTGGAGCGATTATGAGGAAGGCAGAGGAATTTCTCGATTTGGTCGTTGAGAGTGCTTTTCACGACCCCTATGGCGAGGTTCCCGATACTGAGGTTCACGTCGAGATTCGGATGGAGATTCTCTCTAATGACGGTCGCCACACGCTCTCGCTCGAACGCCTCGTGCCCTACTCCAATTACGAACCCGCGACCATCGCAGTGCTGCAGGATTGGGATCTGATGGTGGCGAATGCCACTGTTGCTTTGGCGGCCCATTCTCGGGAAGGTCCGGCCGCTGATGCTTGGATCGACCTCGACGAATGATTTGCTTCGGCGAGATTCTCGTCGTCGTGAAATCGTGGTTATACATCGTCAATGATGCGTAAGCGATATGACCGCAGCGTGCGCGCTGCGGACGAATAGGTGTTGTCAATGGCTGTTGATCGGGTTCTGTTGGATCAATTGTATCGGGCTCGACTGGTGCAATTGAGAGACCGAGCAGAGGCGGCTGGCTTGCCGAAGAACGGCTCGGTCGAAGTGCTGCGGGCACGCTTGATTCAACATCGGATTCTGCCCGAGCACGACCTCTCTTGGGATGGCATCCAGTCGATGGCGCATCAGGAACTGGGCAAGACGCTGAAGGTCTTCGGAATCAAGTCGTCGGGCTCGCACAAAGAGCGTCGCCAACGCCTTTGGCTGCACCTCAATTTCGATTCTCGCAGGCTCACAGTCGAGCGTTTGGCCGAGATGGAGCGCGAGAAGTTGCACAAATTATGCCAGAAACTCGAACTTCTCCTGACCGGCACTCGAACCGTTCTGATGGGGCGTGTCTCGGGTGTTCTCGCGAGTCAGGGTCATGGCTGGGGGCAGGTCAAGAAGAGCCTGCGCCGGAATGGTCTGCCCGATATCAGTTCCGAGCCGCTCACCGCTGTCGAATTTAGAGAGAGGGAGGTCGAGGAAATCATCGTCGTCGAGGTTCCCAGTGAGCCGATTGATTTCCTCGAGCCGCTCGCTGCCCACGTGATTGAGGATGCGAGCGACAATCTCATCGCTGGCAGTGAGAAGATATCGGTCAGTGCGAGGTCAGCCCTCCAGACACTGAAAGGGCTGATGGACGATGTAGAGAGAATGGTCGGGACGATTCTGAACAGTCATGGTGGACGATGGGCCGCAGTTGAAGAGAATCTGTTCATTCGCATCGCTCAACGCAAAGGCTGGCCCATTGAGAATGAAGTCGTACAGACACGGCTGCTGGTCGTAGCAGCCCGGATCGCCGAGGAGAAGGGCGCTAAGGATTCAGTCATCCAAGCGGTTGGTGCGACTCCAGTGAGCGCCGGTCGGGTGCACTCGCGGGCGGTTGACTCGAAGGCAATCGAGCGAATCAGGGCGAAGATGACTCATGCGGAGCAATTGCTCGCAGGTCTGCGCTGATTCACTCGGGCAGGAGCTGGAAGAAACTGAAGCGAGGCTCGATGATCGCTCCGTCGACATCCCGCAGATGGTCGATCGCGTCTTCGGCCGTCTCGCGCTGGTGGCCTGCCATGACACAAGCGTGCACCAGAGTATCGTAGTCGACTCCGCTGCCTTCATCGCGCTGGAGAATCGTCTCGAGAATCACCTCATTAACGTCCTTCTCAGGATCACTTTCGAGCGATGCTACTCCACCATCATCAGCCTCTGTGACGGATTCGGCGAGGGTGGGTTGGTCTCCACTCGCTTCTGGGGCTGGCGCAGATTCGATGACGGCATTGCTGCCAAGAGCCATCGAAAGGCCTTGCAGAACTCCGACTCGGTAATTCTCGGTGTCGAATTCGCCGTAATGGCCTCTGGCGAGAATCAGGCCATCGACCAGGTCTCTCGGCACTCCCGAGGCTTCCAGCGCCGCGGGTGTGAGGTCTGATTCCATCGAGGCTTCGAAAGCGTCGAGGCGGCGCAGAGTCGCTGCGGCTGTGTCGACCAGCCAATGCGTGTATCGGTCTTTGTCGACGACGGTGAATTCCTCTGCGCGGAATGAGGTGAATACTCCGCCGTCGTCGGTCTCGAACCAACGGGCGCGACCGACGAGTAGCATCAGGAAGCGGTCGCCCTTCTCGAAGCGGTGCAGAAGTTCCTCGATGTCGGGGTGCAACTCGGGTTGGAATGATGCGACGTTGAACAGATGGACGCCGGTTGGATCGCGGATGTGTCCGGTGAAGCTTAGACCACTTTCGTGTTCTCGGCGCTCCAGTCTGTCGATGACTCCACCGACCAAGGCGCGGTTGACCTTCGCGCCGAGCTTGGTTATGACGAAGGAAGGATCGTATTCGCCTGAACCCTCCTCGGGAAGGTCGGCGTCAGCGTATTCCTGAGCGAAGAGACGGATGGCACTCTGGCGACTGCGTCGAATCGGTTGCTGAATCACAGAATCACCCCCCATTTGGCGATGACCTCGTTGGCAGCATCTTCTGGAGTTCGAGGGTCGATTGTCGTCGAATCGGCCATTATCATCGCGCCCTGATCGTCGATCAGTGCGCGGCCGTTGACGATCAGATTATGGGCAAGATATCTATCTCTGAGAGCGGCGACGAAGCCGGCTTGACCCTCTTTGGTAACCTCGGCCTTGACGGTCTCTTGATCCATGCCGATGAAGGCTTCTGTCGCCTCCTTGTTGAGTAAAAGGGAGGCATTAGAGACGCCATCATCGATGACGAATCTGACGCGCAGATCCTCATTTCCGCGCTGCGCCCCGTGATCGACGCAAGCGCTGTCGCGCAGCACTCTGCGGCACTCGGGACAACGCTCGACAATTCCTGAATCGGGCCGCACTGCAACTACTCGGCCGGCGGTTCGAATGCCTCGGCGCGAACCGCCGTTGACCAGAGTGGTCAGGTCGACATCGACCCAATGGGTCTCGGGGTCGATTGCATCCCAAGGCGGGTCGGAGAGGTCGATGACCTGATTCGGGTCATCGACAACGAGGTCGGGCGAGCCCTGCCAGAACTGGATGCGAGCCCCATTCAGATGCAGAAATGAGCCGGCTTCCGGTGAGATGTCGCACCACGCCGTGAGGCGGCATCTACCGGACGGATCCATCACATCTCCACTGCGAACGGTTCTCTCTTCGCCGTCAGCATTGGTGAAGGTGCGGGCCTGCCAATTCTCGACCTGCACGGTGATCTCGACATCTCGCATACCATCGCGCAGGTCGGCGATCTTCGATCTTGTGCTGGTATTCAGCTCCTCGACGCTGGCGAAGGATTTGTCGATATAGGGTTCGATCTTCGTCGAGTCGCTGATGTTGATCTCAGGCGTGTCGCGGTATCGTCGAATCGAAGCGCGGTCAATCTTGATCAGTGATCCGACTTCGTTGTCGAAGGCTCGCCACGAGATGAAGCCGATGGTCCCGGATGAATCGGCGAGCCTGCCGCGAACCACCTCGAGCGTGCCTGTGCCGTCGCGCTTGACGATGCTGTCGTCCTTCTTCGAGAGTACTCGCGCGACGATGTTGACAATGCCTTCTTGTTTTCCAGCGACCTCGATACTGACCGGCTCATCGGAGAGTTGAGTGACGGCCGGCCCGCCTTCCTTGAGGACGGTGACGCGGCTCGGCCGGTTGATGTTGATTGAGCGGCGGTCGTTCCAGAAGTTCACCGAGACTCCCTCGAGCCGCACGACTGCGCCCGGAGTCAGATTCTGGGCGTGGTCGCCCCAATCGGTGAAGTCCCAGCGTTCTCGCTCGCCCTCCCAGGGACTGTCCTCGATCCGGCCGTAGGCGATCTGTCGCTCTTCGCCGCGGACGGTCTGGATCTTGGGGATGTATGATAGGACAGCGACTTCGATGGTGACGTTCTTGTCATCCTTGTCCAATTCGGAGAACTTCGTCGCTTTCTTCTCCGGGAAAGAGGTGCGGGACGAAGAAGTGATGGTCGAAACCTGCTGTCCCGAAGCCATCTGGAATTTTCGCACAACGGACCTCAATGCATCCTCAGGCGGGATGAGGAACTCCTCTTCGTACCGCCTGAATTCCTTGATTATCTCTTCGTCTTCAGCGCTTTCACATTCTTGTTTCACAACAGCGATCTGCGCTGCATATCTTCCATCATCACTCATCGGCTCACCTGCAATCAGAGGAGTGGACGCGAGCCTACTTCAACCTCTGATGCACCCGATGCGGAATTTTCGCAGTGGATGCCTAGAGCGATGCTTCTCAGTGTGGGTTGGGGTAGGCTCGACACCACATCACCTCCGGGGTGCGGTTTGCAGACGGGGAGGTCTTTGAACGTAGTCATTCGAAGACGAGCCTCATCGACCGACTGGGTTTTCACCGCCAACGCTCTGTCGAGGCTCGATGTCCGCTGGCGAGAGTTGTCGATTCGGGGTTCTGACCGCCTCTGATAGAGCCAGTGCCGGCGACTATCAAGACCTCAGCGGGCCGGCTATCGAGGAGTTCCTCGCCGACGCTGTGACCTCGCCTTGGGAAGTCGTCAGGCGTCTGGTCGCCGACGAGCAGGAACTCATCGAAGAAGCCCTGATGGAACTCGCCGACGAGGAGGGTTGCTCAGTCATCGTGACGACGGGCGGCACCGGTCCAGCGCCACGCGATGTGACTCCCGAAGCCACCGAAGCCGTCTGTGAGCGGATGTTGCCAGGCTTCGGCGAGCAGATGCGTGCGGTTTCCCTCAGGTATGTTCCGACGGCGATACTATCGAGGCAGACAGCGGGTATCCGCGGCTCGTCGCTGATCATCAATCTGCCAGGTTCGCCGAGATCGATTCGTGAGATCCTCGAGGTGATTTTCGCCGCCGTGCCCTATTGTGTGGACCTCATCGGCGGACCTTACATCACCACAGATGCAGATGTCGTCGACGCGTTTCGACCGCCTCACGCACGCAGGTAGGCGCGGGGATTAATCTCGCATTACATATTATACGAGAGATTCAGGCCGCCTGACCATGGCCAAGATGAAGTCCGGTGATGTCGCATCCGACAGGGCAGTCGACGAATTGCGCGAGATTGAAGTGACCCTCGATTTCACCCCGAATGCCGATGCTTCCGTCCTCTACCGACAGGGAAATACGATGATACTGGCTTGCGCCACCGTTGCGCCTTCATTGCCGAGATGGTTTCCGCGTGATGCTACCCGTGGTTGGGTTCACGCGGAATATTCGCTCCTGCCGGGTTCTACTGATTCGCGCTTTCGGAGGGAACGGAATGGAGCGAAGGGGAGGACTCAGGAGATCGAGCGACTCGTGGCTCGCGCGCTGCGCGGCGCGATTGACCTCGAGGAGCTCGGCCCGATTGCAATCACAGTGGATTGTGACGTGCTGAACGCCGATGGCGGCACTCGATGCGCCTCGATCACAGCCGCCAACATCGCCCTGCGACTGGCGATTCGCAGGCTCATCACAAATGGAAAGTGCCTGCCAGCAGATTTGCGACTGAGCCCTGAACAGATCCGCAACGGAAAGGAACCACCCCGACTCAGTGCCGAGCAGGCTGCCGAACACGAACTCGCGGTTCTGCGATGGGACCTCGCTGCGATCAGCGTCGGTCTCATCGATGGCGAGGTCTACACCGACCTCGACTACATCCTCGACTCAAACGCTGACGTCGACATGAACGTCGTCATGACCTCGAACGGCAAGTACGTCGAGGTCCAAGGAACCGGAGAGGAATTCACCTACACTCGCGACGAACTCGACGCCCTGCTCGATGCGGCGACCGCCGGCATCGAGAAACTCAATGAGATCCAAGCGAGCATCCTCGACGGCGTCGAGTGAACGGCGCAATTTCGCCTCAAAACGTCTCGACCCCACACACAAACGGCTCGACTGCACCGCGGAAGAATTGAAGTGGAACGTGGGCTGGCGAGAGCGCTACGGGGACTGTAGCTCAGTTGGGAGAGCGCCGCACTGAAGATGCGGAGGCCGCTGGTTCAAGTCCGGCCAGTCCCACCATTAGACTCGGAAGATGAGGCGAAGCCCATTCTCATCCGAATGGGACTGGCTGGACATCATTTTCAGTAAGATCAATTGAATTGACGACCCAATCAGAACAAGTCTTCGAAATCCTTGTCATCGTCGCCGCCCTCGATGGACATCATCTTGCCATCGTCTTTCTTGGCTTTCTTGGCTTTCTTGGGCACAAGGACCGTCTTCGGTTTCTTCGCAGCCTCGGCTTTCGCCTTCTTCGCAGCATCGGCAGCCTCGGCAGCCTTTGCTTCCCTCGCTGCCTTCGCCGCTGCCCTCTTCTCCTTGTCAGTGAGAAGGGCTTGCTTGCGAGCCTCGGCTTGTTCCTTTTCACGCCGAGCCAATTCCTCAACGTCGATGCCAGCCTCGGCAGCGAGCTTCATGCGACGTTCATCGCGAGCACGGATCTCAAGCAGGCGCTGGCGCGCCTTGTCATAGTGCTGCACCATATACATCGCATCGTGCTCGAGCAAGGGCGAATCGGAGATGATGGTGATGTCCATCCAGTCGCCCTCTTCGGCGAGATATTCTGCGAATGGTTCGAACTTCAAGTCAGACTTCTTGATCTGAGTATAATGTTGAGCATTACCCATGCGATGTTCGACGCCAGCGAAGTGGCAGTAGAATGTCTTGCCGCCGTAGGTCTCGCGAACTTGGTCGAATAACTCAGCATAATCTTCGGACGTCTTCATGCGACCGTGGCCTCGAGCGTGAATATGAGCCATGTTCAACACCGGAACGGTGCCCTCGACGTGGTTGACGACCTCGAGAACCTCTTCGACTGTTCCCCACAATTCCTGCTGTCCACTCGTCTCGATGCCTACGAGGGTCGGCTCCGCCTCATGCACCCAAGGGAAGGCGGAGTAGTCTTCCTCTTCCTCCTCAACTCCCCAGATGGAGCGGACACGGTCGACCACACCAGCCATGACGTTGGCGACTTGTTCGTTGGCTTCGGTCCCAGGCTCGTAATCGCAGTAGGGGCCGACGTGGCAAACCATGTGTCGAGCGTTGATGATTTTACCAACCTGCATCGACGATTCCATCTTTGAAAGGGTGCGATTTCGCTCGCGGCGGTTACCGAGAATTTCACCGTAATAGGGGCCGTGTACGTTCATTTCGAAGTCGGCCTTGTGCGAGAGAATGCCCGCCTGCCAGTATTGGTCGAAGTGGTGAGGTTGGACTTGGCGAACGGTTTGAATCTCCATCGTCTCGAGTCCGAGAACGGTGATGTCGTCCATTCCCTCGACGATGGTTCGGCCTTTGCAAGACAGTGGAACTCCAGCCGGTCCGAGTCGTAGTGGCATAACGTGTACACTCCGCAGGTCGCCCCGAAAGGGTGACCCTACTAAAGGGGTATCAGGAACGAGTCCCCTCGCAGCCTCTGAATGTGAAAGTAAATCAGAATCTAAACCAGTCCCGACGCTACCTTGATACCGTCCGTTCCGGTTCCTGATTCAGGAAGTTTGCAAATGTATCGAGCGATCCATTCAGCCTCGGATTCGGCGCTCGCTCGACCGCTGATTGAACCGAGAGCGTGCTCGACTCGAAGTGTCTTCGAGTCGGCATCGAAAGTGCAGACCTGTGGAACCATTCCGCGCAGGCGAATCTGATGTTGGAGGTCGCCCGGAGCCATGCCTTCAAGGGCCGCGATTCTCGGTAAGACTTCTGTGCTCAGGAAAAGGATGTGGATTTGGCGGATGCGCTCGATGACGTGACCCCAAGCCTCTGCCAGGCGCTCCTCATCAGCAGGCATATCGACGACCATGATCACTCGCGCTCCTTCGAACTCCGCGAAGGTCATTCCCGCACCTTGGGCGCTTCTGGCAGAATCGCTCTCGAGGATCGTCGAAGAAGACAGGGCGAGCCAATGTGCTCCGCTGAGCCGGGCTCGCCAATCGATCGAACCGTGATCGAAATCAGGCCACGGCGAGCCATTCTCGATTATCATATCGACTTCGGCCGAAGCACTGGCAGCAGCGAGGACAGCCGCCGCACCTGAATCTTCTTCGGGTCCAACGAAACCTACGATGTGGACTAGGCCGCTCATTCAATCGACCTTCCAGCGCAGCAATGCCATGGCTCCACCCATGCCGACGAGTTGCTGCCCCGCATCGTGATCGACCGAGCTCTGGATGATTTCTCCGCGCGAGGTCTCGACAGCGCGAACGATCTCTTCCCACTGTTTTCGTAGCGTCTTCTCATCTGAGCGCAACAGGGATGCGTCGATGACCAGCGTCTCGACAGCGCCCTGCTCGGCAGCATCAGCGATGGCTGCGCTGCCGTAGGAAACAGCTCCATCCACAGAGATTCGCTTCAGCGCTTCCTCGATTGCCCGAACTTGGCGAACCAATTCGTGTTCGCCCAGAACCGAATCCGCCGCACCTTGAGCCAGAACCTCGTTGGCAGCAGAACGCCCTCCAATCGAAGTCGCGGCGTTCAGAATCTGATTCTCAGCGCCGATTCCACGCAGCATCGCCTCGAAATGCTCGCGCGCCATGCCCGGCCCGCAGAGAACCAGCGGCATTAATCCGGGGAAGACCAACTTGGTCTCGCGAGCGACCCGCTCCAAGAATCCGCGCCGGACACTGGTCGAATCATCGGCGCGCTTGCCACCACCGCGCATCGAGAAAGAAGAGACATCACGAATCCCATACGCGGTAACCTCGAAGATCAGCACCTCATCATTCTCGACGACGATCAATCCAGCCTTGGGGCGACTCCCCGCAGCAAGCGACGTCTTGATTAGCGCCCTGTCGACAGCCGGCAAACCACCCTCGAACGAAACCTCGACCTCGTCTCCAGCAGAGACGATGTGGGTGTGATGTGAACCGGTATCGATCCTCGCGTCAGAAATCACCCCATGAACGCGAAGCTTGTCGGTGAAGGCCTGGAATGTAGTCTCACCGACCTCGATCTCAATCCACATAGGCTTGCGCTCAGCAGATTTGGCCCGCCCGCCCTCCTGTGTTCCGGTGGTGGAATCTCTGCGGTGCGATAGCATCCCGAGGTGGGAGCCGACACGACATATCTGAGCCAGGGTCCAGAGGTCATCAGCGTTGTCTATTCGTAGACGAACACCCTCTTCAAAGGCTTTCAGTTGCCGCATTCCATCACTTCCTCAACAGTCAAAGTCCTTCACGTTTCGCGTGCTGTGACTCACCCTCTCCTCAACTGAAAACACCGGTCAGACGACCGTCGTCATCCATGTCCATATCCTTCGCGGCAGGACGAATCGGAAGGCCTGGCATGGTCATCATCGAGCCGCAGACGGCGACGATGAAACCAGCACCTGAATTGAGTCGAAGTTCGCGGATAGGCATGGTGAATCCAGTCGGTGAGCCGAGTTCAGAAGGCTCGTGGCTGAAAGAATACTGAGTCTTCGCCATGCACACAGGCAGCGTGTCGAGGCCCCATTCTCGCAGCGCCACGAGGCTCCGGTGAGCCGAGGGTGAGAAGTCGACGGTGTGGGCGCCGTAGATATTTGTTGCGACCTTCAAAATCGTCTGTTCGGCGGGCAGACCGGCTTCGACCATCGGTGAATATGGTCGGCCCGCCGCAGCATGAGCCGCGCAGGCCTCGACCACGGAATCAGCCAGAGCGGCAGAACCCTCACCTCCCTTCGCATGAGCCTCGAAGAGCACGACATCGCGAGCGCCGGCAGACACAGCCTCGAGGCGAATCGCTTCGATCTCGGCATCGGTGTCGGCTTCGAAGCGATTGATAGAGACGATCAGCGGAATCCCTGTCTCCGACAGATTCCGAACGTGGCGCCGCAGATTGCTCGCAGAACCAGCCCGCGTCGCCTCGACATTCTCGACCTTCAACTCATCCGCAGGAGGTCGCTTACCCCCACCGGTAGAAAATCCGCCACCGTGCAATTTCATCGCCCGAACAGTGACATTCAGAACCACACAATCAGGCACTTTGCCAGACGCTCGAGCCTTGATCTGCAAAGCCTTCTCGGCGCCCATCTCGGCGCCGAATCCAGCCTCGGTCACAACATAATCCGCGCACGCGAGGGCTAGAGAATCAGCGATGATCGATGAATTACCGTGCGCGATATTCGCAAAAGGACCACCGTGAATGAAGGCGGGGTCACCCTCCAGAGTCTGCACCAGATTAGGCAACAGAGCGTTGCGAAGAAGAAGAGCCATCGCACCAGCAGAGCCGAGGTCATCGGCGGTCACGAGCGTACCAGAATTCGAGACCCCAACCGTAATCTTGCCGAGCCGAGCCCGCAGATCGGCGTAATCCTTGGACAGAACGAGAATCGCCATGACCTCGCTGGCCGCGGTGATATCGAACCGATCAGCACGAACAATCCCGTTCGCCTTCCCGCCAAGTCCAATCGTCACCTCGCGAAGGCTCCGATCATTCATGTCGATGACCCGCGGCCAAAAAATCCGCTTCAAGTCAAGGTCCAATTCGTTACCCCTGTGGAGGTGGTTATCGAGCATGGCCGAGCAGAGGTTGTGCGCCATCGTAACAGCGTGTAAATCTCCAGTGAAATGCAGGTTGATCTCCTCCATCGGCAGCACCTGCGAAAAGCCACCTCCCGCAGCACCTCCCTTGATGCCGAAAACTGGCCCCATCGAGGGTTCTCGAATCACACAAGTTGCATTATGACCGCGTCGATTCAGCCCTTGATTGAGGCCGATCGTCGTCACGGTCTTGCCTTCTCCGAACGGAGTCGGGTTGACCGAAGTCACGAGAATTAGAAATCCTTGTTTTCCGTTTGATGCTTGTTTGAGTCGCTCCCAAGAAATCTTTGCAATCGATGGTCCTTGCAGAATCAGGTCACTGCGCTCCAATCCGAGCTTGGTTGCCACCTCTTCAATAGGGCGAATCGTGGCCGCGCGCGCAATCGAAAGGTCGCTTTCCATCGGCTGAGCCGCCATAACAACCGACTTGAAACCTTCATTGGCGAGAATTCCGGCGAAGATGTGTGGACGGACCCGCTTACTGGGGCATCGCTGGCTTCCCCATCGCCCACTCGCTGACCCCGAAACTGTTCACAATCGTGGGCGGACATCTGGGAATTTCTGGGGCGCAGTGTATTTTCGTCGAGGCTCGCAGCATCGATTCTTTCCTCGAGCAGGTTGCGAGCCTCGAGGGCGACCTCTGGCTGAGTTGCACCGCGCCGCTGAAACACTCGCCGCAAGCGCGGCTTGAGGTTGATGGGCCAGCGGGCGTGAATGCGATCAATCAATTGAAACGGATTGATGGAAATTGGTCAGGAACGAGTACCGATGGGCTTGGATTCGTCGCTGCTGCCAAGCACATCGGTATCGAAGCAGAAGGCAGTATCCTGCGAATGCGTGGCGGCGGCTCGGCAGCACGAGCCATCGCCGCCGCATGGGCCGCCGCGGGCGGCCAGATCATCCCAGAATCGGGCCGGCGAGCATTGCTCAGCGGGCCGTGGGATGAAGCGATTTTCAGCGAGGGGGAAGGCATCGAAGCCGACCTCGGCATCGACCTCGACGCCGCCCCAGCAGGAGGCGAGAGCGTCGAATTGGCTGCGAAAGTGAACGTCTCAATCTCTTATGGTCCGAGTGCGAGTCCGCAGGACTTCGCGGTCGTCATGATAGCAGCACAGCACTTAGAAGCCTGGAAACATCTCTACACGCCAGAACTCGCACAATCACTTCCGAGCCTGACTCAGGTTCTCGAGCAACTCTGATCAGAGCGGAATGTTGCCGTGTTTCTTCGGCGGAACCCACTCGCGCTTGCTACGAAGGGGGCGCAGCGCCTGAATCAGTTTCTTGCGCGTTTCCGCCGGCTCAATGACATCATC